>Ga0172371_10002722_pt1 | contig 27847 bp, 24 predicted proteins | sample Lak12m_FD_114543 | JGI IMG/M metagenome (GOLD analysis project Ga0172371, IMG submission 114543) | Freshwater microbial communities from Kabuno Bay, South-Kivu, Congo - kab_022012_12m | ecosystem: Environmental > Aquatic > Freshwater > Lake | place: Democratic Republic of the Congo: South-Kivu...
CTGATAAATCTTCAACGTTTCCATGATCCGAGCAAAGAATGATTGATAGCTTTTCTTCGTTGTATTGAGTAAAAATAGTTAGAAGGAATTCATCTAACGTTTTCAGAGTACTCTCCGTATCTTCATCAAACCTTCCGTGTCCCAAATGATCAGTTAAAAAATATTCAAATGCGGTAAAAGAATTTTTATATGCAATTTTCAACAGATTTTCTGCCGCATGTTTTGCCGAAATTATCGGAAGCTCATACCCAAGTTTGGTATTCCAGCGAGCGTTAGTAATTTCTGCGGTAAGCGCATTACCGGATACAACATCATCATATCCGTTCAAACGCATACCGTTAAGATTGCAGCTGAGCGTTGTAACGCTTAACCGCTTTTTGCCGGAATTTACGTAATCAAAAAATATTTGGGGATAAGCATTAGCAAAGGTTACTTCTTTTTTCTGATCGAGAAAATATATAAAAATATTTTCTTCTTGAATAATCGGAATCAATGTTGAATAAGGGAAAGGACCAAAATGTTTTTTTATGATTTGGGGAGCGTTGACACCGCAGAAAATTGACGTTTGCCCTGTGCCGCTTTGCGGTAATCCTTCCACTCCCATTAAGGCGTCAACGGCTGTAAGAAATATTTTCCCATTCGCCAAAGAATAATTTTCGGCGCAAGGAATTTCTCCGAATAGTTTTTGAAATGTTTGAAAACCATATTTGAAAAAAGGATTCCATTCATAATCCTTTTTGCCAACTCCAACACCGTCCAGAAACAGAAGAAGAATATGACGATCTGAATTTTCCATGCTACTACTTTGTTTTTGATTCTATCAAAATAGTTACCGGTCCCTCATTCACTATTTTAACTTCCATCATTGCGCCGAAAATTCCGGTTTTAATTTTTGCTTCTCCTATGTTTTGCTTTAACCGTTCAACAAATTTTTCGTACAACGGAAAAGCTATTTCCGGTTTTGCCGCATCAGTAAAACTTGGGCGGTTTCCTTTTTGTGCATCAGCGTATAGTGTGAATTGAGAAACGACTAATATTTCACCGTTTATATCTTGAATCGAAAGGTTCATTTTACTTTGTGCGTCTTCAAAGATTCGCAAGCTGCAACATTTATCCGCAACAAAAATAGCATCTTCAAAGGTGTCAGTGTTTTTTATTCCAAGAAGAAGTACGAACCCTTTTCCAATAGCATGCGCATAACCTTCGCTTGCAACTGTAACAGAGCCTTCACTCACTCGCTGAACTAAAGCTCTCATCGCAATTCACCTTGCACTACGCGGGCAATGTTGGAATAATCTTTCCAGATTTTGATAGAGGAAAAACCGAATAGGTCAAAAAGAGATTTAACTTTATCTGCTTGCCCCGCTCCAACTTCAAAATATATTTTGCCATTTTCATTCAAATGTTTTTTAGCTAATTCAAGAATCTTCCTGTAAAAAGTCAAGCCATCGTTGAAATCAGTTACCGCAAAATCTGGTTCGTATTCCACAATTTCTTTTTGCAGTGTAGTAAATTCCGTTTGCGAAACGTATGGCGGGTTTGAAACAATCACATCATACGTTACTTCTTGCGGCATTGGCGAATTTAAAATGTTAATTTGCAAAAAAGTAATTTTCTCTGACACATGATTTTTCGCCGCATTATTTTCCGCTACCGATAGCGCTTCCGAACTTTTATCTACTGCAACTATTTTTGCGTTTGGCAGATGATGCGCTAATGATACGGGAATATTCCCGCTTCCGGTACCAATATCTAAAATGCGTAACTCGGCGTTTTTATCACTTTGATTAAGTATTGTCTCAATTAAAATTTCCGTCTCTTGGCGCGGAATTAATACCGATTTATTTACTGAAAAAGTTAATCCATAAAATTCGACATACCCAAGAATATATTGCAATGGTTCTCTGTTTCCCCTTCGCTTTACAAAGGTTCTATACTGATTTACCTCTTCATCTTTAACCGGTTTATCGAAGGAAAGATAAAGTTCTAATCTTTTACAATTTAAGATTTCCGCCAAGAGAAGTTCTGCGTTCAAACGTGCAGATTCAATTCCTTTTTGCGTAAAGAAATCTGTAGTTAAATTTAGAAGTTCAAGAACGCTATGCATAATTTTTTATTCAATTGAATTTGAAAAATCGTAAATTGCAACAAAATTTTTTCTGTTCAAGTCAAAATAAGAAAGTATTCCCTTTTTAAGAAGTTTAATGATAATTGATAAAAGTAAAATCCGAAAAATCCTCTGTATAAAATTGCGCGGTATCGGAGATGTAATTCTTTCAACGGTAGTTTTCGATAATCTGTTGAAAGAATTCCCCAACGCAAAAATTGATTACTTAACTGAGCCGCCGAGCAAAGCTGCTTTGGAAATACTTCCCTTTATTAATGAGATTGTGCTTTATAAAAAGAATGAATCTTTCGCCGGTATAAAAACAATAGTAAAAGTTTTTTTTAATAAATATGATTTGATCTTGGATTTTTACTCTAATCCCAGAACCGCAATGATAACATATCTTAGCGGCGCAAAATATCGAGCAGGTTTTCCTTACCGCGGAAGAATGTACGCATATAATTTATTTGGTCCGGCGGAGCGAAATAAATTTCATGCTGCGCAACTTCATCTTGAATTTTTGAAATACTTGGGAATAAAAACAGAATCACAAAATCTCCACTTCGGTTTGGATAAACTTGATATGACTTTCGCAGAAATGTTTTTTAAACAGAATTTTAGTGAAAAAGATTTTGTAATTATACTTAGCCCAAGCGGCGGATGGGAATCAAAAAAATGTGATGCTTCAAAATTTACCGAAATAGCCGATGCCATTTACAAAAAATATAATGCGAAATTTCTTATACTTTGGGGACCAGACGATTATAATGATGCTATCGAAATCAAAAACAATATGAAAAATGATTCGCTGCTCGCGCCAAAAACCTCAATTCGTGAAAGCGCCGCTCTCATGCAGGCTGCTTCGCTCGTTATAGCTAATGATAGCGGACCAATGCACATTTCAACCGCCGTTGGAACGCCCACATTGAGTATCCACGGACCAACTAATCCGTATTTGCAAGGACCGTTCGGTGAAAAACATGCATCAGTTCGTTTGGAAGAACTTGATTGTATCGGTTGTAATTTGTTAAAATGCCCTCGTAACCATGAGTGTTTTTTGAATTTACCTGTTTCAAAAATTTTGGATAAAGTTGATCAACTCATGCTGAAAAATAATATGCATCATTGATATGAAGAACGTCGAAATCTTTCTTAAAAATATTTTTCTTTCTTTTCTTCTTATTCTGAAAAGAAAAAATTCAATGCTTCGTGGAGGTTACACAATTGCTCCGGGAGCTAAAATTCTTTTCATTCGATTAAACAGAATTGGCGATGCACTGGTAGTTACGCCGCTTCTTACTGAAATTAAAAACAACAAAAACGTTGAAGTGCATGTTTTAGCCAGCAGTGTTAACCATATCGTTTTTGACCATTGCCCGGCAGTTGATAAAACTATTCTTTTCGAGAAAGGAATGAAAAATTTTGTACAACTTTTGAAATTTATCAAACAAGAAAAATATGCCGCCATAGTTGATCTGCACGATGATGTATCTACCACCGTAAGTTTCTTGATTGCCTTAGCTAACGTACCTCTAAAATTCGGACTGCAAAAATCAAATTCAAAAATTTACACTCATACTGTAAAAAAAGCTGATTCTTCACAAACGCATATAGTTGATAGAAATCTTGCATTATTAAAACTATTCGATTTGGATTGTGATAAGACAAAGCTTAATATTGTTTATCAATTGCGCCCAGAGTCTATTGTTAAAGCCGATAACTTTATAACCAACAAATTCAAGCAGAATAAATTTCTTATAGGAATAAATATTTCTGCGGGAAGTGAAGCGCGTTTTTGGGGTGTGGATCGTTATCGGCAATTGCTTTCATTTTTCAAATCTTATGACGCAAATATATTACTTCTTTCTTCAACACGAGATTTAAAATACGCAATACAAATTACTACGCATAATGAACCTCTTTTCTATTCTCCTTCGTTCGATGAATTTGCCGCAATCATATCCAAATTAAATTTTCTTTTTACTCCCGATACTTCAACGGTTCATCTCGCCTCAGCATTTAACATTCCATTGTTCGGAATATACGTGCAATATAACACGGATGATTTGCCATGGACACCCTACCAATCCAAGCATGAAATTATTATTACAAAAGAACCAAATTTTGTAAACCTGAATTTTGAAGAAGTTATTTTAAAACTAAAACCATTTGTAGAAAATTATGTCAAAACTATATTCAATACCGTCGTGTAAAAATTTTAATGGCTATAAACCTTGTTTTTCAGATCATAATTGTTGGGAAAATGGTTGTAAAGAGAATAAGCCGATTGGAACAAAAATACTAATCATCAACCTTGATGCGATGGGCGATGTGCTTATGACAACCGCGCAATTAAAAAGTATAAAAAAACGATTCCCCGATTCTTCAATTTATTGGATTACACTAAAACCGGCAGATCAACTTCTCCTCAATAATCCTTACATCCAACAAATCTTTAGATACGAGTTTGAAGCGCTTGCAATTTTACAACAAATAGAATTTGATTACGCCTACAATATTGATAAATCTCAGCGTTCGGCTGCTTTGCTCAATTCTGTTATAGCAAAAAATAAACTTGGTTTCGGATTGAACGCCGATGGGAAAATTATCCCCTTAAATGACGGAGCATTTTATAATTACCAACTTGGAATGGACAATCATCTAAAGTTTAAAGTGAACCAGAGAACCGGTCAGAATTATCTTGCTGAAACTCTTGAACTTGAATATGAACGCAATGAGTACGTTTACAATTTTTATGATGAAGAGCTTGAATTTCAACAAAAATATAAAAACGAAGTCGGACTCCGAGAAAACGACATGGTTATTGGGTTTAACACCGGCTGTTCAAATCTTTTTCCAAATAAAAAAATGACCATTGAACAACACATCCGTTTGATTGAACAATTGTTGAATTATCAGAAATTCAAAATTATTTTGCTCGGCGGACCAGAAGACACAAAACGAAACGATGAGATTGCAAACAAGTTCGGAAACAGTATAATTAATACCCCAACAACAATGGGAATAAGACGCGGTGTCTGTTTTGAAAATTTAGCGGAAGTAATTATCACCGGGGATTCTTTTGGAATGCACATTGCTATAGCTCTAAAAAAATATACTATCGCCTGGTTTGGGTTAAGCTGCTGGACGGAAATTGATTTATACAACCGGGGTGTAAAACTTTTTCCGAAAGATTTATTTTGTTCCCCATGCTGGAAGAAAGCTTGCCCATACAATCTTGAATGCGTGCAGCAAATTGACCTAAAACAAATTGAAAAAGAAGTTGTAAAATATTTTGATGCCAAAGCAAAGTAACAATTTAGATTTACTCTTTTCCTTTGCAAAAAGAATTCATCGCCCTCTTTTGCTCGATGGAGCAATGGGAAGTATGCTGCAACAAAAGGGTATTAAATCACATCCTAAGCTCTGGATGTCTTATGCAAATCTTACGCGACCACAAGAAATTGTTAAGGCTCATAAAGCGTATATCAATGCGGGCGCAGATATAATAACAACAAACACTTTCCGAACGAATCCGATATCTGTGAGTAATTCGTCCTTCAAAATTAAGCATTATCAATTCGTACAAGAAAGCGTTCAACTCGCCAAAGAAGCAGTTGGAGATAAAAACATTTTGATTGCTGGCTCAAATCCGCCGGCAGAAGATTGTTATCAAGTAAAAAGAACGATTTCTAAAAAGGCTCTTGAATCGAATCATACGCAACACATCTATTACCTTATGCACGCAGGGTGTAACTTCATTCTAAATGAGACGCAGAGCCACATGGATGAAATTCTTTTTATTGCCAAGTTCTGCAATACTAATTCGATTCCCTATGTAATGAGTTTATTCTTTACAGATAAATTAAAATTACTAAGTGGCGAGAATCTGTTTGAAGCTGTAAAAAAAGTGGAGGAATATAATCCGCTTGTAATTGGGTTTAATTGTATAGCGCCTCAGACTTTTCAAATAGCTTTCCGACATATAAATGATAATCATTCGTGGGGATTTTACTTGAATTGCGGAGGTGGCAATTTTTATGATGAAACTATAAAATGCGATATTTCTCCCGATAGTTACTTGGACAAAACTAAAATCTATCTTAAAAAGGACCCAGCTTTCATCGGCTCGTGTTGCGGTTCTTCACCTAAACATACCAAAGAATTGAAAAAGTTTTTAGATGAATAAAATTGTAATTAAATCGCCTGCAAAAATTAATTTTGGTCTTAATATTGTATCAAAACGTGAGGATGGATTCCACAACATCGAAACAATATTTTATCCTATTGAGCTGCACGATGTTGAAAATAATTTAATTATCATTTTATAAATCAGGCTGATAGTAGATTGGCTTTTATAGGTTCTTTGTCATTTTATATATAAGTTCATACAGTATATTTTAATAATATTATTTTGACAGATTAAGAGTAGATGTAAAAAATGAAAAGATTTATCGTTTTAATCCGAATTGTGATTTCAATATCAATATATCCCACAGTGCTTTGTCAGAACATATTAACAGAACCAGAGGCTACATTAGGTGAATTAATAATAAAAGTATTAAATCCGCCGTCGGAATATTTCCTTAATGCTTCAATTAACTTAGTAGGTATGGGTTTTAGTGGAAGTGTTTCACAACAAAAAATTTACAGTCTTGAATATAATAACACTGGAACAAGTCAATCAATTACAGGCGGTGATCATATAATTAATGGGAATCCGGGAACTTGGGCCATAGAACATGTAGAAGACGGACATCCAGATGGTGGAGAACTTTGGATTGGCTATGGATTGTATGAAATTAGGGTAGGTGAGGAATTATTATATTTAGATTATTTAGATAGTGAGTATCCTTATGCTCTAAACCCTGATATTTATATTGAATATGACTTTAATAGACCAGGAGGCAAGCGTATTGCTGTTACTCACACTTCCCCTAATTTTAAAAGATATACCGAAAATGGTGAAGTAATACAAGTTTGGAGAATATTTGGTAAAGGAAGTAACCCTGTCGCAACGAATTTTTATGTTCAAAGCACAGTTCCAATTAGTGCCAATCAAATTGAAGAAAAACTTTTTACAAATGTTATTGTTAATCAAAATGCAATAATACCTTCAGGTAAATTATTTACAATTAACAGAAATGAATATCCACGACCAACAATTTTAGGAAACGTTGGTATGCGGTTTAATGGTTCAGGATCAATGACAATAAATGGGACTTTAAATGCAGTTGGTACAAGCGCAAATTACATTACATTTGATAGAAGCGGAACCAGCGGTTCTTGGGGTGGAATAGTTTTTAATTCAGGCTCTAGCGGAAGCATTGAATATTGCGATATATCACATGCAACAACCGGTATTACAAGTAACTATATGCTACCGATGGTTAGGTATAATACTATTACAAATAATGTTTATGGTATTTCCGTTTCAAATATCGGAACAGTTTCAAATGAAATTTCTTATAACACCATTCAAAACAACACTTCCAGAGGAATTTCTCTTTATTACGCATCACCCAAAATTTATAGCAATGTAATTAGCGACAATGCTTATTATGGAATAAGCACTTATCAATCAAGCCCGTATCTCTATGGCAATACCATAACCGGACATTCATCGAACGGATTAAACTTTTCCTACTATAGTTCTGCCAAACTTGTCCCATGGAATGCCTATGGTTATTATTGGGGAAGAGGGAATAATAAAATTAAAAATAACACCGGTGATGGTATTATTGCTTCATACTGGAGTAATTTATATTTGGGGAGTTCTCCTTACGGCGGTTACAAAAATATTTGCAACAATACCGGTTATGAACTGAGAGCTTATTATGGCTGTACGGTAACTGCGCAATTAAATTGGTGGGGAGCTTATCCTCCAAATGTAAATGAGTTTTATCCTTATCAATCAACTATTGATTATACGGATGCAATTCCATCAGACCCGAACCCTGATCAAAGCATGGTAAGAGGACCAAACGGCATTTCTAATTCATCAATGATAAATTCAGCAAAGTCGGATTTAGATAAAGCATACGGTTTACAATCGGAAGGTAAATTTGACGAAGCAATAGCTGTGTATGATAGCTATATAACCGCAAATCCTCCGATTCAAAATCCGCTTATGCGTTGGTAAGAATAGACGAATGCTACAAGTTATCAGGTAAAGAAGGCGCTGCTAATTATCTTGATAACACGATAAAAACTAAAGCAAATATGAACTATGAGTTGGATGCTGTAAGTCTTGAATTAAAGAGCCAATATTTAATACAAGATAAACAATTTGAAGAAGCGGTGACTAATTTTAATAAACTTGCGGAAACATATAAGACTAACAAAGAAGTTGTGAAACATTCCCTCTTCAATGCAGGTTATGTATATCTTACCTATTTGAATGATTACAAAAAAGCATCAGCCAAATTTGCCGAATTAGCTGCAAAATATCCGGATGATGATTTGGCATTTGAGAGTAAACATTTGTTAGGCGAACTTGATGCAAATAGTAAGCAACAAGCAGCTTCATCTCTAATCGCTCAAAATGAGTTAATAACACCTACCGAATATGCTCTTGACCAAAACTATCCAAATCCATTTAACCCGGTAACAACGATAACTTATCAACTACAGAAGAGCGGAAGTGTTACCCTAAAGGTATTTGATATTCTCGGTAACGAAGTTAAAACCCTTGTAAACGAGCAGAAAGAAATGGGCAGATACACTGTTTGGTTCGATGCTTCATCACTTGCAAGCGGTATGTATGTTTACCAGTTACGCGCTAATAATTATATTACAACTAAAAAAATGTTGGTAGTGAAATAGTGTTCCGTGCTATGCAAAAACAAATCTTGAAATTATTCTTCATGTTTGATAAACTATAATTGGAGAGAATCATGAAAAAAATTAAATGGTTAAGTTTTATATTCTTACTTTCTGTTTCCAACACATCTTTTACCCAATGGGAACTGCGAAATAACGGCATATCGGAGATACAGTCTGGAAAAGCAATAGATGCTACCGATAGCAATTTTGCGGTTGCCGCTTTTAAAAATAAAGTATATAAAACTGAAAATGCCGGTTTGAACTGGACAAATATTACTCCTTCAAATGATAGTGGTTTTGTAGATGTCTCCGTAATTGGCAAATCAAATATTTGGGTTTGTACAGCAAACGGAAAAATACTTGCTTCAAGAGATAGTGGTTTAAATTGGGATGTTCAGTTTTTTGATATCCACAGCACGGATTTTATGAATTACATAAAAATGTTCGATTTTAATAATGGTGTTGCAATGGGTGATGCGAAGGATAGCTACAGTCCCGCATTATTCCTCAAAACAACTAATGGGGGTGAGAATTGGGTTTCTGTTAATAATGTTTACCTTAAGGGTAGCATCTCAAGTGGTTCATGGTTAGAAGTTGATTTTCCAGATATTAACAATGGTTATTTTAATGCTGCAGGAGGAAGTGATCCTAATCAAATATATAAAACAACTGACGGCGGACAGTCTTGGGCTCCAACAAATAAAGGCGAGGCTCCTGAACTAATTAAATTTTTCAATAAGGATATCGGAATAGTCTTTTCTTATATTGGAGTTAAGGGGATAGGTGTGCTCCGGACATTTGATGGATTAATTATAGTAGATACTATCATAAATGCAAATTCCATTTGGACCCCGAGTGATGCCGAATTCCTGCAAGGAGACCCTTCCAAAGTTTTTTATTTAGATTATGCTCATCTCTTTTACAGCAGCAACAGTGGCAAAACCTGGCAGGTAGTTCTTGTCCTTGATTCATCTATTGTCCTTGGGGGAAAAGATATAGTGTTAACAGATAAAAACAACGGCTGGCTGCTTTGTGACGCAGGCAAAGTTTATTATACATCTAATCTTGGTAGTATTACAGGTATCGAAAATGAAAATAATACTTTACCAGCCAATTATTTCCTCGCTCAAAATTACCCCAACCCGTTTAATCCAACGACAAAAATAATATATCAAATACCAGCTTCCCTTAATAAATCCAAAGGATTGATTTTAGTAACGCTAAAAGTTTTTGATATACTTGGAAATATGATAACTGAGTTAATAAATGAATGTCAAGTTGAGGGTTATCATTCAGTTGAATTCAATGCACTTAACCTCCCAAGTGGAGTTTATTTTTACACTTTACAAGTGGGTGGTTCTACAAATTCGAGCAAAATGCTGCTGCTCAAATAATAAATCCCATTTATATATTTCTTTCCCTATAGAAAAGTGACTTACAAATTTTAAGCTCAAGAAATCGAACCATTTTTTTTATATTTGGGAAAGTTAATAATACAAGGAAGAAAGAAAATAATAATGATTTATTATAACGACGTAAAAAAAAAACAGCTTTCATCGGCTCGTGCTGCGGTTCTTCACCCAATCATACCAAAGAATTGAAAAAGTTTTTAGATGAATAAAATTGTAATTAAATCGCCTGCAAAAATTAATTTTGGTCTTAATATTGTATCAAAACGTGAGGATGGATTCCACAACATCGGAACAATATTTTATCCTATTGAGCTGCACGATGTTTTAACTTTCAAAAAAGCTGGGCAATTATCTTTCACCTCAAATAATGAACTCATTCAAAACGATGAGAATAATTTAGTTATTAAAGCCGTTAGATTAGTTGAGCAATTAGTAAATCGAAAACTAACGGTATCAATAGAATTAGAAAAAAACATTCCCATCGGGGCTGGGTTAGGAGGCGGAAGTTCAAACGCAGCACAAACGCTCTTATCTATAAATGAGTTTTTTGATTTGCAAATAAAAGAAGTGGTTTTGAAAGAATTAGCGCTCCAACTCGGGTCAGATGTTCCATTTTTTTTGCACCCGGCTTCTGCTTTTGCTAGTTCAAGGGGCGAACTGCTTTCTCCTATTGATTTCGAAATAACTAAGCCGCTGTTATTGGTTAATCCGGGAATTCATATTTCAACTCAATGGGCTTATAAAAATATCGTTCCGCAAAAACCGGAATGTTCTCTTTCATCATTAAACTTACATGCTGTTCAAAATTTCTCTTCTTTAAATGGGAAAGTAACCAACGATTTTGAAAAAGTTGCTTTTGCAGCTTATCCAATATTAGCCGAAATAAAAAAAGCCTTATTTGATTTCAAGGCAGAGTTTTCATTGATGAGCGGAAGTGGGTCAACCATGTTTGGGATTTTTCCTCATTACGATTTAGCTTTAGCAGCACAACAATATTTCTCAAAAAAATATTTTACCTATCTACAATGAAAAAACTACTTCCGATCGGCTTGCTCTTATTCGCAATATTTCATTCAATTCACTGCACCCCAACCACTGTGCAAATTCACTCGCGTTCAGAATGGAATGCAGCTGCCCCGAAAGCATATAAATCACATGTTCCTTCTAAAATTACTATTCATCATGAAGGCGAAATATTTGACCCCAACAAACAATCGAGCCAGCAACATATAAAAAATATTCAAACGTGGGGAATGAGCGACGCCCGCAATTGGAGCGATATTCCTTACCATTTCTTAATTGATTTTGACGGAAATGTTTTTGAAGGAAGAAATGTTTTTACTGCCGGTGAAACTGCAACCGAATACAACCCGGAAGGACATTTACTCATAACTTGCTTTGGCAATTTTGAGGAACAAAAAGTAACCGAGAAACAATTAAAATCATTAATTGAATTGACCGCTTATTGCTGCACAAAATATCAGATAAATCCCTCAAGCATAAAAGCGCATAGAGATTACGCCAAGACACTTTGCCCCGGTGAGGATTTATATCGCTATATCGAAACCGGGTATCTACAAAGCGAAGTTGAGAAAAAAATTAAATAACTGCCGATTCAAGAAATTCTATATAATTTTTGTCTGCATTAAGTTTGGTCTTTACCCCAAATGGTATTGTAAAATTAGCTTCCCGATGACCATGCGGGAAATTTTTTATAACGGGACAATGCAAGTTTCTTAAATACTTTTCAAAAACATCTTCCAACGATAACGTTTTCTTATCGCCATCTTTTTCAATGCAATTAGTAAACTCTCCCAAAAGCAATCCTGATATTTTGTTCAGAATACCAGTAACCGAAAGTTGATTCAACATTCTATCTATCTTATACGGAGCTTCATCAATATCTTCGAGAAAGAGAATTTTATTTTTCAATTTTGGAAGATATGAGCTTCCGACAAGTGAAAGGATTAAGGAAAGATTCCCGCCGGTAATTTCACCGGTTGTCTTTCCTTTTTTAATGATGGATAATTCTTCGCCGTTCGGAAGAACAACTTTATCTAATTTTTTTGTAGATGTTACGATCCGCCAAAAATTTTCTTCGGTGTATTGGTTTATTTCTGAATGAAAATCTACTGCAAGCATTGGACCGCCGAAAGTAACGAGATTTGCCTTTCGGAAAAAAGCAAGTTGTAGAGCGGTAATATCCGAATAGCCTACAAATATTTTAGGATTATTTCTAATTATCCGATAATCAATTTTATCGAGCAGCCTTGGGGACCCATAACCGCCCCTCACGCAAATGATTGCGCTAATATTTTTATTGTTAAACATATCATGCAAATCATTCACTCGTTCTTCATCTGTGCCGGCAAGATACCCTAAATATTTGCCGACATTTTTCCCGACTTCAACTTGGTAACCAAGCCGTTCAAGATAGTTTACACCTTTATTTATGCGGCTCAAATCATCCGGCGATGATGCCGGCGAGATGATGCCAATGGTATCGCCCTTTCTTAGACTTTTTGGTTTTTGCACTTTCATAGGAAATCCTTTTACTTCAAATTAGTTAAGGCTTCTTCCGCCGAAGAATAAATTGAGAATAATTTATGAAACCCTGAGATAGAAAAAACTTCTTGAATTTGTTCATTCATTGAAGATAAGGCAAACATTCCGTTCTTCTGTTGCAGTAGTTTAGCAAGAACAATAAGCACGCGTAATCCCGCACTACTAATAAATGATAGTTCTGAAAAATCAATGAGTAGTTTTTTTGCCCCGTTTTCAATTACCAATGTGGCGGCTTCTTGAAATTCTGCCGCCTGGTTAAAATCAAGATTTCCTTTTGGAGAAATGACTAAGACTCCATTTACTTCACGTTTTGACACTTCCATATGTACCTCTATTTATTGTGTTATATTTTTTGATATTGTTAAAATATTTTTCCCCATAATTCGTTTGTACTCAAAAGTGTCCATCATAGTTTTTACAAGATAAATGCCAACGCCGCCGGGTTCCATCTGTTCCAACGGCATGCTTTGTGGCTCAGGAGCATTCAGCGGGTTAAATTCAATACCATCATCTATAAATTCCATTTCTACTTTTTTACTCTGTAAGAACATTTTTATACAAATATCATGTTGATTTTTATCTGTGAAAGAATAGTTTATCGTATTAACCAAGATTTCTTCCATAGCCAAGCGGAGCTTATAAATTACTGCTAAGGAGATTTTTTGTTCATTACAGAAAGTTATAAACTTGTGAATAGCGGAAGAAACTTCTTCGGGTGAATTCTTAATCATAATTTCAAAACTGCTAATAACTTTATCAGGCATAGCCTAATCGCTCGCCTTCGGCTTAATCCAGTTAAGCACAAAAGAGGTTATATCATCAGACTGCGGAGCGATATCCGAAAAATTTTTAACTTCTTTGATTGAGTTACTCACTACTTCTTTTACAGAACTTGACGCTTGGGTTTTTAAAAATGCTTCGAGCCGTTTCTCTGAAAATAGTTCATCGGAAATATTCTGCGCTTCCGTAATGCCGTCTGTGTAAAGAAATATTTTATCATGATCGCATAGCTTTATAGTTGCCACCTGGTAGTGATAAGCATCCACAATTCCAACGGCAATATCGCCGGTCTTTTCAATTTTTTTAATGTCTCCTGTTTGAGAGATAATATAAGGTAGATTATGACCAGCGTTTACAAAATCAACTTCTCCGGTTTTAATATTTATTCTTCCGAAAAATATTGTAACAAACATTGAAGAATCATTTTCTCGGCAAAGATCGTTGTTTACTTTGTCAATGATTTCATTTAAAGGAAGATTTATTGTAGTCGAGGCTTTAATCAAAGTTTTGGTTACCGCCATAAATAAGGAAGCAGGAACGCCTTTTCCTGAAACATCGCCAATCGTAAAATAGAGGAATGAATTCTCCAGAAGGAAAAAGTCATAAAAATCTCCCCCTACTTCTTTTGCCGGTTCGATTACTGCAAAAATGTCAAACTCGGAACGATCAGGAAATGGAGGAAATATTTTTGGAAGAATCCCCATTTGAATTTCGTGAGCAATTTTCAACTCACTTTCCATTTTTTGTTTTGCGGCGGTTGTCTCCATCAAATTATCAATGTATTGCCGCAAAGATATTTTCATAAAATTAAACGATGCGGCTAATTGACTAACTTCATCTTTAGCGTGCATCTCCGGAAGGGCAACATCAAAATTACCGCCTGCGATGGTATTGGTTGCTAAGGCAAGTTTTTTAAGCGGTCGCGTAATCCGGTTAGCAAGAAACATTATAGCGATTATTAAAACAGTTGCTCCAATCAGATTATATAATAAAATAAATCGTGTTAAGTCATTTAAGTCTGCCATTAATTCATCTTCCGGAATGACAACGCCAAGAGACCAATCGTTTGTAAGCAATGGGCGGTAATAGAGATAAATATGCTTCTTTTCTAAAAATTCTTCTAACAAGATAAAATCTGATTCCCCTTTAAGAGCAGCTTGCCCCAACGTGCGAACTTTTTGATTATTATATTTTTCGGCAACGCTGAAAATTGTTTCATTCATAATAAAATCGTTCTTAGGATGCGTTACAAAAGTTCCGTTATGCGAAATTAAAAAAGCATAACTGTTTTTGTAAAGTTTAACATCCTTAACAATTTGCTGTAACCAATAAAGGTCAATTTCTGCGCTGACAACTCCTGCGCAAACAGACTCGCCGCTTTCTTGCATATAAAACGGGACCGAATAAGTTGCCAAGATTCTTGAATCATCATCAACATTATAGTAAGGTTCGCTCCACATTGCTTTTTCAAGTTCTTTTGGGATTAAATACCAGTCTTTAATTTGATAATTATTTTCTGGCGATTTTAGAAATACCGTTTTGAGTTTACCTTTGTTTTTATAAACATAAGGAGCAAATTCACCTTTAACTCCCGGAAAGTAATTTGGTTCAAAGGCAATAGTAATACCGTTAATTTCATCGCTTGATGCTGTTATGTTAGAAAGTAATTTAAGAATTTCTTGCTCGCTTACGGTAGAATGCTCAAGATGATAAGCTAATGTTTTAGGAATTAACTCAACTTTATTAAGAGTAATTTCTATTTTATTAACGGTAGCTTCCGAAATATGTTTAGCGTTCGAGCGAACATTTTTCAAAAGTATTTCACGCGAACGGATGAAGTTGCTTCCGAATATATAAAGAAAAATAACTCCGCTTACGGTTAGAATTGAAAGCACTAACTTAACTGCCAAAGAATTTCTAAGGCGAACCATAAATTGACCTATAAAAATCTTTATAAGAAATATTCTTTTTTATGTAGCTGCTCTCTTTTAATGTTTTGACAACATTGTAAAAATCTCCTTCCCGTAAATCGCACATTTTCCCCCCATTTGCAGGTTTGAATAATTCTTTCATTTTCTGAAACATCCAACGCTGATGCACTTCATTCGCGGCATATTTAGCTTTCGTAAGATATTTCATAACCATTTGAAGAGTTTCAGATTCATGCTCAAAAGCATATTGCCAACCTTCTAAGGTCGCGGTTACAAAATTTTTACAGACTTCTTCATTTTCATTATAAAACTCTTCCAACACGTAAATGCCGTCTTCGGGGAAATTTAAATCATAATCCTCAAATCGAAAAATGGTTAAATCTTCTTCATCGTACCCGCTATTTTTTAAAAGATGGAATTCATTGTACCACATCACAGAAGTTACATCAACAACATCGCGAATAAAAATATTTTGCGTTTCTGAAAGCGGATATGGTTTGATGCGTAACCCATATTTTGCAAAGAGCGCATTCGGTTGAATACGAAAATCTTTCTGCCACATAGCCACTTTTTTACCGTTAAGGTCATTGATTGAATCAATCCCGCTCTCCTTTTTTGCTACTAACATCAATGCCGAACGCTGGATGAGCTGCCCGATATTAATAAGTTTTACCCCTTCATCTCTAAACTGCAGCGCCGAAGAAAGCCAGGCAAGGCACACATCTGTTTTCTTTTTCTGCAGCCAGTCTAACGAAGAACGGTTTGGACCACCGGTGATGAGTTCAACATTCAGCCCATATTTTTTGTAGATACCGGTTTCGTATGCCATAATAAACCCTGCAAATTGAGCCTGTGGAATCCAATGCGGAAGAAATCGCAGCGATGTTTCTTTTTTTTGCTGAGCAAACTGCGCCATCGTAAAAAAAGAAAGAAAAATTATAATTAGAACTTTTTTCATTTAAGTGGAAAATTAGTTTTTGTTTTAAGCAAAATAAGAAAAATCTTTAACGGAGCGCAAGTATTATCTTTAAAATGCGCTTCCGCCGGAATGAATTTGTTGAGAGTCAATACCGCAAAATATTTTCAGCCAACCGGTTAAATATTTCATATCTTTTGCTACAAAAAAAATATTTTTTTAAGTTTCAACTGATTATTCAATATATTCTAAATTAAAATAACAAGATGATAAATACCAAATTCGCCATTCTGTTGCTTCTCTGGCTTGCGTCCCTTTCTTATTTCTCTTTCAGTTTTTCTCAAGAAAGAAAATATGAATTCTATGGATATGGACAAGTTGAATATCAAGCGTCCGACAAAAAAAACTCAATTAACGGATTTAACCAACGTCGGGTAAATTTAATTGGCGAATATTTCATTGATCAAAATATTAGGGTTTTGAGCGATATTGAATACGAAGCAAGCGCAGAATTAAATACTATTGACAGCATTTTTACTGGAAGTGTAAAAGTTTCAAGAATGTGGATCGAATATACTATTTGCCCCTCTTTAAATTTTAGAGCCGGAAAAATGCTAAATCCATTCGGCTTATACAATTTAATTCACGATGCCTCGGCAAGCTATTATGCAGTTGACCCTCCAATTATGTATTTACGTTTTAAATTTTTCCCCACAGTTCGCGCTCAAAGATTAATTTCAAAATACAATACCGGAGTTTCAGTATTCGGGACTTTCAATTTTAACGAGCAAGGTTCACAACTTGAATATGACTTTGGCGTATCGAACGGAAGAGGGATGATGGCTGACGGAACCGATGCGAATCAAAATAAAGCAATTTATGGAAGGTTGATGTTTCGCCCCGCTTTTCTAAACGGTCTTCAACTTGGCGCATCTTCTTATGCTGATAAAAATAGTTCAGGCATCGGTGGTATTGCAAATGATTTTGAAACCAACTTTGGCGCGGATGTGCAGTACGAAAACAATAAGCTGCAAGTACAAGCTGAATCTATGATTGCTACTTTCACAAATCCTTTGCTGCAACGGCAAAAGACAGAAGTCAATTATTGGCAAGCCGCTTATACCTTGTGGGATATTTTTACTCCTTTTATAAATTATACGTATGTACTACCGGACTTAAAGAAATCTGAAACCAGCTACCACCGTTGGAATGCCGGCTTGAACTATGCGGTATCAACAAATTTATATCTGAAATCAGAAATTCAATTCCACTCTTTTGAAGAAGATCACAGTGAAAACAGTTTCATGGTTTTTAAATCCAGCTTAGCGGTGGCGTTTTAGTTTGAAGAAGAAAACAAAATACTGGAGCTGTTTCATACTCCTCGTATGCAGTATAATTTATACTTCGCCGAACACCTTCGGGCAGATAATACTTGTAAACAAAGCAAACCCGATTGATAAAATATCTAAATCTATGCTACGAAATATATTTTTAGGAAATAACATTTCATGGGAAAACGGAAGAAGAATCCAAATTGTTGATTTTGTCCTAAGCTCTCCTCTCCGAAAAATATTTAATGAAACCACTTTGCTGCTTTCGCCGCAAAAAGTCAGCATGATTTGGATAAAAGTTTCACTAAGCGGAAAATCTTTACCCCCTAAAATTGTTCATAGCGAAGAAGATGTTAAAAATTTTGTTAATGATAACGAAGGAGCAATCGGTTATATTAAAAGCCCAACGACTCTTCCTCAATCAGCAAAAATTATTCAGATTATAGACGAATGAAAGTAAACTTCATAAAATTCTTCCGCATCTTTTCCCACAGTTTGCGTAACCGATTGATTACTTTTCTAACAATTTTCGTTCTGCTTTTTTCAATTGGATATTACACCTATACCCTTTCGCTGCAAGGCGAATTTCTGCGCGCTTCTTATATGCAAAACACTTCAGATGTTTTACACGCCATTAAATTTGGCGTTGAACTAAGTTTAGAAGAAGAAAATTATGCGGGGCTTCAGAAAATATTTTCGTGGGCAAAAAAAGAACATTACGTGAAATTTATTGTTCTGCTTGAAAATGATTCAACCGTGTTTGCGCAGTTTCCTGCTGATTTAACCATAACCTCCGGCGTTTTATCTCTGCCGTCTTCAACCAATTCAAAAAACTATATTTTGAAAAGTAACTTGAATTCCGTTCTCTTCACCGGTACTCTCGTCGTTGGATTTTCAACTGAATCACTCCGAACATACGAGAATAGAATCCTAACAGATATAGGAATCTCCACTGCTATTTTCATTTTACTTTCCGTTCTGTTCGGTTCATTTTTTTCAAATAGCATAACCAAACCGTTAGAAAAATTAAAAAAAGTTACAGAAAAAATTGCTCTCGGCGATGTTGATGAGCGCGTCTTATTAACGAGTGGAACCGATGAAATACTTTCGGTTTCATCATCGTTTAATACTATGGCTGATAGAGTTTTGTCGGCTCAAAAAGATTTAGAAAACGATTTACTTGAAGCCGCAGAGTTTGTTAAAGCAATTCTGCCACACCCCATCGAAAAACCAATTCCTATTGATTGGAGATTTATTCCTTCAAAACGGTTGGGCGGCGATTCGTTCGGGTATGATTTTTTAGATGACGAAACGCTCACTTTTTATTTACTTGACGTTTCCGGTCACGGACTTGGCGCAGCATTGTTATCGGTTGCCGTGTTAAACGTACTCCGCTCTAAGTCATTAAAAAATGCTGACTTCAAAAATCCGTCTTCCGTTTTGTTCGCTTTAAATAATGCTTTTCCGATGGAAGATTATGGGGATAAATATTTTACGATTTGGTATGGCGTTTTAAATCTAAAAACTTTAGAACTCAACTTCAGCAGCGCAGGGCATCCACCGGCTTTGGTTATCAGAAAAAGTAACAAAAAAAATGAAGTGTTGCGAATTGGAAATAAAAACTTTTTTGTGGGCGGCATGCCGGGATTTACATTTGACACAGATGCAGTAAAGTTAATGCACGACGATTCTATTTTTCTTTTCAGCGACGGCGTTTATGAGTTAGAAAAAAAAGATGGCTCAACAATGAACTTGAATGATTTTGAAAAACTCTTAACCGAAAATTATTCTGATACTTTGACGCTTGATGGTTTAACCGCTGAACTAATTGCCGTAAAAGCAACTGAAACTTTTGACGATGATTTTTCGATTATGAAAATTTCGTTGCAGCAAACCCAAGCAGCTAAAAGCGTTTAGTTACATCCAGAAAAAAACTTCCCTGCATATTTTTTTTCTCAAAAGTTCCTTCGTAACTCAATGAAAGATACATATTGTATGGGATTCGCACTGATGTTTCTAATCCGGCAATCAGTTGACGCATGATAAGCGGGTTATTAATAAACCGGTAGTTTATGCCGCGGACTTCACCGGTTAAAGAAATATTATCATCCCAAAGCGATTTGCTAATACGCAGAGCCGCCTGCGTACCTTCTGAATAGCTCGAAAGTAATTTTATTAAAGAAAGACTTCCATCCGCATTTAGGTAAGGAATTTGATAATAAGAAATTGTGCTTCCAAAATTTCGAGAAGGTTTAATATCTCGTTTTTGAAAACGATATCCTCCGTTAAGGGTAATTGTTAATTGAGAAACCGGTCTGATAGAAATGTTTGCGGAAAGTCCTTGGCGCATCTCATTTTCGATAAGATATTCAAGTAACGTTTTATAGGTTTCGTAAAAGATTACATTTTTTCTTGCATCGTAACTTAACGAAGCCGAAATTAACCGAACCGGCGCGTAACGGACGGAGAAAAACAAACTTGTTAGCCCAATCGTATTTTTGTTTATCCCATTAACTTTCTTAAACAAATCAACTTCCGAAGAAACAAAGAAAAATGTTTTCGGCAAAATATCATTTGTGTGCTGCAAATAAAGATACCGCCTGTCGGTCTTAAAAGCATTCGTCTGATTAAAAAAAGCAAATGAATTTTCCATCTTTGATGAATGAATGGAATCTTCTCTGCCTACATAACCTCCAACTTGAAAAAGCTTTGCGTTGTATCCGAAATCAGAAAAATTGGGACGCGACCCAACCATTGCTCCCGTGTAATAATTTAAAAATTTATATTCGTATTGAATGCCGTCCATTGTCCCTACATTTGAAACGTGCGGATTCAAATGCCTGCCGAACCAAATTAGCGATTGAGTAGAAAGTTCATAAGACACTCCCAAGTCATAAATTTTCAAGTTCTGCCAGATGTTGCTCTTAACTTTTTGCCAATCTTTTACATTATAGGAAAAGTTAGTGTAAGTTGAAATTGAAAATTTCGAGCCGGAAATTTTATCAGCGGAAAATGAAAGCGAATACCTCCAACGCTGCATATCGCCTCTATTACTAATATTATCAAATTGTGAAACCGATTGCATTGAAAATCTTCCATAATAAGATTTTGGTTTATAATCCGATAATTGGTTTTTAGCGCCTGCAAGTGAAGATAAAGAATCCAATTTTTCATCTCCGGGAAGTTTCTCGTTTTTTTTCTCTGTATCTTTAACAAAAGCAACGAGCTGTTCATTTTCAGCAAGCGAAATGTTGTTTAGCCGTTCACCTGCAACAGATTTACTCGAGAGAAATTTTACCAGTACTGCAGGGATTAACTCGCCAGACCGAGAAAGGAAAAGAGTATCCCCAATTCCAAAATTTTCCGTTGAAGAGAACTTCACATAAACATTCTGCGGCGTTTGGTAAGTAACCTTCCCTTCAACTTTTTGAATCTTTGATTGAGACAAAACATTTAGCGATAAAACTAAAAAAATATAAACGAAAATGCTAATAGACTTCATCCGCATTACTTCTCAATAGATTTTATAATGCTTTTAATCTGCCCAAGGTCTTTTCCGGTTGGATGACACCTGTAACACTCCGAACTTACATAAGAATAATTGTTCACGCCATTGTGGTCTTTATCAACTGAAGATTTATTATTATGTTCGTGGCAGTTTATACAACTAAATGCTTGATAATTTGAAGCCGTTGTATGACAATCAGAACACAAAGTCCACTCGCCTTTATGTTTACCGGAATAGATTGGAAACTTTATATCATGTTTAAAGGTTGACGGAACCCAAACATTTTGCGTATGGCAAGTTTCACATTCATGCGGAAATTGCGCAGACAAGTGACGAGGGTTTATGGAGGCATCATAGTTAGATTTATGACAGCTGTAACAATCTTTCGCGGTATTAGTATAACCGCTTGCATGGCATTTCAAACAATCGAGATTTGTATGTGCGCCAACAAGTGGAAATTGTGTTGAAGCATGATTAAACGTAGCAGGTATCCATGCTGAAGTAGAATGGCACAAAGTGCAATCGGTAGAAAATTTTGAAACCACATGGTTAGGGTCTTGCACTCCATCATAATTTGCTTTATGACACGAATAACATTGCGTATCAGTTCCTGTAGTTTTATTTATATGGCAACTTGAACAAGCTGCTTTCGTATGCCCGCCGGTCAGAGGAAAACTTGTCGTAGTGTGAGAAAAAGATGATGGTATCCACCCTGTGGAAGTATGACATTTTTCGCAAGCTGTCCCCAGCCCAATTGCTTGATGATTTGGATTTACAGAACTTGTATAATTTTGTTGATGACAATCATTACAAACTTGAGTTGTCCCTTTAGCTAATCCTTTATGGCAATTTGTACAATCTGTAACTGTTGCATGTTTGCCTGTTAATGGAAAAGCCGTTGCAGCATGATTAAAAGTTGATGGTTTCCACCCATCAGTTGTATGACAAACATTGCAGTCGTTGCCCAGCCCAATTGCTTGATGATTTGGATTTACAGAACTTGTATAATTTTGTTGATGACAATTATTACAAACCTGAGTTGTGCTTTTAGCTAATCCTTTATGGCAATTCGCACAATCTGTAACCGTTGCATGTTTGCCTGTTAATGGGAAAGCCGTTGCAGCATGATTAAAAATTGATGGTTTCCAAACCTCACACGAATGGCAACTACTACAATCCTCACTTAAGCCTAACGTCTGATGATTTGCAGTAACGGAACTTGAATAACTTTTGAGATGACAGCTTGAACATTCAGGAGATAACGTTGTGCTTGTAGGAACATGGCAGCTTTCGCAGCTAATAGTTAAATGATTCCCTGTTAAAGGAAGCCTTGAATTGCTATGATTAAACGAAAACTCACCTTTGCCATTTGGATGACATCGGTAGCATTCAGAACTAACATAAGAATATCCATTTACTTCTCCGACATGCTTATTGTCCGTACTGCTTTTAGGATGACACCCACCACTTAAACATGTAAAGTTAGCATAGTTTGCAGTATTGTGGCACGTTGTGCAGCTAATTCCTGTATGCTTTCCGGAAGCAATTGGAAAATATGCAGTGTGGTCAAATGTTGCCGGTGTCCAAGCAGTGGTTTTATGGCAATCTTTGCATGCAGTTGTAAAACCAGCGGTGCTATGTTTGGGATTTGTCGTTGCATCATACTTTTGCTTATGGCAGCTGTAACAGTCAGTTGAAGTGCCGGTATAACCGGTTGCATGGCATTTTGTGCAATCAGTAACGCTTGCGTGTGCGCCTGTTAAAGGAAATTGAGTTGTTGAATGATCAAACGAAGCCGGCTTCCATCCAGTTGTTGAATGGCATTGATTACATGTAGTTGGAAAACCTGACGCTATGCTGTGTTTCGGATTTGTCGTTGCATCATAATTAGCTTTATGACAACTATAACAATCTTTTGGAGTACTTGTATAACCGCTTGTATGGCATTGTACACAAGCCACAGCTGTGTGAGCCCCTGTTAAAGGAAATTGAGTTGTCGAATGATCAAACGAAGCCGGCTTCCATCCCGTTGTTGAATGGCATTGATTGCACGTAGTTGGGAATTGTGATGCCGCATGATTCGGATTTGTTGTGCTATTATAATTTTGTGCATGACAGCTATAACAATCAGTCGGCGTATTTGTGTAACCGGTGGTATGGCAATTAGCACAACTAACGCTGGTGTGAGCGCCCGTTAAGGGAAACTGAGTTGTTGCGTGATTAAAGCTCGATGGTATCCATGCTGAACTTGTGTGGCACTTTGTGCAATCTGTTGGGAACTTTGAATTTACGTGATTGGGATTAGTCGTCGCTTCAAACGTGTTTTTGTGGCAGCCATAACAATCGGTTGGCGTGTTCGCGTAACTAACACTATGGCATTTGTTACAATCAAGTTGCGTATGAGCGCCAACTAACGTGAAATATTGCGAGTGGTTAAAAGAAGATGGTTTCCACCCGTTAATAGTATGGCACGTTGTGCATGTTGTACTAAAAGCCGCTGCAATATGATTTGGATTAGTTGTTTGCTCAAATTTAGTTTTGTGGCATGTGTAACATTCTTTAGATAAACCGGTATAATTTCCAACTGTTTTATGACAGAATCGGCAATCAGCTATTTTATGCCCACCTTGCAGCGGGAAAAAATCGTGAGCAAATGAGGCATATCCCCAAGCTGCATTTGTAAAGTTGTGGCAAGTTTCGCAGTCAGTTGAAAAATTTGATTGTACATGATTTGGATTTTGTGTAGAGGCATAATTTTGCTTGTGGCAATCGTAGCATTTTACTCCTAACGGTTGAAAGTTTAATTCCGCATATAAGGTATGACAGCTCCGGCAATCTGCTTTTGCATGTTGCCCTAACAAAGGGAATCTCGACCTTTGATGAATATCAGTAATATTTTTAATCAGCCATGCGCTTGGAGTATGGCAGCTACTACAATCCGATGAAACCGTGTTTTTATGAATATCCTTATGGCATGAATTGCATTCCATCTTGGCTTCAGAAAATTTTAATGTAGTATGACATTGCTTACATTGAACATTTTTATGCTGCCCTGTTAATGCAAATTTCGTTGTTTCATGCTTAAAATTTTTCTGTGCTGGAATTTCTTTCCAACTGGTCGAGACATGGCAATCCGAACAATCATACTGAAGTGTTCCATGTGGAGATGTCTGTGCAGAAAGTCTTCCTGCAAAAAATATCACGAAAATTATGAATGACAATTTGCGCATTTGAATTGTTCCAATTTAAAATTTATGAAAGTTACAAAACCGTCATTTATCTTTTTATGGCATGCACTGCAAGCAACTGCCTGATGCCCGCCTGCTAAGGGAAATTTCGTTTTCTCATGATCAAACTTTACAGGAATCCAATTATCATAAGTGTGGCATTTTTCGCAATTATTTTTATCGGCTACCTTAAACTGAGATGCATGAACATCACGATGACAGCCTTCACACAAAGTAGTTACAGAAGCAAATTTAATATTACTGCCGCCAGCTTTTTCTTCTTTTTTATGACAGCTTTCGCACGAAGCAGAAGCATGTTTCCCCAGCAGCTGAAATTCGGTTTTGTTATGCTCAAACGTAACTTTTTTCCATGATTCAGTACTATGACAATTACCGCATTCATTGTTTCCCATAAACTTCGGTTTTATTTCATCGTTGTGAATATTTTTATGGCAATCAGTACACCTTTGTCCCATCTGAACAAAATGCCATTCTTTTTTTTCTTCTTTATAATGGCAGGTCTTGCAAGTGACAGCTAAATGGCTGCCCGCTAACTGAAACTTACTTTGATTATGATTCTCTATCGTGTACCGTGAAGGGGTGAAACCATTTTCTGAATGACACTCCGAGCAATCTTTTATAATGCTATTTTTTACAAACGCGCCTTTGTGATAATCGGCGTGGCAATCAGTACACAGCTTAAATTTAAGTTTGACGGAGAGATTTTTTTTATGACATCCATCGCACTTCACTCCAATGTGTTTGCCGATTAACTTGAAATCTGTTTTATTGTGGTCGAATTGCCCACTTTTGATTTGTGAAAATCCCGAAGTTGTATGGCATTTTTCACAATCTTTCCCAAGCTTTCCTTTATGAATATCGGTATGGCAATTTTCGCAAGATTTAAATTGAATCCCTTTGAACCTCTGAAAATCTTTCCCTTTTAACTTTTCAATTTTGTGGCATTTATTGCATTCGACTTCGAGATGTTTTCCGGTTAGCTGAAATGCCGCTTTCTTGTGGTCAAATAATTTAACCGGTTTAAATCCTTCAGTAGTATGGCAATTAGAACACACATTCCCAAGCGTTCCTTGATGAACATCCGCATGACAGCTTTTGCAATCGTTTGAAAGACCTAAAAATGTGTTTTTGCGTTTTGCAAATGTGTTTTTATCCGCAATAAATTTTACTTGATGGCATTTCTCGCATGAAACATCTTTATGTTTTCCATCTAACTTAAAAGTCGTGTTTTGATGATCAAAGCTCTTTTTGTTAAAACGAATAATTTCAAAAGTTGTTCCATTATGATCGCTATGACATTTGAAACAATTTTTCCCTTTAACTTCAGACGAGGCATGGTAGCCGCGATTAGCTTTTATCAATAAATTAATCTCTTTATGGCAGTCTAAACATTTTGAATTCAGAACTTTATCACCCAGTTCATGGCATTTGCTACAGTTAGATAATCCTTCGAGCTTTTGATGAGCTTGTACCAATTTCCCCGGTGAAATTTGGGCGGAAACAGACATTGTCCAAACGAGGAAGAAAGCAAATAATTGTAATAGAGTTTTTTTCATCATTTTTTCTTGTGTGATAAAATTGCTTCACCGAACTTTTTAGTTATCCCAATTCCAATTTTCTCAAGAAATTTAGTAGGCAATTCGCCACCAGCAAAAATATAAACTAAACTATTTTTTAAAACTTGAACATCAGTAGCGCCATCAATCAAAAGATGAACTTCTTCGTCGAAAATCTCTTTTACGTTTGACTTAAACAAAATAGTGATTTTTCCCGATGCGACATATTTTTGAATATTTTCGAGATTCCTTGGCTTTATTCTAGAAAAATTTTCAGCGCGATAAGAGAGTGTAACCTCGTTCCCTTCGTCGGCTAGTAACATTGCGGATTCAATAGCCGAATCGCCGCCGCCGACAACAAGAATTTTTTGCTCTTTAATATGTTCTGGTTCCAATAAACGGTAATATACTTTTTCTTTCTCTTCCCCGGGTACATTTAATTTTCTTGGAGAACCTCTTCTTCCGATGGCAAGAATAACTCCGCTCGTTTTATACGACCCTTTTGAAGAAATCACTTCAAAATAATCTTCACGTTTCTCGATTGCTTCAACTTTTTCTTGCTGATTTATGGAGATGTTATTTTTTGTTAATACATCCATCCAGATAGAAATGAGTTCATCTTTTGAAGTTTCAAAAAGTTTTAGTTTACCATAAAGCGGAAGCTCTATCGGGGAAGTCATTATAATTTTTGAACGTGGGAAGTGATACACCGTTCCGCCAAGTGTTTCTTGCTCTATCGTAAGAAAGCGAAGGTTATTTTTTTTAGCGGTTAAACTTGCTGCAATTCCCGCAGGACCGGCGCCGATGATAACTACATCATATTCCACATTTGAAGATTTTACGATTTTTTTAGTGAGGCTTTCTACCGCCTGTTTCCCCTGCTCAACGGCATTTTTAATCAATCCCATTCCGCCGAGTTCTCCAGCAATGAACATCATCGGAATATTGGTTTCAAATTCTTGACTAATATGCGGGAGTTCTACGCCTCGTTTTTCAGTTCCAATACACAAACTAATGGCAAGTACCGGACATGCATGAAAACAAGCTCCGTGACCAACACAACGCGAGGTATTAATAGTTTTGGATTTTCCATTTACCCATCCAAGAATATCTCTCTCAGGGCAAGCTTCAATACAAGCTCCGCTCCCGATACAATTTTCTGAGCTAATAACCGGATGAAGCGAAACCGGCTCGTGGAAACCAAATTCCTTGGCTTTCAAAATTTTTTGTTCTGTTTTTTCCGAACGCTTCTTCGTCTTTCTTAAATAAAAAAACATCACTAATAAAACAATTCCGAAGGTAAATCCATAGATGACGACATTCTCAATTAAAACTTCCATACTAAAAAATCCAATGATATCCGAAGGTAATCGTTACAATAACATGAATAACCATTATTACAAACATTGCAATTGCAAAAGGAAGATGAACGATATGCCAATAGTTGAACAATCGTTGCATTGTACGCAACAGTCCTATTCTTCTGGTAAGAGTAATCTTCGCCTTAAAAAGTTTAATAATTTCTTTCATTGAATGGGTATCGGTAATTCCTGATTCGCGCAGCGACTTTTGCAGTTGAGGAATTAATTTTCTGAAGAAGAGATAATCGGCAAACATTACACTAAAACTCTTCGAAAAAGAAAGCCCTGCATACTTTTGAATTTTGAA
>Ga0172371_10002723_pt1 | contig 27832 bp, 19 predicted proteins | sample Lak12m_FD_114543 | JGI IMG/M metagenome (GOLD analysis project Ga0172371, IMG submission 114543) | Freshwater microbial communities from Kabuno Bay, South-Kivu, Congo - kab_022012_12m | ecosystem: Environmental > Aquatic > Freshwater > Lake | place: Democratic Republic of the Congo: South-Kivu...
ACAGGCTTTTCCAGTTCCCCGGCATTGATGGTGTCAACCCGGCCATCAATTCTCACAATCTTCACATCACCCGATGGTGTAACTTGCAGGTTCATGACTCAATCTTTTTAGTAAGTATTAGATAGTTTTTGTTTTCTTTTCTCTGATAAACCACTGTGTCCATGATCTTTCTGATCAGGAAGATACCCAGGCCACCGATTGGCCTCTCGCCTGCCGGCAAATGAATGTCCGGATCCTCCCTGGCGGTGGGATCATATTCATGACCGTCATCAACCAGTGTGATCGTCAGCCTGTCGCCCTCAAGTCCGAAGAGCAGATCAATGAAATGTTCCGCAGTGTCATCATAACCGTACTGGACAATGTTGGTCACAGCCTCCTCAAGTACGAGATTCAGCGACATCACCAGCGGTAGGGGGAACTCCCAGCTATCCCCAAGCTCTTCCAAAAAGGCCTCGATCCTGACCAGCTCGCCGATCTGATTGACGATCTGCAGTTGTCTGCTCTTAATTTCGTCGGCCATAGGTTAATGTTTTTTTCCGCTCTTCCGGCGGGGAATCCCTTCGAGTAGTTTACGCAACCAGTTATAATAGAGTGCAAGATAAAGAATTACACTCATCAGCCAGATAACCCCGGCATTGAATCCGAGGGTGTTTATGCTCAGGGGACCGACCCTTTTTGAGGATGCCAGAAAATGAGCCCTGCCGGTCCGGAAATCAGGATCTTTGTAAACAGGGGCAATTTTCTGCATCAGGCCGGTACCGGTCTGTCGGATAAAGTCCTTGGTCTTGGTGTTGAGAACCAGCTCCTCAATCGCAAGGTTGTGGTATCTTTTCTTTTGTTTGTAGAGATAATCGGGTCCGTTGGAATGATTGATTTCTATGACCTGATTATCCTTCCTGCTCCGGAGTTTGCGGTTGCTCTCCCTGTATTTCTCATGGATCTTCTTCAGGTGATCCATCGCTGCATCAGCCACCTGATCATTAAAGGATGCCGGCATAATGGCATCCGTCAGAGGAAAACCAGGTGCCGGCTTTTCCCGGGCATCCAGCTCTTTTATCTCATTCCGGATAATCGTCAGATCCGGGGCAAGTTCAGCCACCGGACGACCGAGGCGGATCTGGCCTGCTGTATAATCAAGCTTGCCGAGAAGCTCCGGTATGAGCAGATCAGCCTTTAAGACCGCCTGTGACATCTCTTTTTCCAGGTCGAAAAACCGGGCCATATACCGGTTCCCCGAGAACTGCTCCACCGCCAGGGCCTCAAATGCCCACCTCGAAACCATGATATCCCCCACCACGGGAACAGCATCCTTTTCAGCTGTTTTGCTCTGCAGATCATCGAACTTGACTATGACCCCGCAAAGCAGTATCTGGGGTATCAGCAGCAGGGGAATGAGAATGTAAATGGCCACCACCGAATCAAACGCTGCGGAGATGTTGAGCCCCAGCAGGTTTGAAAAAACTGCCACTGAGAACAGCACCAGCCAGTAGGCAAAGGTGAGTCCGTGAATGCCGATCACCAGGTTGCCGATGATCACAAAAGCCAGTGACTGAAAGGCCGACAGCAGGATCAGGAAGAGCACCTTGGAGTTGATATAACTGAACCGGCTGAGATTGAGGAAAGACTCCCTTTGCAGGATCTTCCTGTCCTTGATGATCTCCTCCGCGCTCACACTCATCCCCATGAACAGAACCACCACGATGGCCATGAAAATGTAGGAAATCAGGTTTTTATTGTCGGAAAATATATATTCGCCGCCCTCGGCATAACGCGTGAAGAATCCGACAATCACCGCAAGAATGGGGGCTTCAAAAAGGTTGATAAACAGATATTGCTTATCCGAGACCTTGATCCGGAGGTTCCGTTCAAAGAAAATTTTCAGCTGATTCCAGATTCCCGGTTTCTTGAAATGGGTGACCGGAACGCCTTTGGCACTGCCCGGCTCCTGGATGCCTTCCTTATCATTCCGGGCCCTGAACAGCCGGTACCACTCTTCGGGGGGAAATCTCCGCTCCTGCGTAAACTCCCCTGATTCATTGATCTTCTTGGTTTCAACGATCTCCAGAACCTGCTCCGGATTGACATTCCCGCACATCTGGCACTCGCATTCGAGCGAATTCACATGGTTGGTGAGATCCTTGAAATAGATGATGGCATCCAGCGGATTACCGGTGTAGATCATCCGGCCACCCTTATCCATGATCCAGAGCTTGTCGAACATCTTAAAGATATCCGACGAAGGCTGATGGATATTCACTACCACCAGCTTACCCTTTCGGGCTTGCTGCTTGAGGAGCAACATCACCTTTTCCGAGTCCATCGAGGAGAGCCCCGAGGTGGGCTCATCGACATACAGGATGGACGGTTCCCTGATCAGTTCCAACGCAATGTTCAGCCTCTTCCTTTGACCGCCTGAGATAAATTTCTTCAGCGGACTGCCCACCTTCAGCTGACGAAACTCGTACAGTTCGAGCTCCTGCAGCACACGGGTGACTGCCTGATCAATCTCTGCCTCAGTGAGCCCGGCCAGGCACAGTTTGGCATTGAACAGCAGGTTCTCCCAAACGGTAAGTTCTTCAAAGAGAAGATCATCCTGCGGGACAAACCCGATCAAGCCTTCAATCTGATCCCTGTGGGTTGAAATATTTACATCATTGATCAGGATCTCCCCTTTATCCAGGGGTATATTCCCGTTCAGGATATTCAGCAGGGTCGACTTGCCCACACCGCTGCCTCCCATGATGGCTATCAGCTGGCCCGAAGGCTCAGAGAAGCTGAATTCATGCAGCCCGTTGTTGCTGTTCCGGAATTTAAACTCGATACCCCGGCCGGTGAGAGAAAACACCGGGGTCTTATCTTCATCCACAAAGGCGGCATTTACATCGGTATAGTACACCGGCGCTATCTTGCTGCCCCGGATGATGCCTCCCTCCCTGAAAGCGTAGAACCGGCCCGGAAGAATCGGGTTACCTTCGAGATACAGGTTGTCCTTGCCCCTGAAAATGAATATGTAATGCGAGACCTCCTTCAGAAAAAGAAAAACAATCTCTCCGCCCGACAGATCGCGGTGGATATGCCTGGCTTGAGGATGGGTGAACTTTTCATCGGAATTGATTAACAGGAATTGTGAATCAATTCCGGGATGCTCCCTGCCGCCATAGATAAACGCCTGATAACGGGCAACATCAGCCTCGCTGATATTAAAAACACGGGCCACCGTATGGAACAGTTCCCGTGTTTTTTCATTCTCCCTGTCTTCGCGTGCCAGTTCCAGAAATCTCAGGAACACCATTATGTGCTCCGTCCTGTGGAATCTTCCGCGAAGATTGTTGCATATGGTTTCAGCCTGTTTTACCGGATCAACCAGGGGTTGCTCCGATTCATCCCAGGCATAGAATTCAGCCAGTTCATCAAACAGCTTCAGGTATTCATCACTGGATGAGATCCCCAAATGAAGCTCCAGATATGAAGCGAACGAACTTCGTGCGAACACCCGGTCTGTTCGGGTGATCGCGGAAAAGATCGCGAATAGGTTGATCAGGGCATTTAAGGTAACTTCATTCATGGTTCAGGCTTGATGAATGGCACCTCTCCTGATCAGGCCCTTACTTTACAATGTCTTTTCTGATATCCGCAATGATCGGTGCGATCTCTTTCAGAGAGGCTTCCGTAAACTGGCCTTCCTTGTTGAACACATCCAGAACAGGCTTCATCTTCAGATAGATCGGTTCAACCGACTTGTCTGCTGCCAACATTTCAAGAACCATATAGTTCACCTGCATGCGCTCCTTCTGCCGGCCGATGAATTCAACCAGCATGCCTTTATCCTTGGCCATCAGGGCCGACTGCGTCAGGATATACATCCCTTCGATGTTGGCACCCACATAAAGTAATCCGTAGATGGCGGAATTATCACTGCCAATACCAGCGGTGAACTTGGCGCCAAAGGTGTTGAAAGCATCAGTGATCACGGCATCCAGAGAGTCTTTGTTTCCCATATTGGCCTTGATTTTTTCCTGGAGCTGCTTGAATTCTGCAAGCTCACCCTCAAGGCCTTGCTTATTGGCAAGTTTCTCGTAAATATCCACGATCTGCAGGATCACATCCTGACGGTTGAATGCCTTGGCATAATAGGCATCGAAACGATACATCCCGTTTGCCAGGCTCTGCTCTACCGTGGTGAGATACTTTTCAACATTGCCCGTGGGAACTGTAAGGTCGGGCATATAGGTAACACCCGATTTAATCAGAAAATCAGATACTTCCTGAACTTTCGGACCGGTCCGGATGGTCTGTACCAATTCGTCCTTCAGCTTAACAGCGTCAAAAATGCCAACTTCAACAGTACCAGCCTGTCCCTGTGAATTAACTGCAGGTTCCTTAACCTTGGCCGGCTGTTTGCAACCCATAAGCATCAATGCGGCCAGCATAACTGCATAACCGGCCTTCATAGGTTTGAATTGCCTGATCATAGTGTAAGTCTTTGTTTGTTATTTAATGGATAATGTTAGTTTCAGGACACTAAAGATACTTTTTTTTCTAGAGTTTCAGGGAAAACATCCACTGTCCGGCCGGAAACTCTGATTTGATGGCATTGGAATAACCCACTGACAGGGTTGACTTCAGCAGGCTGAACAGCACGATTTCAAAATCCAGCTGGGCGCCAGCGGCATAATAATCCGCCCTGGGCAGATTGTTGCCGAGATTGGTAAAGAGCCCCATCCCAAAAGTACTGAGTCTGGCATAGGTAATGTACAGACTTTTAACCCCGAGCCTGCGGAACCTGAGAGGAGTGAAATTTAGTTCGACCATGCCTTTGCCATAATTCAGTGCAGAGAGTTCATCGATGGGGACTCCCGGAAAACTCTGCATTTCCCGGTACTGCTGAGCCGACCGGTAATCCAGATAGTTATTCCCGAATCCTCCGAAATAAAAATAGGAGTTGGTTTTGGCCGAATCCCCGAATGATTGCCCCATGGATGTTCTGAACCACAAACTGGAGTTTTTGAACGGAAGCAGGAACCCAAAATCAAAATTATTGATCAGCTGCGGATAGAAGGTCTCTTTGGCAAAGCTGGTATAGGCGTAAACATTCCAGTCGTAACCCTGCTCAGGCTCAATGGCGCCCAGCGACTTCCGGAGCCAGCTCTTGTGGTAATTCGCATACCCGACAAACAGGTACCGGTAATCAGATTCAATATTCTGATAATTGGGCAGGGTTTCGAGATCTCCATACATCGTGGCCTTCACATAGAAATCATCCCTGGCAGGAGTGAACCGGTTGATCACCCAATGGTACCGGGTGGATAAGGAGTAGACAGCCCTGCTGAATTTGGTCGGACCGAAAAGATCATAGAAATCCGCATAATTGTAATTGCCGGTAAAGGTCCAGTTCCAATAATTGTATTCGGCCGATACATGCGGGATCTGTTTCCCCGGCAAACGCTTGTCGGGTGTAATTGATGCCTTGATGATCAGGCTGTTAAGCCCCATTGGATCCATGAAGTTAAGTTTGTAGCCCGGGGCCACGAACTGCTTGTATCCCTGAATGATCGGGTATGCCCCTGCAAGGCGCATCTCAGCCATGGGCCGGTATCTTTTCTCCGTCACTTTCAGAGAGTCCAGATTGATTGAGGTAGGCGGCGGAAGAAGCCAGCTCTCCACCTCAGGATTTCTATCAAACACCTTCTGGCCGAGCAGGGTTATGGCATTGACATCCTCAATCGGCCGGATTTTCATCATGGCCGGAACCATTCCCTCATGGGTGTAATTGAAAAACATGAGCGAATCGGCTGAAACCGGAAGCGGCCGGAAGAATCCCGACTCCGAATTGCTCAGAATTTCCATCTCCCGGGTCTCAATCCGGATCCTGTAAATATTTGACACTCCCGTGTAATAAGAGGTTCCGTACAAATATTTCGAATCGGGTGAGAATACAAAGTTGGAGGCAGGATTATCCTCAAACTCATACAAAACGGTGAAATTCTTTTTCCCGGCCAGAAGGCTGTGCTTGTCAATTACCACCACCTGCTGACGGCCGGTCACATCCGACAAAGTAGCCGAAAGCATGCTTCCATCAGGCGAAATATCGGGATCAAACAACTCCTGTCCATAGGGCATGGTGAGGACAACTTCATATTCCTTGTATGGAGGCTTGAACCTTACGAGGCTGGTTCTTCCGCTCATGCTCTGGATTGCCCAGAGATCGCGGTCCTTCCGGTCGAAAACCAGATTTCCGCACCGGGTGATCCTTGCCAGGGTGGTAACCTTACCGGTTACGGCATCCACCTTTTGCAATCCTCTCCAATCCTTGTTCTGTGTTGATGCGAAGATTGTTTGGGTGGAATCATCATAGGCAATACTGGTAACATAAAAGAGCCCTGGGGCCGCCACAGGGGCAAGCTTGCTGATCTTGCCGGTGGTGAGGTCCATTTTGGCGATGTGGGACAGAACTTTAGGATAGTTCACCGCCATGATGATGGCATTCTCCCTGGCGTCATAATATTGCCTGGAAACGGAACCGAGCGGTTTGCCGGTAATTTCCCGGAATGGGGTCACCGGATACTGCCGGATCTGATCCAGGTTCTCCGCCTGGAACTTATGCTCAAAACTGATCCAACGGTCCCACTCCTTCTGGATGGGGGTTCCGTACACCTCTTTAAACTGGCTGGCGTAAAATCTCCGGCTGGAATCGGTGCGGGTATAAAATTCCTTCAGTTTGGGAATCCCGTATTGCTCTGCCAGATAGCTCACAAAACGGGTTCCGTACAGATAAGAATTGACTCCCACCTGAAAATCAATGGCGGTACCCTCAGTTTCCAGACCGATCACATTGTAAAACCAGGAGCTGTCGCGCACCATGGTGCGGAACACCATCTCATCATAACCACCGAGAACCCTCCCGATGCCCCCCGACATCCAGGTTTCCATGAAAACGGCAATTCCCTCATGGTACCACCTCGGCGAATACCACCGCGGGGTGGTGAGGTAGCTGAAAGCCATGGATACCGGGTCGCGGTTATCCGGGAGAACCTTTCCTCCCAAAAGGGTTCGCCAGATCCGGTCACTTTTTGAAGCCATATCGCACATGACCTGATGTGCCAGCTCATGGCTCATTAGCCACTGCATCCGCTCATTGGTGGGAACAACTGAAAATGAATAATCGAACGGAGCAACCCCGATATTCAGATAGTTCCACGGGATCACCATAGTTCCCCCGTTGCCGATATCATTGAAATCGTTGAACAGAATGTTGGTTTGGCCGGATGGCGTGTAATCCCAGAATTCCTTGTGAAAACCGAGCGAATTCTGGAATGACCTGATGGTATGCGGCACCAGGTAGCTTGTGTTTTTCTCAAGGAACACAAGCTTTGCATCAGGCGTTTCATATTTTTCAAGACGGATCCTTCCCTGAGCGTTGGCCGTGATCACTCCGGCCATCAGAAAAATCAGAGCCGCTGAAAGAGGTTTATACATGTCCGTTATAGCGGATGGCCAGCATGGTTATGTCATCGGACTGCGCAGCATCGGCAACAAAAACCGAAACATCAGAATTACAGCCATTTACAACCTCCTCTACCTGTTGTGGAAGCGCACCCTTAAGATACATTTCAAGACGCTCTTCGCCGTAAAGCTGCCCATCCCTGTTAAATGCCTCGGTAACCCCGTCGGTATAGAGGAACAGGAGATCACCCGGATTGAGTTTTACTTTTTTCGACTGATAGTTGAAATCTTCGATACAGCCCAGGATGGTTCCGCCGGTCATTTCCAGTTTGGTTAGTTCACCGTTTGAACGGGAATAGGGCGGATTATGCCCAGCATTGACATATTCCAGCTCTCCGGTGTAGGTATTCAGTATCCCGTAAAATACCGTGACAAACATGCAGGAGACGCTCTCATTGCACAGGAGGTTGTTTACGTAAGCCATGCATTCGCGGGTGGAGATTCCCTTAAGGCCGGTGGCCCTGATCAGGGTGCGGCTCACGGCCATGAATATGGCGGCGGGCACTCCCTTGCCGGAAACATCACCGATCACAAAACCAAGTCGCTCATTGTCAATCATGAAAAAATCGAAAAAGTCGCCTCCCACCTCCTTGGCTGCAACCATGGAGGCATAGATCTCGAATTCACGCCGTTCAGGAAAAGGCGGAAAATGCTTGGGCAGAATGGCCTGCTGTATTTCCCTGGCCGTCTGCAGATCCTGCTGGATCGACACGAGCTGATCATGCTCCTGAGTGCTCTGCCAGATCATTGAGATCTCGTCCAGCCCCTTATTGATGGTTATTTCAAGATCGTCAAAACTGATGGGCTTGGTCAGGAAATCAAATGCTCCCCTGTTCATGGCGGTCCGAATATTCTCCATATCCCCGTATGCCGAAACAATGACGGTTTTCAACAGAGGATTCTTCAGCTCTTTCAGGCGGGTCAGCAGAGTCAGTCCGTCCATTTCCGGCATGTTGATATCAGAAAGGATCAGCCTGATATCCGGCTGTTCGATCAGTTTCGACAATGCTTCCAATCCATTGTGCGCAAACACGAAATCATACACTCCGTCGCGGATCTGCCGCCGGAACTTTTGCCGGATCAGCGGCTCCAGATCCAGCTCATCATCCACCATCATAATCTTAACCGTCATACCAGAATTCTCACTCATATTTACTTATTTTTTAAATCTTACCCTCTTTCTTTCGCCTTTCGCCTCTCGCCTCTCGCCTTATCTTAAATTATCTTCCTACCGGAAGCGTAATGGTGAACTCCGCAAACTCCCCTTCCTTCGAATCCACCTTTATATCCCCCTTATGCCCCTGAACCACGATATCATAACTGATGGACAGCCCCAGCCCGGTTCCTGACCCCGCCGGTTTGGTGGTGAAGAACGGGTTGAAAATGCGCTCCATGATCTCCTGGGGAATTCCTTTCCCGTTATCCCGGATCTTAATGATGATCTCACTGTCCTCTAGTTTTGTACTGATCTTCAGCACCGGAAAGTAGCTGTCGCCCAGCTCCTTCTTCTTCTGAATGGTGGAATAGCAGGCATTGTTGATCAGGTTGAGGAACACCCGGCTGATATCCTGCGGAACCACATTGACCTTCCCAATGGCAGGATCATAGTCGTTCTCAATCTTAATGTTGAAGGTGTTATCCGTCGCCCTTAAACCATGATATCCCAGTGCAACATATTCGGCAAGCAGTGCATTCAGATCAGTGGGCTGCATCTCACCGGCCTTGCCCCTTGAATGGAGCAACATACCCCGGATGATACTGTCGGCCCGCTTGCCGTGCTCGTTGATCTTTCTCACATTACTCTCGATATCCGACATGATCCCTTTAAGGTAATCAGCATCCTTGGGATCCAGTCCTGCCGCCAGCTTGTCGATCTCCTCATTCATCTCCTGAGCAAGCTCGATGGAAAGCTCCGAGAAATTGTTCACAAAGTTCAGGGGGTTCTTGATCTCATGGGCAATACCGGCTGTGAGCTGACCGAGCGAGGCCATTTTCTCAGCCTGAACCAACTGGGCCTGAGCAGCCTTCAATTCATTGTTCGCCCGGTTGATCTTCTCATAGGCGAAGGCGTTGTCGAAGGCGATAGCCACAAAGTTGGCCAGGTTGAGGAGCATATCATACTGGTAATCCGTATAGGCGTTTTTCTTGAAGCTCTGTACCGAGATCACCCCGATGATCCTGCTTTCAATCATCATGGGCAGGTAGATCAGGGAGCTGACCACCTCCCCGGCCTTTGGTTTTGCCCTGAACGGAACATATTTGATGTATTCCGTATCAATATCATTCATGAAAACCGGAGCTGAATGATCCACGCACCAAACGGCAAACCGGTTCTTTTCAGTGAGCGGGATCTCAAATGAAGGGAGCTTCTGCCCCTTTTCAATCGAAAGCTTGCACTCCAGCCGCTCCTCCCTTTCGTTCAGCACCATGATGAGGAAACTGGAAGCATCCATCAGGGCATTGACATGTTCATACACCATATCCTGTATGGACCCGATATCAAGGGTGGAGGTAATCTTCTTGCCGATCTCATTCAGTGTGTGAATGTTCTGGAAGGCAGCATCCAGCTCCTTGTTCTTATTGCTTAACTCCGAGGTACGCTCCTCCACCTTTTGCTCCAGTGACCTGCTGTACTCTTCCAGTTTTTCATTGGAAACCTTCAGCTTTTGCGAAGTATCCTGAAGATCATTGATCGTCGAGGCCAGGGTGGCCTGCATGGAAATGAAGATTGAGTTAAGCCTCCCGATCTCATCTTTTGATTCGATCCTTGGCAGCTGGAGACTGAAATCCCCCTGAGCCATCTTCCCGGCTGCCTCTGTCAGGATACGAAGGGGCTTTGTGATGGAACGCGCGATCAGGAAGATAATAAGCAGAAGGATTACCCCCCCTCCAAATCCCAGTGCCATAACCGTGATCTTCAGCTGGTTTGCATCGGACAGAAGTTCATCCACCGGGAAAACAATTCCGAGCGACCATCCATTGAGGGTAATGGGCGCAAAGGAGATCCAGCTGAGTTTATTGGTACGGGCATTCCGGTACTCGATCTCCGCAAAACTGCTCTCGCCGTTGATCATGCTCCGTCCAATCTTCCGCAACACCTCAGATTTCTGCATATCGGCAATGCTGAACACCGTTTCATTCATGATAAAATCCTTGTTGGGATGGGAGATGATGCTCCCAGCCTTCGATATCACGAATCCGTATCCGGTTTCATACACCTTGATCGCATTCACATGCTTTTGCAGCCAGTCGAGGGAAAGATCCACGGTGAGAATAGCCGTGAACTGCCGTTTGCCATCCCGTTCCAGGAACAGGGGAACCGAGTAGGTGGACATGATCATATCCCCGCCCCCTTCATCATAGTAGGGTTCGCTCCAAACCGGGATTCCCAGTTCCCTGGGAATCTGGTACCAGTCCATCAGGTAATAATCGTACTGTTCATTCCCAAGATTTTTGAACAACACCTCGCCATCCTTTCGGTAGAAATAATAGGAATTGTATTTCTGCGATTTATCGGGATAATAGGGTTCGAAAGCAAGTGCCGCTCCCGACACCTCCGGGTTGTTTGCCACCATCATCCTGAGCAGCCCAACCATCTGTTCCTGGGTCAGAGATGACTCCTGGTAAATCTTTGAAAAATTATCGGGAATTTTCTGGATGGTTGAAATGATCTTATCAATCTCGTTGACCGTGTTTCTGGTCAGAAATTCGGCGTTCGACTTGATATTCTTGAAGACGATATCCCTGGTAACCTGCTGTGTTTTATAGAAAATAACAATGAAGATGACCCAGATGCTCGCAAATATGTAAAGGATCATTTTAAAGGCGAGCCCTCTGTTAAATTTCAAACCGCGCTTGTCGCTCATAAATTCCTGATTCAGTTTTTTTACCGGTTTTCCGGTTTGAGTTTAACCGGAATATAGAATTGGTTGTAGGGAGTTCTCCTTTGAATAAATCCATTATCGACCATGAGGTTCTGAATGGTTTCAAAATCGTCGGGCCGGAGCAGGGTGTTGATCCCCTTTGTACTGTCAGGGATATACAGCGCCTTGTAGGCCTTCAGCATCCACTCCTGATGCGACCGGTTCACCGGCTGATTGAGGGATTTCGCGTACTTTATCACAATCCCCACTGCCTCCTCCTGATGGGCGAATGCATATTCCCAGCTTTCAATGGCGGCTTCCACAAATGCTCTGCAGATCCCCGGATCCTGATCGAGGGTCGATCTCAGGCAATAGATCCCATCCTCGAGGAAGTTCAGACCATAATCGGCGAAAAAGAACTTATTCAGCTCATCCTCATTGAGCCCGCTGTTGATGATCGAATGATATTCATCAAACCAGTTGGCGTTGGTGATATCCACCCCGCCCCGAAGGAACAGGTTGTTGGTGCTGCCTATCGGTATTATGTTCACGTGCAGGTGGTACTTGTTAAAGAGTGCCTGGGGCTGCCGCTCAAATCCGATCCATATCCCGGCCCGCTTCCCTTCCATATCCTCCAGCCTGGCGATCCCGCTGCTCTTTTTTGTCACCAGCATCAGGGATGACCGGGAGGAGAACTGGGCGATGTTCACAATATCAGCATTCTTATCAAGTACCTCCAGAGCATTGACCAGCCAAAGGAGCGCAAAATCCGTCTTCTTTTCCCTGATCAGCTGATCGTTGGGTATATTGGAATCAAAAGGGAGAATTTCCAGATTGATTCCGTGCTTCCTGAAGATGCCCTTCTCAATCCCGACATAATAGCCACCGAACTGTGCCGTCGGGATCCAATAGGGAAGCAGCCTCACGGTTTTGAGGTTTCCCTGATCAACTGATTTCTGCTCTGCGGATTTGACTGCTTCGCCGGTATTTGATTCGGATTTTTTACCGCAGGAACTGAACAGGATTCCTGAAAGAATAATGATTAATCCGCTTGTGAAAAGAAGTTGGCCTGATCGCCTCACCCCTTTTCCAGATGGACAGGGTAGCATGTTATCTTATAAAGCGTTCAGAGAGCTGCCTACAAAATTGATTGCCTGGTTGAATCCTCCGATGGATTGAATTACTGAGGAATAACTGCCAATGGATGATAAGTGTGAGAAAAAGGCCGCATCCACTTTGCTGGCAATTGAACTGGCAATAATTTCATGCAGCGAATAGTTGCTCATGATGACATTCAGCTTGTCCTGACTGAATATGACCACATTCTGCATATTGGCTGATGAGGCGATGACGCCGATCGCCTGTTGCTGACTGGGTATGTATAATCCAATGCCGAGTTTATCCTGGGCCATAAGCTGAAGACCTGCCTTATCGGAAATTGCAAAAATACTATTGACCTTGTCATACACCAGGAAAATTCCGATGGATCCTATTTCGATGCCCGAAATGGCATTGATTGCGCCAACGGTTACGCCTGGCTTTGCATCAACCGTTGAGCAGATGGCTGAAATATATTGTGCAATTGCCTGCTTGCTGCCATAACTCTGAATCTTTTCAGTGCCGAGGATAATCCCTATCTTCTCCTGAGCATTTAATGCCCCCTGGATGATAAATCCGCACTGCGCGGTGCTCCCTACGAACCCTACAATCTGTATGGCCTTTATCACCAGCTGATCCTTGATGGCTTTAATCTGGCGCAGGCTCTCCTGCTGGGTTTTGAATGTCTCGTTGTTGAGCATGAATTCATCCAGCGCCGGCAAGGCCTGAACCAAACCGTCATTCCTCTTTTCCAGATTACTGACATAGGCTCCGAAATCCTGAAGGTTCTTCTCAATGTCCACCGAAGCGTCCATGGAATCTTTCAGATAAAGTCCCGTCAGCATTCCGATGGTGTTATTCAGGGATTCATTGTTATTCCTGATGAACTCCGAATAATCGCCGAGCACCTTGAGTTGTTTCTGCTCCTCAGCGGTCTTCCCCATCCCCTCAGCTTTGAACGCAACCAGCGAGGTTTCGATCTGGGTACTCAGATCTTCCGACAGTTTTGAGAAATAAACCAGGCCCTCGATCATGGAACGAAGCTGGGCCGTATCCTTCAACAGATCGCTTCTGAGCTGGATATCCTTTTCCGTTAGTTTGGTTTTGCGGTATTTTGCGGCTTTCCCTACCGTACCGGCCAGATCATCCTTGTTTGCAGGAGGATACTGGACCAGTAATCCAACCACTAATCCAACGAAGAAAACAGCAATAAAAGCGATGATCAGCAACAGGTTCTTTTTGGCTTTCATGGCAAGTTGTTAGTTTTCGTACAGCACAACAATTTAGGAAAAATATCTCACCCTGCCTTGAGTTTCGTCAATTTCCAGAGGTTTCGGTAATTCATCCGGATCAGAGGGGCAAGCGCAAGCTCCCCGATTTTTCCAATCCGCCGGCGCAGAACCCGCAATTCTTCGAGCTTGGTAAGGATATCCTCCTCCCTGACCGGAGGGAACCCGCCCTCCTGTAGCATTATATTCCTTTTTGCCTTGATTGACAGCTCGATATAAAGACTCAGGAAGCAATACATGTCAAAGACCACCTCGGGTTGGAATTCAGCTCTGAGTGAAGCCAGATATTTACCTGATTTGGTTGTGCCGAACTCACCCCGCCGGATCATCCCCAGGAGTTCAACCTCACTGCTAAACTCAATTTCGAGCCACTTTTGCAGCCGCTGGGTATTGATCCTGAAAATCAGGACAAACAGCAGAGGCATTAGTATCATGTTTACAAGAGTCTGATAAAGAGGTGGTAACGGAAAGTGGTTGAACCCGGAATGGATCAGGATGGCAGCAAGTAGTCCGGCGAGTCCTGAAAGAAGGAAGGATCCCGATCGCCCGATCCCGGCCATGAATATGACAGCCAACAGACCGGTGCATCCACCGTGCATGAAGGCGGTTCCGAATCCTCTGATCACAGAATTGATCAGTGCTGATTCCGGGGGAGAACTGAGAAGGTACATGATGTTTTCCGCGAGGGAAAAACCGGCTCCGGTGGCAAAGCCATAGATCGCGGCATCCACCAGAAAACCTTGCTTTCTTTTATAAATCATTACAACAATGGCCAGGGCTTTGAGAATTTCTTCGGTCACCGGAGCCACGTATCTGGATAAATATTCAAAATCCAGGTTCATTTTTCCTGCCAGAAAGGTGTTGACCTGACTGCCGGCGCCGGCAGCGATGATCCCCCACAGAAGGCACAACAGAAGTGAACTGATCCGCACCAGCCGGAAATTATCCAGCATGAACAGAAAGCCCAGAAAGAGCAATACCGGAAAGAAACTAAGAATGATCTCCATTCCTTACATTATTATCTGATCAGCGAATCGGTCTCATTGAGCAGATCTGCCGGGAGCGACCAGGAACCCTTCAACGTTTTCCTTACCGAATCATTGATGAACAGACGTTCAGGAACCACATTCCTCACCGCCACTTTGGAAGCTGCCATTCCGTTCAGCAGGGAATCGACCAGTTTGGCGGTGGTTTCACCCACCTGGAAATAGTTGGCTCCCAGGTTGGCCAGGGCTCCCTTGAAGGCGTGCTTGGGATTGTTGGTGAGCACGGGTATGCCGCTTTTACCAGCCGCATTGACATACAGCTCTATGGCAGGCTCCACTACATTGTCGCCGCCGATCCAGAGCGCCTCCACCCCCTTGGCACAAACTGCAACGGCCGCCTCATATACCTGTGTTACAGACTCCACGGTGGTTTCCACCAGTTCAATCCCCAGTTCCTCACAGATATTCCTGGCCTTTTTCACGCAGGCTTCTGAGCAGGTTTCACTGGCACACCAAACCACACCGACCTTCTTCAGGTCCGGGTTCATCCTTTTGGCGATCCTGAACACCCCCTCCACCGGCTGGAAGGTGCCGATACCGGCCAGATGGGCCGGGTGCTCACCCGGCTCAGGCCCCGTAACCCCCACCCCCGAAGCCATGGGATCTGTCACGGCACAGAACACATGCAACACCTTTCCCTCCTTATTGGCGTTGGCCATCACCTGCAGTCCGGGTGTGCTGATGGACACCACCATGTCAAACTTGTCGCTGATGATGCTCCTGGCAATGGTATTCGCAGTAGGCATATCGCCTTCGGCACAGTATCTCCTGAGTTCAATCTTCCCTTCCCTGAAGGCTTTTATATTCTCAAATCCGGCAAGCAAACCCTTTTCTGTCTCCTCCAACACCTGGTTTGAGTTGTATCTGAAAACGGCTATCCGGATCTTGTCGCGCGAATGGCCGGCTCCCTTCCGGTTGGGAAGGTCCGATAAAAGCAGCACGGCGCTCACGGCCAGCAGGAATAACAAAGGTCTGATGATCTGTTTCAGTTGCATCGGAATCGGTTTAAACGTAATTCTCCTGAAGCAGGGCAGCAACCCCGAGATCGATCTGGTCCTTTCGTCTCAGTTCATCAAACAGTGCCAGCAGATCATTCACCTTCAGCCTCTTCTTCTCCTCCCCCTGAAAATCAAAATGTATCTTCCCATGGTGCATCATGATGATCCGGTCGCCCAGATTGACAGCCTGCTGCATGGAATGGGTCACCATCAGGGTGGTCAGCCTGCCTTCCGACACGATTTTTTCAGTGAGGCTGATCACTTTGGAGGCTGTTTTGGGATCCAGTGCGGCAGTATGCTCGTCGAGCAGGAGCAGATCCGGCCTGAGCCAGCCCGACATCAACAGGGTAAGCGCCTGCCTCTGTCCGCCCGACAGCTTGCCGATCGGCGAATCCAGCCGGTCTTCGAGTCCCATATCCAGCGTTTTCACCCGCTCTTTCAACTCCCTGATCACAGGTGCGGTCAGCCCCCAGCCCAATCCTCGCTTGCGACCCCGGCGTGCAGCCAGGGCAAGGTTTTCGGCGATCGACATCCCGGGGGCGGTGCCGGAAAAGGGGTTCTGGAACACCCGTCCGATCATCGAAGCCCTCCTGTGTTCGGGCCATTTGGTAATTGTTTGTCCATTCAATCGGATGGATCCGGAATCGGTGATGAAAGTGCCGGCAACGGCGTTGAGCAGGGTGGATTTACCTGATCCGTTGGTTCCCAGTACGCAGACAAAACTTCCATCCTCAATATTCAGGCTCACTCCCTGAAGCGCCTGCACTTCATTGATCGTGCCGGCATTGAAGGTCTTGTATATGTCGGATATCTCTAACATGCCGCTTATCTGAATAGTTTGATTTTCCTGGTCTGTTTCATAAATCCCGGCAGGATAAGCGCCAGGAACACAAAAGCTGCGGTGATCAGCTTGAGGTCATTCGGATTCATCCCCCACCGCAATGCAATGGCCACGAGAAGCCTGAAAAGCACAGATCCGATTACGGCACCCGTGATCAGCAACCCCAGACTGTTTCCCGTGATGAGAGCCTCCCCGATTATGACGCTGGCAAGTCCCCATACCATCATCCCGATCCCCATCTGCACATCGGCAAATCCCTGAAATTGCGCCAGAACCGATCCGGCCAGGGCGATCAATCCGTTCGACAAGGCAATACCGGCGATGATCATGGTCTTGGTGTTCACGCCCAGTGCCCGGATCATCTGACTATTGTCGCCGGTAGCCCTCATTGCGGTTCCCAGGTTGGTACGGAAAAACCAGAACAGCAGCAGACAAAACACGATGATAATGGCCAGACAGAACAGCATCACCCACACATCCCTGGCTGGCACTTCCCAGCCGATCAGGTTTACCATGCTGTCTTTGCCCGAAACCGAATCACTGAAATTCTCAAATGCGGTGAACAAGGTCTTTTTCGACAGGAGTGGAACATTGCTTTTGCCCATCACATGCAGATTGACCGAGTACAGGGCCGTCATGACAAGAATCCCCGATAGCAACGGATTGATCTTGAAACGGGTATGAATCATTCCGGTGGTTGACCCGGCCAGCATCCCTCCCAGGAAAGAACAGACTGTGGCGATCACCGGATTGACTCCTGCAACGATCAGGGCAGCGGAAATGGAAGCTCCGAAGGTGAAAGATCCCTCCGCCGTAATATCAGGAAAATCAAAGATCCTGAAGCTGATGAATATCCCCAGGGCCAGCAGCGCCAAAACAAGCCCGATGGTGATGGATCCGATAAGTAGTGTCATCGATCTGTTTTTTTAGTTATCCTAATCTTCCCGCCCAGATAACCCCCTGTTTGAAGGTACTGTCGCCAAGTCCGGAAATCTCCCTTGAATCATGGACCAGATGAAGGAGATCCTCCACGATGCTGGTCTCAAACAGATGCCTGATCATCCTGCCTGGAGAACTCTCCTTCTTAGGCAGAGCCTGATAGGGGAATACCGCGCTGTGAACATGTGAAAAAAGGCTATTTCCGGGCTTCACCGGCCTCAGAAAAGCTTTCATGGATTCATCGGGTTGCCCGGTGCAGAACCCGAGGGTTACTGTAAGCATCCGTGAATAGGCCGGTTCGGTGGTAAAATTGATATGACTGCGGATGCCCGGGAACCCGAAAACCTCCGTACCGCCCACCGGTGGGGTACTCAGACTGACCCCTACAAGCCCGGAACTTTCGGCAATCATCAGGAATACAAAACCATTGCCTCCGGTCAATTCCTTGAGGGCATCCATAAGGTCTCCGAGTGAAACCGCCTTTCCCGGGACTGCGGGCTCAAACAGGACCCGGTCGGAAAACTCCCCGGTGGCATGGATCGCATAAAGAGCTTCGATCTCGGGCTCCAGCCTCCCGGTTCTCACCGTATAGTCAGGCACCTTTGACCCGTCGGAAGGTTTATAGACCACCGCATCGCCCAGGGCCAGGAACTCCCCGAACCTCGACCGGCAATCCTCAAACCCTTCACCAATGGCCCCGATGCCCAGTCCGTAGTGATTTGCCTCAAACCTGATCTTTGTGGAATCACCGGGTGCGTAACCTGATGAAGGCACCTTGCCGGGTGTACCCGTAAGGGCAATGGTCATCAGACCTTCACCGATGATTTCGTGATCATACCGGTAACCTCCCAGCTCAATCACCCTCGCTTTGGCCTCCTCCGCTACCGGCTGTTCCGGTGCGGCTTCGGTGAGCAGGGTGAGCATCCCGACCATCTTCAGCACATCATGCACATTCTGGGATAGCTCCTCAAGCCTGAATGATCCTCCGATCTTGCTGATCTTCTTATACTGGTTGACCAGTACCCGGATCCCGGCAGAGCTCAGATACTGCACACCCGCCATATTGACCTGGATCTTGTAGGTGCCCTCCCTGACCAGACCGTTGATGTAATCATCCAGATGACCTGCCCAGGTGGCATCAAGCCTGCCTTCCAGGTACACATGGTCCTTTCCCTCCCGGGACTCTTTCCGTATATTTAGGTTACTATCCATAAATGGAATGTTTCATTCAATCATTGTATCAGCCTGAGCGTCGGAAAGGCTTCCGAAGGCAATTGCGGTACCCGGATCCCAAAAATGGCCGCATTCGGCCCGCTCAGGAGAAAGTCGGTTTTTGCCACACACCTGTAAGGGATATCCGACGGCTTTAGGCCTTTCAGAACCTCCATTCCCATGATGCCCGCCTCATATCCGGCCTGATAATAGTCGCGCGCACAGACTGCCACCGCTCCCTGTCCCAGCTGCTGTGACACAAATCCAAAATAGGGCACCTTGCTTTCCCTGGATACTTTCAGGATTGCCGAGCTGCAGCTGCCCGTGAGGTTGTCCGATATCTGACAAAAAGCATCAATCTGCTGTGAAACAAGCGAATGAGCCGCGTCAAGAACCTCTGTGGCCGTGTTTGCCGGTACAGAAACCAGCACCATCCCGCTTTGCTTTGCTGCTTCTTCAAGGCGGTTCTTGTAAGCCACGGAATTGATCTCAGCCGGTGTAAAAACCGTGCCCAGCTTTTTGACTCCGGGCTTCAGGAAATTAATGAGCCTGATCTGCCCATCAAAGTCGCTCATGGTTGAGATTCCGGTAATATTGGGCAAATGTTTTTCAAAGGTTTCGCCCAATCCTGCCGCCAATGGATCCCCAACATTGGTAAACACGATCTTCTGATCCGGAAGTTTTTTTGCAAACAGCTGAATGGTGGGGGTGGAGGTGCACAGGACCAAATCCCATTTCTCATTACCCAGAGTGCCGGCAATGCTGTTGAGGGTAGAAATATCTCCCTGCGCATTCAGCACCTTCAGGGTGAAGTTTTCGTTTTCAACCAACTTGCTGTCAGTCAGTGCCTGACGAATCCCCTTTTCACAATCTTCCGAATTATGACTGTCGACATAATGAACAAGAGCCAGTTTGTATTTTACTTTGGATTTTATGGCAGCTCCCCGGTTCCGGTTCTGCAGGTCGGAAACCAGGAGCACTCCGGCCACCAGGATCAGCGCTGCAATAGCCTTGGTCATGGATTTCATAGCCTGAAAGTAGCAAAAAAAACCTGTCAGATTTCTAAAATCTGACAGGTTTAAAAAGGTTGTCCTGCCAGGGCTCGAACCTGGACTCTTCTGAACCAAAATCAGACGTGTTGCCAGTTACACCACAGGACAATACCGGGGCACAAATGTAATACTTTTTTTTCTCCCTGATTATTTCTTCTTAAGCCAGTTCTTCCATACCAGATATGCCGTAAAAATGACTCCAAGTGCAATGACCACCCAAATAAGCTCCTTGTAGTATCTGTGGAGTAGTTCCTGCTGGGAATAGAAGAAATAACCCAGCATGGCCAGAATGACATTCCAGACTCCCGCGCCAATAAATGTCCAGAGCATAAAGGCTCCCAGCGGCATTTTAGCCATCCCGGCGGGAATGGAGATCAGGTGACGGACGCCCGGGACCAGTCGGCCGATCAGCGTTGAGCTCTTGCCATTTTTGATGAAAAAGCTTTCGGCTTTTTCCACCTTTTCCCGTGTGATGAAGATCAGCCTTGCCCATTTGGTATCCGCCAGAGCATAAATGATTTTGCGGCCAAGTGTGTACCCAAGGATATAGTTGATCAGCGCGCCTGTAAGGGCACCCAGGGTTCCGGCCAGGATCACCCCGATAATGCTGAGCTCACCGCTGGCCGCAAGCCATGCAGCAGGCGGGATTACCAGTTCTGAGGGCATGGGAAGAACCGTGCTTTCGATCATCATAAGAAAAAAGACTGTCAGGTAGCTGATGTTCTGCATGTACCAGTCGATGACCTGCTGTATGATTTCCATGGAGGTAGGTGATTTTTCGCCAAAATAGCAAAAAAAAGGGCGGTTTCCCGCCCCTTTTCATATAGACAAGGTTTAGGCTAATTAACAACCATCTGTTTCGTTTCGACGAAGCTTCCGGCTTTAATCGTATAGAAATAGATACCGGCATCCAGGTTCCCTGCATTCAGGCTGAACTGATGCTTGCCTGCCGGAACGAAGCCTTCGTTCTGTGTAAGCACCTTGCGTCCGGTCATATCCATCACTTCAAAGATCACCTCGCTGCCGTTAACCAGCTCATATCCGATCTGGGTGGCACCGTTGAACGGGTTCGGATAGTTCTGTCCCAGAACTGCGGTGGTGAGATTGTTCTCAACGCCGTCGATCCGGTTCCGGTGGTCATTCAGGTTCAGGCGAATCATATAATTCTTCTTGCCATAGAAACTACCCAGACCGGTGTTGAAACCGCCGTCAAAGATTCCTACCCCAGTGGATTCAGTCAGCTGAACCGACTTGTCAGTACCAATCTCCAGACCATAGTTCCTGCGGAGCAGGTAATCCTCATTCAGGTTGTCCTGGCTGATACCTGCATACACGAGGTCCCCTTTCTTCAGGAATTCAGTCTCACCGTCCTTGCTGAGCTCCAAGGTCTTCCAGGTATTGAAGTCGGCGGAATCCAGCTGAATCTGTTCGGTAACCAGAACTTCTTCTGTGGTCTCTTCCCCTTCGTTCACAAATTTCTTCCACAGGGAGAATTTGTAAAGCAGGAGATTGTCTGCCTTTCCACCGGTAATGAACACGGAAATTGAGCTCACTTCGCAGTCACCGAAGATCGGGAAAATCGAACCTGCGAAATGGTTCAGGTTTGCCGTGGCAGCAGTGGTGTAGGATTCTTTGGTCATCGACCATCCGAGTTCGTTGGAATCATCGGCGCGGGAATAGATACTGTCAGTCACATTGAAGAATGATTCCATGCTGTTGTCAGCCGGATTCCCTTCAGCGAATTTGCCTTTGAAATTCCAGTCGATTTTGTAATGACCGAAATCCACCGGGCTGTATTTATCGGCGATCTTGGCAGTGTCCGTAATCAGGATAGCCACATCCCTTGGATTGGTGGTCTTGTGGAACACGCTGGTTCCGCCGCCTTTGGTAATATTAAGATCAAGATATACCTCTTCCTGGTCATATTCACCAAAGTTGATGGTGGCCGATTCAAAATTATTAAAACCACCGATGCCATCCAGCTGTGTTTTCGGGATATTGTAGATCCATGACATGCGGGTGTTCTCATCGGAATCATCCCATTCCATCTGAACATACCTGAGTTTCATGTCATAATCATAGGCTTCTGACAGGGTGAAATCGTCAACAGCCCAGTAGTACAGACGGGTATCCAGCCAGTGGAGCCTCATCCTGACATCGTTCATACCGGCAACCACATCGGAGATGTTAGCTTCAAACAGAGCCGGTTCCCCTTTGGGCTTGTCGAGCGGACGGTCTTTATGACCGCAGCCGAAGTTCACATTGACGGTGGCGGAGTGAACCCAGTTGTCAACCGAGATCTCCAGCCACATGTGAGCAACTGAATAAGCCATGAAATGGGTCTGGTAACGAACAATGACCGATCCGTGCTGACTGCAGTCGATCGGCGGAAAACCGATCGAGTTGTCGAGGTTGATCTCGGCCTCGTTCGCATCCATGTTATACTTCTCTACGAAGTTCGCAATCACCCCATCAGCCTTTGATGTGGAATTCAGCGGCGGGTCCTGGGTCCATTTCGAAACAAATCCCAGATCTCCCGGCCACCATACCCAGTTGTAACCCAGGTCGAGGGGGTCAAGGAAGTAAAATCCTTCCGGAGCAGTCCAGCCTTTCGGATCAGCAGGGTTTCCCCAACCGAAAGTCTGCGTGTAAAAAACCTCGCCGCTACCCTTGACACCGGGTGTTTGGGCGACGGTCGTAGCTGCTGCAAACAGTCCGACCAAAACAAGGAGCAGTGTAAATTTCCGCATACGCAATTATGGTTTTAAGTTAAATTATGTTAATTGCCTGAACAGCCCTAACGAAGGGTTAAAAATAAACGCCAAAATCAATTTTCCAAAGGAATTAGACTCATTTGTTAAAATTTTTAACATTTTCCTTGTTTGAACCGACTCACTTGTCAATTCAAAATAAATAATCCTATATTTAAGTGTTCAAACAACACTTCACTATGAAACAAATTCATCTTGCTGTTATTCTGATAATTGCGACTACCTTCGGATGCTCTACTTCTCAAAAGAATGAGCATCAGATCCGGATCAACTCACTCCAGGGAACCGGCAACATCTCAAACCTGCTCTACGGTCACTTCTATGAGCACATATATCATTCAGCCAATGGGGGTTTATGGGGCGATCTGGTATGGAACCGGAGCTTTGAGGAGTTCCTGCATCGCCCGGAATGGGCTGTTAACGGGAATATCCTGTCGCAGAAAGCCTTGCTGAGTGATGTCAGACTGATCTTCGGAGACCCCTCCTGGACTGATTATGAGTTCACTCTCGAAGCCAGGAAGGATGGGGGATACGAGGGATTCCTGATTCTCTTCAGGGCTGCCGGCGAAGAGAACTTCTACTGGATGAACCTCGGCGGCTGGGGCAATTCGCAGCACGCGCTCGAGAAGGAGGTAAATGGCCACAGGGAAGTCATTACGGAGTTTATCAAAGGGTCCGTCCCGGAGAAGAGCTGGGTTCCCATCAGGATAAAAGTCAGCGGCAGCCGGATCGAAGTGTCTATGAACGGTGAAACAATCCTTACTTATGAGGATTCGGAAAATCCCCTCAAAAACGGAGCTGTCGGCCTCGGATCCTGGGGCACTGCAGTTAGCTACCGGAACCTCCGGGTCACCTCTCCCGATGGACAGGTTCTCTACCAGGCTCTGCCAAAGGTTCCCGATAGCCGTTCATTTCCGCGCCACTGGGTAACCTCCGATCCCGAAAGGATCACGGTAGCCAAAGGAAATGCACTCAACGGAGAGACCTCTGTCGCTTTCAATCCCGGTCCGGGGGTCCTCACCCTTACACAGGAAAAATTCGGCGCAAAACCAGGCGATACTGTTGAGGGATCCGTTTGGCTCCGGGGAAATCCGGAAGCCCGGGTTACCTTCAGCCTCCAGACTTCTTCAGGAGCCCTTTCCAAATACTCGGTCACGGGCGTCACCGGTGACTGGAAGGAGTTTCCGGTCTCGCTGGTATATCCTGCCAAACAGGAAGCATCCGCAGCAGCCTCACCCTCTCTGTCGGTCTCAACAACCGGCAGGATCTGGCTCGACCAGGTAAGCCTAATGGCATTTAGTTCCAAAAAGAATCAGGGATTCAGAACCGATCTGTATGAGGCTGTGGCAGGCATCGGCCCTACGGTCATCCGCTGGCCCGGCGGCTGCTACGCCGAACTGTACAGATGGAAATCCGGCATCGGCCAACAGCATGAAAGACAAGTGTTTCCAACCAATATCTGGGACGACCGCGATGTGAATTCCCTTGGAACCGACGAATTCATCACCCTGTGCCGGAAGCTGAACAGTGAACCCCTGCTGGTGATCAATAGCGGATTCCATGAAGGCGCCGGTGATCCTGAAGCCTGGAAACCCTGGCTGCAGGAAGCCCTGGAGTGGCTCGAGTACTGCAATGGTCCGGCCGACAGCAAGTGGGGCTCCGTCAGGGCCGCCAACGGACATCCCGAACCCTACCATGTTAAGTATTGGGAAATCGACAACGAACTCTGGCGCTCCCGGGTTCCAGACGCACACAAGTACAGCCAGGCGGTTAAGATATTCTCCGAAGCGATGAGAAAAGCCGATCCCTCCATTACCCTTTTGGCCCATGGCGGCAATGGAACCGATATGGATTGGAACCAGGTGGTCCTCAATGAAGCCTCGGAATATTTCGACGTCTTAAGCATTCACCACTATTCAGATCCGGATGGATATTACAGCGCGGCACTGGACCAGGACACCCTGTATGACAACCTTCGCACCGCCGTGGCCGCCTGCCGGAATCCGCAGATCAGGATTTACGTCTCCGAATGGAACGCCCAGTCAACCGACTGGCGCACCGGACTCTATGCCGGTAACCTGCTTAACGTTTTTGAAAATAATTCGGATATTATCACCATGGGAGGCCCGGCCCTGTTTCTGCGCCATGTAACTGCCAACGCCTGGGATAACGCCTTCATCAATTTTGATGAGAAAGGCTGGGTCCCGGCTCCCAACTATGTGGTGATGAAACTCTGGAGGGAACATTTCGCCTCGGTAAAACTTGACATCGCGGGGATCCCCGACTCGGTCACGGCTTCCGCCAGCTTTGACCCTGATGAGAACCGATTGGTGATCAAGCTTGTTAACAACAGAAAGGCAGAGGTAAATCTGTCAGCCGCAATTCCCGGTGAGTTCAGTGGTATAAACAGCACCGGATGGCTGGTTTCTGCCGACGGACTCACCTCGCGAAACACCATGGAGGAGCCCTCTAGGATACAGCCGGTTACACAGGAACTGAAAATCATCAGGAAAAAAATATCTGTACATTTACCTCCGTTGAGCTGTATGCTCATCGAGGTAAAATGAACCGTATGATCAGGAAACATAAGGACTGGATCATTGCCGCGGCGATCATGGCCGTGGCCTTCGTGATTTTCACCCCGGTTCTCAAAGGGAGCTTTATCAACTGGGATGACGATGTTAACGTGTATGAAAATCCCAACGTCAGGGAACTGAGCGCCGCAACCATCGGGAACATGTTTACCACCACGGTGGTAGGGGGATATACTCCCCTCACCACCCTGAGCTTTTCCATCGAAAACGCGCTGTATGGCATGAAGCCCTGGGTGTTCCACCTGAACAACCTGCTCCTTCACCTGGTTTGCATCGCCCTTCTGTTTATCCTGCTCAGAAAACTGGGGTTCTCGCTGTTCGTCACCGGCATCACGACACTCCTCTTCGCCATCCATCCCATGCATGTGGAATCCGTGGCATGGATCACCGAACGGAAAGATGTCCTCTATGGGGCCTTTTTTCTGTTATCCCTGATATTCTATGCTGATTCTTATAAAACCCGGCGGAAACTCCTGTACTATCTCTCAATCGCGGCCTTTATCCTCTCACTGCTTTCCAAGATCCAGGCAGTGTCCCTGCCCCTGGTGCTGATACTGATCGACTATTATCATGAGAAGAGATTCTCTTTCAGGCAGTTATTGAACAAAATCCCCTTCCTTATCCTCTCATTGGCTACCGGTGTGGCCGGAGTCATTTTCCTGAGTCAGTTCGGATCTCTGGAAACGGGAACCATTATGCCATTGGTCCAGAGAATCTTCATAGGCACCTTCTCGCTGTGCATCTATCTTTTTAAGGTGATCATTCCTTACCCGCTTTCGGCGATTTACCCGGGTCCGGCCAGTCTGGACCTGTTCTTTTACCTCAGCGCCGTGGTGGTTGTCCTTCTGGTTGCATTGATCTGGCGTTTCGGACGAAAAGTTCCCTTCCTGGTGTTCGGATCGCTCTTTTTCCTGGTCAACGTGGTATTCATGCTTCAGGTGGTTGGGGCCGGACAGGCATTCCTCGCCGACAGGTTCACCTACCTCGCCTATATTGGGATCTTCCTGGTGATTGCCAGAGCCCTCGAACCTTTGCTTTCGGGACGGCTCAAAATGGTTGTCATAGCTCCCGGCATCCTGCTCCTCGCCCTTTTTGCCTTTGTATCTTTCACCCGGACCCAGGCATGGGAAAATCCCGAGACCCTGTTCACCGATGTCGTCAGAAAATATCCCAATGCCGTGATGGCTCACAATAACCTTGGATTTTACTACCGCGACAAGGGCCGCAACGAAAAGGCCATCGAAGCATACAGTCAGGCCATCAGGTACGACCCCGAAAGCTTCATCGCCCTGAGCAACCGGGGAGAGGTATGGTTTGAACTGGGCCAGACCGACAAGGCCCTGAACGACATGAACGAAGCTCTCCGGATCAGACCCGAATATGCCAAAGCCCTCAGCAATCGCGGCGCGATCTATGGTTCAAGAAAACAGTATGATCTGGCTGTCGCCGACCTGGATAAATCCCTTGAGCTGGAACCCGGAAATCTCAAAGCCCTCACCAACAGGCTTCTGGTAAACTATAATCTGGGAAGATATGATCTTGCCCTCAGGGATGCCAATGATTATCTCAAACTTCAGCCCCGTGATCCTGCGGTTCTGAACCAAAGGGCCCTGTGCAACGGAAGGCTTGGGAAAGACCAGGAGGCCCTTGCTGATTTTGATGCAGCTATCAGGATCAGTCCGGATAAAGGGAGCTACTACCAGAACCGCTCCTATCAGCACAGCAAAATGGGGAATTTTCAGGCTGCCCTTCAGGACATACAAAAGGCTAAGGAACTTGGAGTGAAGATCAATGATGCCTACCTGAACAGGTTATATCTGATGATGCAGTAAATAGCACGGAATCCGTCGCGCCAGTTGACTTTTTTCCCTTCCTTGTAAGTACGGCCGTAATAGGAAATTCCGATCTCATAAATCCGGATATTGGGGATCCGGCAGATCTTTGCCGTAACCTCAGCCTCAAATCCGAACCGCTTCTCACGCAACCTGACAGATTTCAGGATCTCTGCCCTGAACAATTTGTACCCCGACTCCATGTCGGTTATATTGATGTTGGTGAACAGGTTGGAAAGGAAGGTCAGGAATCTGTTGCCGACCGAATGAAAGAAAAACAATACCCGGTGTGGCTGGCTGCCGACGAAACGGCTGCCGTATACCACATCCGCAAACCCTTCAATCACTGGTTTGAGCATCTGGTTGAATTCCCGCGGATCATACTCCAGGTCGGCATCCTGGATCACGATGAAATCACCGCTTGCTGCAGAGATTCCAGTCGACAGCGAAGCCCCCTTGCCCAGGTTCCGCTCATGTTTCAGGTAATTCAGATTAACCCCGGGGTTCGTCTCCCTGAACCGCAGGATCTCCTCCTCCGTATCATCAGTCGAACAATCATTCACCACCAGCAGCTCCTTCCCGATCCCTTCAATCAGCTCCACTGCCGATACCCGCTCCAGGATCCCCCGGATCGTAGCTTCCTCATTATAAGCCGGTATGATAACTGTTAATACCATTTATAGGGGATATACATTCAATTTGCCATTGCGAAACCTTACTGCCAAAATATTACCCGGCTCCTCTCCCTTCACGGTAGAGCCTGCCGACCAGATATTGATACCATTCCACACCCG
>Ga0172371_10002725_pt1 | contig 27821 bp, 31 predicted proteins | sample Lak12m_FD_114543 | JGI IMG/M metagenome (GOLD analysis project Ga0172371, IMG submission 114543) | Freshwater microbial communities from Kabuno Bay, South-Kivu, Congo - kab_022012_12m | ecosystem: Environmental > Aquatic > Freshwater > Lake | place: Democratic Republic of the Congo: South-Kivu...
CGCCGAGACCGTGGCGGGGATGATCAGGAAACAGAACACCACGACTACACCGGCCAGCCGAACGGCGAGGGTAATGACAATGCCGCAGAGGGCGTAGAACAGGAAGTCCCACCCGATCACGGGCATGCCGGCCGCGACGGCCTCCGCGTACCCGTCGGAAATCCGCTGAAAGGGCTTCCGGAACAGGCCAAAACAAGCACCGACAACGGCGAAAGCAATCCCGGTCCAGAGCAATTCCGGTCCCTTCACCCACAGCAACGCCCCGCTCAGCATGTCCTGGACATGCGTATGGCCGCCCGTTCCTTTGCCGATCATGAAAAGGGCGCCTCCGGCGCTGATGGCGTACGTGATGCCGATGATGGCCTCGATGGGGAGTTGCACGACCTTCCGCCGTGCGACGGCGAAAAAGATCGCCGCGACCGGCGTGACGCTCATTCCGCATGCAAGCGCATGCACGGAATCGCCCGGCACACCCAGGAAAAGGTGCCCCGCCAGCGCGCCCAGGGCGGCCATCTGCGCCACCGCAATGTCAATGAAGATGACTTCCCGCTTCAGCACATGCAGGCCCAGGTAGCCGAGGATGAGGCTGAGCAGGACACAGGCAAGGAACGGAAAACCCAGCATCGATGCAAGGTTCATCGGAGACCTCCCGTCTCCGCCCCGACCGAGCCGGCAGCCAGGCCGGCAGGCACCGTGCTCCTGCGGCATGCAAGCCATGTGCTGACAACGAGCGCCAGCACAAAGAACGCACCCATGGCCAGCATCAGGGTGGGCCCGTACGGACTGTCCATCCTGTAGGAAGTAATCACACCCAGGACACACGCTACGAATCCTGTTCCCCACCCGATCAGAAGCGCGGGAACCCATCGGCGCGAGAACATCGTGCCGATCGCAGCGGGAATCATCAGGAATCCATACGCCAGCAGGACGCCGGCGACGGGGACGATCAGAATCGTGATAATTCCCTGCGTGACAAAAAACAGGAAGTCCCAGGCCGCCCGGCGCGGCCATGCCGAAGGGTCTTCGGTGAGCCGCAGCATCGGCCCTCTGCACAGGGCGTGCAGAAGGCCAAGCGCCGCGTAGATGCCGATCGTCACCCAGACCAGCGGCCAGGACACCCACAGCATGGATCCCACCAGCGTCGCGTTGAGCGACGCGCCTCCTTCGCGCATCTTGTCCGCCAGCAACAGCGAAGCGACCATGGCCATTCCGTAAAGGATCCCGATTACGGCCTCCTGGGGAATCAATCGGTTCCTCGGCCGCAAGACCGCCAATAGCGCGCAGCCGATCAATGTGGCGCCCAAGGCGAGTACATACGACAAGGGCGTTCCATACCTGATGCCCCAGCCAATCCCGACCATGACGCCAAACGCAGCCAGTTGATCGAGCACCAAGTCGCTGAAGATGATCCCCCGCCGGATGATGTGGAGCCCCAGGTAGGTGTGGAGAACCAACACCACCGCGATCAGGGTGATCTGCATGACGAAAAAGTTGACGGTAACGTTCATAAGACGGCCCTACTTAAGGACCCCCGTTTTTTGCGCCGTGGCTACCAGGCGGCTTACCCACAAATCAACCAGGTCGAAGTACGTCTCAACGCTTTCCTCGCCACCCACGTATAACGGCACGATCACCGGTTCGGCATTAACGCGCGCCGCAACGGTCTTGACCTGATGCTGATCGAAGTAATTCGCGGCCAGGAGAATGCGGACGTCGCGTTGTCGCATGTTCTCGATCAGACTCAGGACATGATGGGGCGAGGGGGGAATGCCGGGTTTGGGTTCCACCGTGCCGGCTTCCTCAAGCTCGAAGAGGGTGAAGAAATACACCCAGTTCTTATGATAGGTCACGATCGGCTTTCCGCGAAGGGGAAGCATCTGCTTCATCCACCCGCCGAGTTGGTCGATCAAAGGTTTGCCTTCGTGCGCCTGCTTTGCGAGGAAACCATACAGCTTGCCCTGAGCGGCGAGCCCGGCGAGCGTGTCGCCGCCCAGGATGTCCCCCAACGCCTTACCGAACATCCGTTCGTCCAATTCGCGAATGAACTTGTCCGCATGTTCCTGATAGTACGCTTTCCCCTCCGGGTCGTTCTTTATCAACCCCGCGGTGATATTCCGGGCCACCGTTCGCATGTTCACCGGACTGGACGTAATGTGCGGATTGCCGTACAGGTGAACGCCGCCCTCCGAACGCGATAACACCTTGGGTTTTTTCAGGAGGTCCAACCCTTTCGCCACGGCAACATAGCCCTCCTGGCCGCTTCGCACTTTTGCGTTTCCCGATTTATCCACCACGGTCGGCAGCCACATTTCGAGATCGAGTCCCGTATCCAGCAGAACGTCGGCATCACGAACCATGGCTACGAACGAAGGCTTCGGGCGGATGTAATGCGCGTCCTGTTCCCCCGACACGATCGCCTGAACACTTATCCGCTCGCAGCCGATCGCCTTCGCGATCGCCGCATAGTCCGGCAGTGTCGCCACCACGCGCAACGGCTTTTCCGATCCCCATACCTGTATGGCCGTTGCCGCAACCACGAATCCAAGTAGAAGTGTCCGATGGGCTTTCATTGTAGATGTCCTTTTTTGCATTTGTCAGGGTCTAGTAGCGTTCGTGCTTGTGCGGTCCTGCAGCAAAAATACATTGCAGCCAGAGCATATGTTCTTCAGGCCCGGTCCCTTCCCCATCCTGGTGATCGTATTCCGCGCGGAAATGCACGAAAGGGCTCTGGTACCAAGTCAGATACTGACCAACCTGCCAACGATTGGCGCCTTCTTCCGATGCGACTATTGAGGAGAGACTTGCCGGCGCCGACGCGGCATAGGACTTCACCGCAGGTTCGAACCAGTCGCCCCGGATACCCACACTCACCGTCCGTGACATCTTCGCATCGACGTAACTGTACATTCCCCAAGCCGTTACGGTGTCATCCACTGATCCGTCTGGAACAAGGATATCTTTGTTCACCGCATAGGCTTCCGTGCGCCACGTTAGACTCCGGTACCGCATTCGGTCCGGCGGCTCCCAGAGAACGGTGAAATCCGCGCCGAACACGAACACGTCCATGGGGTCATCAACCGTGTTGGTGCTCACTGTCCACCGATTGTTCCTGCCGTGGAGCGCACTGAACCCCAGTTCGGCGTATGTAGATGCTGTGAGATCGCGAAACAGTTTGTAGTGAACCAGACTGCTTGGAACGTTATCAACATTCTCGGCAAACACCTGGCCGTTTTCGCCATCTGTCACTTGAACGACCAACTCCTGCTCATTGCCAGCCAGTTCGGGCATGGTCCACTCCAGTGCGCCGCCGGTCTGATTCAAACCGCCGGGACCAAATATCCTGCGCAGGGCAAGCGGGAAATCCACCTGATCCAGCCCGTGCTTGTGCCACCGGTTCACCACCCCAAACTGCTGGCGGAACTTCCCCACTGTCAGGTTCACCTGTGGCAATACCCCGAACCTCGTCATGTACGCTTCGCCCAATCGGGTTTCGCTTTCCTCAACCGAGAACGCCGCCTTGAATCGCGTAAAAGGGTCCAGGTACGCCTCCGCATGAATACCAAGCCCCCGGAACAGGAAATCCGACTTCCTTTCCGTCGTTTCGCTGTCGGTATACGACCAGAGGATGTCGCCCGTAATACTGATTTCCGGGTTCAACGCCTGAAGACCCAACGCACCGGACGTGAATGCCTCGTCACCTGCCGGTTCAGTTTCCCTGACCGCGATCGCGGCCTCTGCTGCTCGGCGCAGATCCGTTATGGAAGACTCCTGCCCCTGTGCGATGCACGCACAAAGACATATTCCGACGGCACACACTAATCCGCAAACTCTGAGTGTCATAATAGCCTGCTCCTTCAATCTTTCGTTGTCCTATCTGGATATTGCCTGATGCAATGTGGAAGAAATCACGCACGTAACTCAGGAAACAGATGGAGGACCTCGCGCCCCGTGCTGACCAGCATGGGCTTTGTTGGGGCAAACAGCCGTCATCATCTCGTCACGAGCAACAACGGCGTACCCATGAACAAAAGGCGGATTGCCGTGACTTGTTATCTGCGGAGCGGAAGTCTGTTGACAAATCGGGCACGTCAAGGGGTCGTGATACACGGACCGATTGCCTGAAAGATGGAAGGAAACATTTTCAGGGGCGTTGCCGACGAAGCCAGAATCGTGCGACTGCCGCCGGCAACAGTTCACGCACACTTCTGCCTTGTGCACAATCGGCATGAATATCACGCCCGATATGTACAGCAGCCCCAAGGCAGTTCGTCCGAGCCTGGTGACCATCACAGGCCATCGCGGAACCCACCACAAACAACTGGCACCTGGCTTGTACAAATCGCGTCTCATTGTGTCATTGCTGCCGTTTCCCGGAAAGCCGGCTTGCCGGCACGTTGCATGCAGCATACATTCCTGATGGCATCATGGCGTCAGCAGGTAGTCTGCAATCGCCCGGTAGAGCGTACTCACTGCCAGGATCGCACAGTGCCGGCCAGATTCCGGTTCACATTCCCGGGACCGGATGATCTCACCCGCACTGATGGACAGGGCATCCGTGACCTTTCTTCCTTTGGCGCGCCGGGCAACGGCATGGCCGCACGCCCGGGTATTGCCGCAGCCCTCAGTGTAGTATTTCGCGTCCTCAATCACGTCGTTCCGCACCACGATATAGAACTCCATCGTATCACCGCATGGTCCGCAAAGCGTACCGGCGGCCGTCGGATCGTTCATCCGTCCGAAGAACTCATCATTTTGCGGGTTTCCCATTTATCTCATTCTCCATTATCAGCATCTCGGAACGCAACATGCCGGTACCGTGGTTCCAGTTGTTCCATGACCTTGTAAACGGGGATGCACATCGGCCCCATTCGCCCACAACAAATCATTACGTTTTTGTTTTTCGCCAGAACGTCTTTGAACTGTTCCCCCGCTTCCAGGTGCTTCAACTTTGTGTCAAGCATGGCATCACCCCCTTTGCTGAAGTCGCGCATACGCCCTGCATGCCGGGCATACCTTCTCAACTCTGCTCATCGCTCCGGCAAATCGACTTGTCGGCCATCGTCGCGCACAAATGCACAGCGGGCAGACCCTGCAGATTGTCGCCAGCACACGTACCAGGATTGCAGTTACCCCATTCATTGAAGATGCTTCTCAAGCGCCATGCGTAGTGCTTGCTCGGATTGCACACCCACAAACCTTTCAACCTCCCGGTTATCTTTCAGGATCACCAGCGTGGGGATGCTCTGCACACCGAACCTGTTGGCGGATTTCGGGGCATTATCAACGTTGCACTTCCCGACCGTGGTTTTCCCGGACATCGCAATGCCAACCTTTTCGACAATAGGGCCCTGCACCTGGCATGGACCACACCACGAAGCCCAGAAATCTACCAGCACCACACCCTTCGCAGTCTTTGCATCGAAATCGGCATCGGTTAGAACCATTGCATTTGTTCTCATACTCGCCCCCGTTTCACGCTGTGAATCCAAGCAACCTGTTCCTGCCACCGCCATCGCGACCAATGCGGCACAAACGACAATTCGGCCGTCCGTAGTCCACATTCCGCCTACCTCCTGTGCCCGGGTGTGTCTATCCCGAGGCGCATGGCAACAAACCCGGCTTCTTTCACAATCCCCTCCCTTGGACATCCATATTTGTCCACATCTTCATCAGGGCTCTCGAACAGACAACTCGTCGCCCGTTCCAGACAGAACCCGGCCGCTCTGGCAAGCCCGACAGTCTGTCGAGCCGTGTAAAACTTGGCGACTGAATAGAACGGGTTTCCCTCAGCCCCCTTGCGAGCATAGACTTCTCCCCATGGACTGCTCTTTGGAACCAGCCCTACGATTACGTTCCCGTCCTTCTTCAGCACCCTGCGGCACTCCTTCAATGCCTTGGCAGGATCTTCCAGAAAGCAGATTGTCACCACTAGAAGCACACCTCCGAAGCGCGCGCTCCCATATGGCAGATCCTCTGCCGTGCCAAACCTTGTGCGAATGCCACGCTGCGTCGCGTATCGCAAAGCATGCAGACTCGGATCAACACCCTCGTCGACATTGAGTGCCGCCGCAAATCGCCCCGTACCAACGCCCACCTCCAGCCACGGGCGAGGGGCCTCTTCCAGCAGGTCACGAATACAGCCTGCTTCAACCATAAAGATGTGCCGGCCTTTCTCAGTCTCAAACCAGGCATCGTACCGTTCGGCCAGTCGCTCAAAGGGCGCCCAACCTACGGAATGCTGATCGCCTCGTTGGGGCATTCTTCCACACATCGTCCGTAGTCCACGCATTTCTCGGCATCTATCTTGGCCTTGCCGTTTTCCACAGCAATGGATTCGACCGGACAGGCATCCACGCATATCCCACAGCCGGTACACTTTTCTCGATCCACTTGCGCCGCCATGATCTCTTCTCCTTTTCGCCTTCGATTCCCACCAGCCCGAAGACGTACACGGTTTGGGCGTCATCATATGCCGGCATATCAGCGCTCCGCTGATTTGACGGCGACAAAGTATCGTTCTTCGCCACTAACTTGAGACCGAATCTTGCCGGTGCGGGACAACTTGCCAATGTACTTGGACACTTCGTTAAGGTGCATGCCGAAGACTTTGGCAACCTGCTGCGCCGTACATGGGCGCCGCTTGAGCATGGCCAGGACAGTCTCCTCGTTAGCGGCAACGTCGGCAGACTTGTCGGCCGGGAATTCAGCAATCACCCTTGCAGTCGGCCGGAACAATCCCGCGAGCGCCTCCATCTCTTTTCGCGGCATGGCCAGCGCGAATTCCTCGGCCGGCGGCCGGACCGCCGTGTTGAGATGAATCTCGTCGGGCGCGATGGTCTCGACAAGCGCAGCGACCTTCTCCACGTCGCTGCGTATTGAGTTCATACCCCAGATCAGGAACACTTCGATCCAGAGCTTGCCATGAAAGTCATTCCGGAAGGCACGGAATCCGTCCAGAATCTGCCGCAGCTTCAGATCGGGATGCGGCCGGGTGATGTGCTCGAACGAGAACTGATCCCAGGCACTGAGCGACAGTTTTACGACGTGAGCCTGTTCTGCCATCTTCCGAACACCTGGTTGCCAGAATAGTGTGCCGTTGGACAAGAGTGCGGTCGGAATGGCGGTGTGATCCCGAACGAACCGCAGCACGTCGCCAAAACGAGTGTGCAAAGTCGGTTCCCCGGATCCGGAAAGAGTGATGTAGTCTGCCTTGCCACCTTCTTTGATCCACGCATTAATCTCTGATTCGACATGCCAGACCGGCGCATATTCGTGACGATCCAGCGTCTTATTCGTGGTCCGCCCCAGCTGGCAGAAAACGCAGTCGAGCGTGCATGTTTTGAAAGGCGTCAGGTCAACTCCGAGTGACCGGCCCAGTCGGCGTGACGGCACAGGTCCGAACAGGTACTTATACTGGCTCATCCGGCCCTCGTCATCGCCGCACCGCAACCAGGGCACTTGACCTGCGTACACGGCACGCCCTGCTGATGCGGAACAACCTTACCGCAGCTCGGACAAACACACGTCCCGCCTGCGCCAAGTCCAAATCCGCCCATCCGGCCACGGCCCTGACCACGTCCCATTCCCCTGCCTGTGCCAGGCCCGGACCCCGTTGGTCCAGTTCCATCTCCTCTTGGCATAGCATACCTCCTGTATGGTCAACCCGCTCTCAAAGCAGTTTCCTGGCGCCGCTGTAGACTTCTTCAACCTTCAGCGCAGCAGCCGCGTGGCCAGGGTGCTGGGGCGGATTCCATTTCTTCATGGCGTCGTATATGGGGCCCGCCTTGTGGTATTCAATCCGACCCTTGACCTGGTACGCTTTGTTATCTTTGGTGATAAACAGGATCGTCCCCCTGCTCCCGGCCAGGATATTGCGACGTGTTTTGTCAAAGTAGTTGTCAGCCACAACCAGCGTGTCCTCGGCATGCTTGCTTATCGCACCGGCGTAGATCGAGTTGGGAACACCATTCTCATCGACAGTAGTCAGAACAATAGGGCCATTCCGATTGTCCCATGCACGACTCACTTCCTGCGGCAAATTGGGCATTTCGCTTCTCCCGTATCAGACAGTCCCGGGACCGCCGTGGTCCCGGGGCTGCGGTGTGAAACAAAAACAAACCTTTCTACTTCTCCGTCTTGACCGATTCGATCTCTTCGATCCGCTTCCGGAGATCGCCCAGCGCGCCTTCGAAGTACTCGGCCTGACCCTTCAGAGCTTCCAACTGCTGCTCGCGGGTCGGTGCGGCGATGGTCGAGACTCCTCCCACCGAGGACCAGCCGGCAGCCCGCTGCCAACCGGTCAAGCCAGTGGCATAGAACATATTGCGGCGCCCCCTGCCCCCGCCACAGCCCCAGGCACCGCGCCCACGACCAAACCCCATGCCAAAACCGCGCCCGGCGATAGGATTCATGTATCCCGGCGCTCCATACCCCGCACAGAAACCAGCCGCGCGGCCCGTCAGCGGTCCCATTCCCATCGGTCCTGTTCCATCTCCACCCGGCATTGCACTACCCTCCTTGCTTGTTACAGTCTCCCCAACCGGCCTGCCTTGAAGACCTGCGTAACCTTTCGCAGGCTCGCGGCCGGACTCATCAATACGCAGAACGCAGAATCCGGATCCTCGTCCTGTCATCGGACCTTTTCCGGCAGGTCCGGTTCCGTCACCTCCAGGCATTGCAAGACTCCTCCCTAATCCCACTGATGCTTCTGTTACTCCCTGCCTTTAGCTCCCTCGATACCATCGTCCCTCATTTTCTCAATTTCTTCTTCAACCTCAGCGGCTCCTTCGGCATAGTACTTCTGTTCATCTGGTGCTATCTCATGCAGCAACCTCAGGAACTCGCCCGCGTGAACACGTTCTTCATCGGCAATGTCCTTCAACACTTCAACGGCCAGGCCGTTGTCCGTTGATTCTGCCAGCTGCATGTACAACTGGATTGCCTCGTACTCAGCAGCCACCATGAACCGGATGGCACGTATCAGCTCCGTTGCCGTCAGCTTGCGTTCGTTGGCCAACCCCGAAAACGGTGATCCGAACTCAGGCATTTGCGGTCTCCTTGCATTGCGGTCTTCTGTCGCCCTGACGTCTATCTCTCACCTGTCTTTTTGCATGGGTGTGTTTTCTTGCCCCCGTGGCATTTCTTCACCTGTTCCGCCGAGCACTTGCCCGGGTCAACCTGCTTCTCCTTCCGGCAACCGCACCCTCTCTTTGAGTCACTCACGTACTCCTCCTTTCTATATCCACGCCTTCCTCTTACCATAGCCACCTCGTCGCTGACCTCGTCCTGCCATCCGTTGCGTGTCCCCTTGATGACGTCGAACTTCGCCGTGTACGGCTTGACATCAAGGAGCGGCGTGCCGTCGAGCACATCCACCCCGTCAACGTGCAGCGTGTTCCCCTGTCTCCGGATCAGCCTCACTATGCTGATGCCTACAGGGTTGGGCCGGGCGGGCGCCCGAGTGGCGAAAACGCCGTGTTCCACGTCCTGCATGAATGGCTTTACGGTCAGCCTGACCCCCTTTGCCTTGTGGAACACGTACAACAGGTAGATGTGCGAGAACCCTTCAATGTCTCGCAGACCCGCTGCGTATTGAGGCAGTACATGGACCCGACCACAACAGCCCGCTGCATAGACAGGCTGGATTGGCGTTTTCTCCGGACTTTTGTGCCCGGTCCGGATAACGCCGATTGGCCTGAATATGACTCTTGCCCGTGTCATGCCCAATGCCCTTCAACGTTGGCAGCCGTTGCTTCCTTCAATTCCCCGGCCTTGAACTTCTTGACCGCCTCGGCAACGCTCATCTGCCCGCACAAGTAAGCCTTGATACCGGCCGCAACCAGCGTGCGGAACGCCTTGGGGCCGAAGTTTCCGGACAACGCCGCCTGCGCCCCGAGAGAAGCGACATTCTGCGCCGCCTGTATTCCTGCGCCTTGCGCGGCATTCAGGTTCTGCGCGTTGTCATGGGCGACCGACTCGCCCGTCTCGACATCCACAACGATGAAATACTTTGCGCGTCCAAACCGCAGATCCACTTCGCTCGACATGTCCTTACCCGATGCGCTTATCGCGATCTTCATCTTGCTTCCTTTCGGCCAGGCAGAACGCCTCGCTCTACGTTTAGTCCTTATCCTTTAGGCGCGGCAGACTGTCCGGAGGGCCCGCTTCCCGTCCATCCTCGTCCGTTTCGCAGCCCGGGCTTTCCCCCGTGGCAACGCCTTCGCTGCCCGCAGCAACCCGGCATGCTCCACGCAGGGCTTGGCAATGTTCCGAGCAGCCAGGCACCAAGGATTTGTGCTTCATCACCCGCGATAAAAGGGATCACGTTGATGTTCGTCGCCGCCAGCAGCCCGGCCATTGGTCGCGAGATGGCTCCACAGATGAGCACTTCTGCGCCCAGAGCAGACAGCCGCTCTGCCTGCAGAGGCAGTTCCGTACCGGGTAAAGATTCCTCACGGCGCGCGACCACCCGTCCTCCCTCCACGTCGACGACCACAACCTGTCGCGCCACATCAAACACCGGCGAAATCCTTCCGTTCCACGTTGCCAGTGCCAGTTTCATTATTTTCCATTCCTTCTACTGTCGTCTTCTGTACATCATGAAGCGTGCCAAGAGAGCAAACGAGGACGCGACGCAATGGATGTCCTTGTGGGGCAACTGAATGTACAGGTCAGGGAACAGTCAGGTTACGGAGATAGGGTTGCACTGCTGCAACCCTATGGATGGCCTACAGGAGCAGCCTTGCGACTCTGTCAAGGTTCAGATTGCGATCTACCGTCATGTTCAGGCAGATCGATACCCAGCGCCTTGATCTTGCGGAACAGTGTGCTTTTGTGAAGGCCCAGTGCCCGTGCCGCGGCAAGGCGGTTGAATCCGTGTTTCTGCAGGGCTACGCGGATGGCATGTGCCTCAGCCGTATGCCTTTGCGTCGCAATGGATTCACCTGAAGCCACAGAGCCGCGCGGTATACGGCCGGTCAGCTCAACCGGAAGATGCGCTCTCTCGATCCGACCGACACCACACAGCACAAATGCCCGTTCGACGATGTTTTCCAGTTCCCGCACGTTACCGGGATAGTCATGTGCCATAAGGAGCGCCATCGCATCAGGCGCGATGCCTGCCACGGCCCTGCCCTGCAGGCGGTTGAACCTTGCCACAAAGTGTTCCACCAGAATGGGAATATCCTCTTTTCGCCTGCGCAACGGAGGTAGTTCCAGGTTAACAACGTTCAGGCGGTAGAAGAGGTCCTCACGAAACGTGCCTTTACGGATAGATGAGGCGAGATCCCGGTGCGTGGCCGCAATAATCCGTACATCGGCATGCATGGTTTTGTTGCCCCCGAGAGGTTCATATGTCTTTTCCTGTATCACGCGTAACAGCCGGACCTGGAGCGCCGGACTGATGTCGCCGACCTCATCCAGAAACAGCGTGCCGCCTTCGGCAACGGCAAAGCGCCCGGGTTTGTCCTTTGTAGCTCCCGTAAATGCGCCTTTCAGGTAGCCGAACAGCTCCGATTCGAGAAGCGCATCCGGCAGAGCTCCACAGTTCACAGGCACAAACGGCTTGTCTTTACGCGGGCTCAGGTTGTGAATGGCCCGGGCAAGAAGCTCTTTGCCGGTGCCAGTCTCTCCAAGAATCAAAACCGTTGCACCGCTGGCCGAAATCTGAGGCAGCACGTCAAACACCCGCCGCATCGCGGAACTCCGGCTCACCAGATCGCCCATCTGGAACCGCCCCTCCAGTTCCTTGCGCAGTTCCTCGACAAGGCTCAGATCCCGGAATGTTTCTGCGCCACCTGTGATGTGTCCCTGCGCGTCCCGAAGAATGGCCGTTGACACCGAAATGGGTATTCGACGCCCGGATGCGTCCACGATGAAAGCCGATTTATTAACGACCTGCTTCCCTGTCTTTACCGTATGCCGCAGCGCACAGTCAGCCTCGCACATGCTGGCCCGGAAAACATCAGAACAGGTCTTACCGATCGCATCCAGCCTGCGGATACCCGTGATATTCTCCGCGGCGCGGTTGAACGATGTTATATGCCACCCCGAATCGACAGTGAACACACCGTCCGAGATACTTTCCAGGATGCTTTCCGCACCTCCGCTGAGCGCCCCATGCTGATTCTTTGGCTTGCGTGTCATGCTGTCTCTTCAAGACGGCCGCCCGACCTGCTACTTCAGTATCGCGCCGCCCTCGCGGACAAACGTGTCATAGGCCCACTTGTCCCATTCGGGCTCCACACCTATCCCGTGCAGATCGGGATAATTCTTGGCGATGAAGCCGCCCCGGAACGTCTCGACCAGGCGCTTTGTCTCACGCTCAATCAGCTCGCGATCACCAGTGGGCAGAACCTTCTGGATGTCACAAGGCGAGAACAGGCCCACCTTGTGCTTCCGCAGTTTCACCGCCAGAGCAGGCTGGTCGTACACTGCCGGCTGATCAAACTGCAGGCAGTCTATCCCTGCGTCGCAGAGATCGTCAACAAGCAGCCAGTTGTAGCCGCACGAATGCTGGATCACCTTCATCTTGTGCTTGTGCGCACAGCTCGTAAGCCGCTCGTACAGCGGCCTGAATATGTCCCGCCACATGTCCGGTGACATCAGGAGACGGTCCTGGATGCCAAGATCCTCACAGAACATCACTCCATCCATCCCGGCTTCGCCGTAACGGTCAATGACCCGTTCGAGGAGGGAAGTCACCCGGTCGTGCAGAATATCGATCCGGTCCCTGTCGGCGATGAGATCCATGAAATAGATCTCCATCTTGCGCATGTAACGGCAAGTGGCAAAAGGCCACCCCGGCATCCAGCCTATCTTGAAGTGCTCCTTGTCCGTTGACGCCAGTTTCCTGGCCGCACCGTAGTAGGCCGGGTTATCGAAATCGGGGAGCTTCAGACTGTCCAGGTCGGCCCAGTCGGCAAACACGGGCTTGTAGACCTCTCCGCCCTGGGAACGGCCCTTGATACGATGCCAGGTATTGCCCCAGGCATCGGTCTCGAACGCGTACTGACCGTCTTCCCATTTTTGCGGAACAAACGGGTGTTCTATGCCGGTGCCGGTCACATCGTTCAGCCGGTCTCCCCCGCTGAAGTTGTAGCCAATCCGCCCGTCGCAACGGCACTCAATATTGGCAACGATGGTTTCTCTCGATGTCATGTGCAATTCCCCCACGTAAACTTCGAACATCGAACTCCCAACCTCGAACAGGACTCTGCACTTCGGCGTTCAGCGTTGGATGGTCGACGTTCGCCACGCCTCAGGCAAAGCAGGTTCCCTTCTTCGCCAGGGACGCTATCTTCATCACTTCAAGCGACTCCTTCATGGTTATGGGAAAGGGTTTCTTTTCCCTGATGGCGCCGTAAAGGTAGCCCCATATTGAGTTCATGTTCACAGGAAGGGCCGGACCCACGGGTATCGTCTTCTCAATCCATTTCAGGTTGTCGGGCGAGCCGAAACCGACTTTCGGTGTGGCCGGACTTGCCCTGCGGGGAACGAGCTTGTTGTCCGGATCCAGGTACCTCAGCTTGATCTCATTGCCGCTGCTCTCGAGTGCGCCCTTTGACCCAAGAACGAGGTACTCAGGCTCTGTGAGTGCTGCGCCCCCGCTGATCTCAAGGTCCACAATACGGCCGTTCCTCCCTTTCAGGACAATGTGCACGTGATCCTCGGCATCGCCAACGGCGGCGACGCGCTTCAGATCACTCCACATCGAGACCACCGGCGATTCCAGGAAACGCAATGCGTGGTCAATTATGTGCGGTCCCCAGTTCAGCAGCTGTCCCCCGCCGCACTTCTTGATGGTCTGCCAGTCATCGCGACGGCTGTAGCCGTTTCGATGCAACTTGATCTCGAACACATCGCCCAGGATCCCGGACGCCATGATCTCACGGATGTGCTGAAACCCGGGTTCGAATCGCCTGTTGTGCCTGATGTACAACGTGCCTTTAGAACGGGCAGCTGCAGGCTTCAGTTTCATGGCCTCGACGTGGCTGACCGCTATCGGTTTCTCAAGGAAGACGTCCTTCCCCGCCTTCAGCCCCATGACTGCATGCCGCACATGGTCAGTGGAACGGCTGGCTACATCCACAAGTTCGACAGCCGAGTCTGCGATGAGTTCCTGGATCTTCGAGTACACCCTGCAGCCGTACTTCTCCCCGAACCGTTTCCGGTAATCCGCGTCAATATCGCAAGCGGCAACAATGCGGAACCGATCTTTGAAGCCTTCCAGCTCCGGACCGTGCATTCCCCACCCGGCCCTGCCCAACCCGACGATCCCGACGCCAATTGGCTTCTTCGCTGTCATGACTCCTCCCTGAAATCACATATTCCCTGGATACCCGCAGGATGGTAGGGACAACGCGCCGCGTTGTCCTTCCCCGGCAAGGACGAGGCAGCGCCTCGTCTCTACCAGTCCTCCGGGCACTCCATCTTTCCACGTTCACCTTATCGAACCAGGAACCGCCCCCCACTACACACGACGACATATGTAGGGGCGTCGTTTGCGACGCCCGCGGGCGCCCGAATTCCCTATCCGCCACATCCCACTTCCCACCTTCCACCTTCCACCTTCCACGTTCCCCATCAGAACCCCGCCTTCCGCAGGTAGTTCCGGCTGATCGCGAGATCCTTGAACGGATCCTGCAGATGCGTGTCGTGTTCCACGAACACCCACCCGTCATATCCGGCCTTCACCAGCGCTTTCATCACCGCCGCGTTGTCGAGGCCGATATTACCTGCTCCAAGCTCGCAGAACCGGCCGCGCTGCGTCCACTTGTCGAGGCCGATGCCTGGGCTTGTGACAAGCCAGTCCTTCAAGTGCACGGCCACAAGCCGTTTCCCGTACTTCCGGACGATATGGACCGGATCCCCGTCTGCCGCGGCAAGATGGGCCGTGTCCAGGATCAGCCCGCAACCGGGACAGCGCTTGAGGAACGTCTCCAGCTGTGCTTGCGACTCCACCAGCGAACCAAGGTGATTGTGAAGACCGACCCTGATACCCCACTTCCCGGCCATCGCCACCTGGTGGTTCACCTGCCTGCAAAACACATCAAACGTGCCGCCGCTTACTGCGGTCCACATGTATGACTTACCCAGCGCCGCCGTCCATCGAATCGATGTCTGGGGTGTAGGTCCAAGGCACGTGGCGAAATCCATGCCCAGCTTGCGGTAACGGGCAGCTCCTTCCAGTGCATCGGACGCGCTGGTGATGCTGAGCCGCTCGGTTCCATCGTATCCTGTCTTCTTCAGCCCGACAAGCCGCTCCTCGATATCGAAGCAGCCACCATCCCACACATTCATGCCGTAGTCAGCAACGCCGAATTTCATATATCCATTCTCCTCTTGTCCTTCACAGCCACGTCACCAACCTGGGAGGGACGGCATCCCGGAGTACTCGACGGGTGCCGTCCGGGTCCCGGCCCGAACGGTTTTCGCTATCGCTCAAACCGATTCAGGCCCTCCCCACTGACAACGATCTCTTACAGATCCACTGCTCGATCCGCACAACAGACCTACAGTCATGCACCTCCGGCAAAGCCGGAGGCTTGCCATCCCGGGAGCGTCTCAAAGCCGCACCGCCAACCGGGCGAAAAGACAACCACGGAGGCACGGAGAAAGACCCGACACAGAGGAGGTGACGGGAATGCTGCGCAGCCAAGCCGCACATCATTCCCGTCACGTCTGCTCCTATCGAGTACACCGAGCCGGTCATCCAAGCCTGCCCTCTGCGTAGTCCCGAGGCGTTGCGCCCTCGGGGCGAAGAAGGGCTTACCTCCTCTTACTCTTCTGAGACAAACGCTGTTTGGATTTGCGGGCAGCGCCGCGCTGCCGCAAATCCAAACAGCACTCGCTCTTCTCCGTGTCTCTGTGCCTCCGTGGTTCAGTTTCCTATTCCCGGAACTATCCAGCTTTAGAAGCCCCCGGCACAGCCGGGTGGTTCCCTATTCGACTCACTCTCTCCATATCTCATCAATAACCTTCCGCACAAGTCGAACCCACCGCTTGATACGCGTCGGGTCTCCCTCGACAGTCTCAACATCCTTCAATGTCACGTCCACGTGGCAATCGCTGCAGGATTCGAGATCCCTCTTCACTATGGATATGATCCGTTCCTCGCTGAATCCGTAGCTTACCATATCGGCGGGGCTCGGCCGGTAACTCAGTACGTAGTCGCGTTTAATCTGTTCCGCACAACGGGCAACATTGGCCAATGGCGCCACGCCAATACGCCGCAGGTTCGGAATCTGCCTCAGGATGTCGATCTTGCGGGTGAGGTCCTCACAGCATCCATAGGCGGCAAGGCCGAAATGCTTCAGTATGGGAATCTGGTATTGCAGCATGAACTCATTGTGCATTTCCGGGGAGACACACGTGAGCTCCTGCGACGCGGCAAAGGCCCAAAGCCGTTTACGGGGCACCCCGGGCGCATCCGCGGACGGATCCTCGAGCTCCATCGCGTACGGCATCGCCTGGTTCTGATGGTCGAGGAGGGACCAGTCCCCCGCCCGCTCGGCCTCGTCGTGGGCTTTCAACACACCGTCGCGCATGAAGGCCAGCACCCCCTTGAGCCAGTCAGGGTTGTCCAGCATATCGACCATGATATTCTCTATCCCGCGCAGGTGCCCAAGGTCCGTCGAGAGGTCAGCTGTCCACATCCTGTATGCGGGCCCACGGTCAACCGCTACCGGGATGATATCGCCCAACACATCCTTCACCCGTTCCAGGTTCTGCGCCGTGGCTGTTTCGTCGATCTCGTGTCTCGGCACCTGCATCTTCAGCGCGTCATCGAGAGTCTTGATCGCATAGTCTATCTTCCATGAACCCCGCGCCTCTTCGGGCATATGCCTCTTCACTTCAAGCCCCCACCCGTAGCACTTGTACAACGCCCCGACCGTCACCCATGGCTCGAATATAAAGTCATCTTCGAAGGTGTCCTGGAACAGCATCTGCCTGAAAAAGCTTTCGTACGGGTGGAAGAAGGCATCCTCGCATTGCAGCCGTGATTCGGGCATCTCCTGCCACGCGCATGCTCTTATGTAGATGAGAGGCTTAACCGGTTTGAGGCTGTTCTTGAGGCGCCAGAGCCGGCGTTTCTCCTGTTGCGACGGCTTGGCGCAGATGTCCCGATACTGTTCCGCCAGGCTCCGCAGGATATCGCGATCATGCAAGGAAGCTGTCATTCGGTCCCGTTGACCGCAGCATTTGTTCCTGCGGCAAAACAGGGCATCAACCTAGGACAGGTGTCACCACGTGGCAACACCGAATTGTGGTACTTCAGGCGTTTCGCGCTGAATCTTTCCTGGAACAAGCGGCGCACATCTGCCGGCCACCTGCTCCATCGGCGAATTCATGAGAATCACACAGAGAACAGTCTAGCCCGGATATTGCACGAGTGATCGTGCAATATCCGCCCTTCGGGCTTCGCCGCGCCCCCACAGACGGGGCGGGCTCAGGACACCCTTTCGGCGCGGCGAAGGGCCATCTTGAGCAAGGCGCGCAAGCACCGTTCATGGCGAACATTCACGACGAGCCGCGCCGAAACTTCGGCGGCAGAATTGCCTGCCGCCGAAGCGCTTGTTGCATGAGCGGGAATTTGCTTATGCAATAAGCGGGCTAGAGTACCTACGCCGGCAGACCCAATGGGCTACGACAGGAAATACCCACAACAAGGAGGGGGCAACGATGATTGACAAGCAGCACGCTTCGGCAACACGCTCTGCCACGAGCGGTCCAGTCCCGTTTGTGGCTGGCGCCACCATGACTTCGGATAATCTTCTTTCAGGACTCCGGCGGCATCTGCACGCACTGGGCAGGGCAGTGACGACTACAAGGAGTTCCGTTAACGCGGCGAGGATGTTCCTTAAGTATCTGGTGCAGAAAGACTTGAATCCCATGGAATTGCGTCTGCCCGACATTGAGGCGTACCGCGTATCCCTGGTTCAGGCGAACCGCTATGCGCCGATTACCATCCTGACCTACCTGCGGGGTGTCAAAGAGTTATACGGATGGCTTCGGCGTACAGGCATGATGCAGGACGACCCGACCAAGGGTCTGCGGTTCTCCAAGCCGCCCAAATCACTGCCACGCCACATTCTTACCCTTACTGAGACGCGGCTCCTGCTGGACCTGCCACCATCGAGAACGCCGCGTGATGCCCGCAGACGAGCGATCCTGGAGATATTCTACTCAACTGCCATCCGCGTGTCAGAATTGTCCAACCTCAAGACCACTGACATTGACCTTGCCCAAGGTGTTCTCCGCGTCAACAACGGCAAAGGCGGAAAAGACCGTGTTGTTCCGCTGGGTGATGCAGCCGCAGCTGCCGTCCGCGACTATCTGGAATCTGCAAGACCGTACCTCGCCAGGGAAACGGGTTCCTGGCTCTTCCCCGGCCGCCATGGGAAACCACTCAGCAACCACACAGTCGGCATAACTGTGCGCGACAGAGGCAGAGAAGCCGGCATCCTGAAGCCTGTGACACCGCATTCGTTGCGTCATACGTGTGCAACTCAGATGCTCCAGCAAGGCGCGAACATATTTCACATACAACAACTCCTCGGCCACTCCAGTGCTACCACGACCCAGATTTATGCACGCGTCAACAGTCGGGACATGCAAAAGACACTGGAGAAGTATCATCCGAGGGAACGCAGGCTGGGCCTCCTCAAGAAAGTACACACTCAGCTTCTGGAGATGGCGTCGTGAGACCGGAAACCTACCGCCAGGCATATCGTACCCACCTGCTCGGCCTCCAACGGGCGCCCGACACCATCATCTGGTACACGACGCTACTTGACAGATTCGAGCAATTCGTTGACAGCCAAGGGCTTGAGCGGTGGGATGAAGTCACGCCCATGACGCTGCTCGCCTACCAGGCATGGGTCGCCGACCAGCACGACAAGTGGGGCAAGGCGTATACTATCGCAGTGCGGAACAGGCACTTGATAGTGGTACGTGGGTTCTTTCAGTATCTCTGCGAGGCCGCGTACATGGCTGTGAACCCGGCAGCAGAGGTGATTCTGGCCAGGGAACCGCACCGATTGCCGAAACCGGTTCCATCCGTCCGTCAGATGGAGCAACTGCTGGCCTTGCCCGATATCCGTAACATCCTGGGTTTTCGTGACCGAGTCATCATGGAAGTGTTCTATTCCACGGGCATCCGGTTGGCCGAACTGATCAACATGCGGCTGGAGGACATAGACATGGACCATGGCTTCATCATGGTTCGAAACGGAAAGGGCCGAAAGGACCGTGTTGTGCCAATGGGGAAAGTGGCGGGCTGGTTTCTGAAGGTCTATCTGAAGACAACACGGAAGCGACTGCGCGATGCCGGAAGGCAGGATACCGGACACGTCTTTCTCACACACCGCGGCGGCCCCTATTCCAGCAGGGCTCTACAGGAACGGATTGAGTGGTATGCAAAGCGCGTGCCGGGTGTGCATGTTTCGCCGCACGTGTTTCGGCATGCGTTCGCCACGCACCTCGTTCAGAACCATGCCAACATCCGTCACCTGCAGGAGATGCTCGGACATGCGAAGCTTGAGACTACCCAGCGCTATGTCGAGCTGACCATCGTGGACTTGAAGTCGGCGCATCGCCGGTTTCACCCGCGGGCACAGCTCTTTACGAGACAGCCCGAGCCGGAAGAGGATTTCCGCATGCCGTGGGACCAACCGGAGCCCGCCAAGCGCAAGCGATAGTCAGCAGGGATACTGCCGTTGAGCGGGGGCAACATCGCACAACACGCTCATCGGCAGAGAGTTACATGGTGTCGTTGCTACGCCGACGGGGGACCTTTCTTCGGGCACCACGCTGAAAAGAATCTGTGTGTCGCTTGTGGTCATGGCTCAAGTCCCGAGCTTTCAGCAACTGGTGTGCGTTCTAAATATTCTCTTGGCAGCGCCGATCCGTCATTTTACCGAATTGCGCCAAGCCCATCTGTCCAATCCTGCACTTGGGTGACAGTCTCGCGAATAACACGGACGACATTGGAGCACTTGGTGTCTGTTTCCATCATTGCCCGGTCTATGATGATGTTCGCGCGCCGAGCGCCAATGAGGTACGATATGCGATACAAGTCGCCGGTTGACGCCCGACTCGCCTCGCGGATTTCAAACAGGCCAGCTTCCCTGAGTGACGTCAGGAGTCGGTCGCTGGCTGCGGCATTGATCGACCCGATGCGTGGACCGAGGCTCTCGAATGTCCGTGGCATGTCCAGAACGACAAAACAAGGAGACGGTCCGAGCCAAAACACGGTCTGTCGATGCTGCCCTGGTTCGACGGCATAGATCACCGTTTTCCCCGGAGCTTGGCGGTGACCCGTTCTAGTGCAGCAGCCACTCGGTGCCCAAACCATAAGGCAAAACGTAGCCAAGCAAACGACACCCAACATCGTGGCCAAGACATAAAGCATTCGCGCGGAACCGGCGCGACTGCATCGTAACGCAATCATAGTGCTGAACACCTTTGCTTTTCGGCGTCAAACAGAGCCGACCATCCTTGATAGGCATTGCGATAGTCGCGTGCAGCGACGCTGCCCCCAGGTTCGGCAATATCCATGATGGCATTCTGCCATTCCGCCAGAGAGTAATAGGTTAGCGCTGAGAATGTTCTCGCAACTCCCATCCAGCATTCGGCCTTGGCTTGTGTTTTGTAGCAACCCTGCACGCCGTCAGCATATTCGTCTATCGACCTGTAGGCCGAGTGGTAATTGGCGACGTGTTGCTTCTCGTGATCTTCTACAGCCTGATTTCCCTGTACCCACCAGTAATCCACGGTCATGGTTGTTTCAAAGTAAATTAGCCGCCAACACTTATCCTTTGGACATCTGACTGGGTCACTCAGCACAACCATGATCACCGTTGGAGTACTCGATGTGGTTCTGCCAAGGATCGTCCATCCGTCCTCCCGGTCACCCGAGCGTCGAGAGGTCCCCACAGCAACAAACACCATCCCCAGCGGATCGATATGGCCAACACAACTATTCCCACAAAACGGGTAGAGTGGTTCCATGTGGGCCCCCATAGGATCTCTTGAGGCCCACCGATTGATCTCCGCCGAGTACCAACGCATGCCCCAGTAGCCCAAAAGCGTTTCGAGATCGAAATACTTCGTCGAGAATTTCCACGGGTTGACTTCGGCGAAAGTACCCTCGGAGACGACCACCGCGCCGACGGGGGACGCCCTCAGAATTACCACGACTTCGCCCGCAGGCGTTACGCATTCGCTGACGTTGCCGTTTCCATCGAACGTGTAGAACACTGTTGTCGGATTGTTCGTCGGCGATTTTGTCAGTTGCGCCGAGACGAGACCACCGATGCCGCCCGCACCCTGGAGAGAACCCGACAAGTCGAGGCCCCAGGTGTAATAATTGGTGACAGGTGACGGGTTACAGGTGACACGTTCGCAGATCATATTCCAGCCGTCGTACGAGAACGATCGAATTTCATTGGTCTGCCAGATTGAGCCGTTCCACTGCAGGACATCTTTTCGCACGCGGCGCCCCATGTAGTCGTAGCTAAACAACAGCTTCTTCGAACCGTTCGTGACCGAGAGAGGGGCAACGGACAGACCTACCCACATCAACGAAAATGTGTATGACCATGTTCCTTAACATGGGCGTCCCAGTTTATGAATCGCGTACGTGCCTTTTTGTACTCAAACCAGAGCCTTCGCCGGACAACAATAGACGTATTCGGGTCAGCTTCAGCGTCTTCAAAACTCTGCTTCGCGGAACTCGCATTCGCCTCTGCCCTGTCACGTTCGTTAACGTTGCACCAGAGGGGCAGGCGAACCGACACGTGTTGTGCCATACAACACGCGGCATAGACAACGACCACCACCAGCACAGCAAGTCCGGCGATTCTCGGGCCTCGCTTCCCGCTGTACATGGCCAACGCTAGTGCCGCCAGACAGATACACGTCCACACTACAAGCCCAAAGCCTAAATCTCCGTTCGTGTCGAAATATACGGAGAAACCGCCATATATATCAGGAAAGAATTGCGTCATCCGGCTCGGAGAAGATCCGGGCCCGCATTCCCATCTCGACTTCCAGTGGGCAAAAGCAACAGCAATAAGCAACAAGCCCCCAGAGATGCCAAAGACAAGCATGCCGGGTTTCTTCATTCGTTTCATCCACCGAACCATGGTTGCGATATGCTTCTGACGTTGGCGGCGCAACGCCATTCGTGGTTGCGCCTTCTGCTAGTAGTCCACGGGTGCGGCTGTGGTACGGATCGCCAGCCTCCCGTCGAAGAACAGGAGATTGAGTCTGCCGTCGCGAAGTAGATACGTTAGGATCTCCGTCTTCCGTCCATCTGTGTTGGTTTCGACATTCCACAGCGGCCAGGTCTCATCATGTCCAAACCTCTCGATCACGGATTGATGTGTTGTCCCCGTCGGCACCGCAGTCATGAACTCAGAAGCTGTCATGTGGACGTAGCCGCTCTGTTGCCATCCGAAAACAGGATCAAAAACACTACCGTCGCGACCATGTATCCTTAGGCCGTTTTTCTTGGCATAGTACGAGCAGCATGGACTCCTTTCAGGGAAGGCTTCCAGAAGGTAGTAACTGACAGAATCCGCATAGATGATCGAAGGCCAGCTGTTGTCCGGCGACCCGACGAAAGCGTAGATTCTTGCCGCATCAGCCGGTGACAGAACAAAGCCCGGAGGTGCATTGGTGGATATCCCTTCTAGCCAAGTGAAGGGGTACACAGGGTGAACACCATCAACCAAAGAGAGCAGGAGCGCGTGGTTAAGCGCACCGATGTAGAGCATGCCAATTGCCCCAGTCACGAACAAGAAATGTTTGATTACCCTTGACATCCGTACACCCACTTACCGACGCGGCGGGATAGGCAAATCCGGCGGATAAAAGCACGTCCAAGATCCGGTCCCTTCTGATGTCGTCGATGCACTCCAACGACAATCCCATTCCTTACTTACCAGCGGTCGCTTTGCGACCCACTTGCCAAACTCACACGCTAGGATGTTCAGCGTAGCATGTGTGGCCACGGATCTGCCATAGGGCCGTTGGTTAGGATCAAACACATGCGTGGCTGGGTTAGAGGGCGCGGGCCGCAATTGTGTGCCCCAGTGACATGTATACCAGAATAATTTCACGGCACACCATGTCTCTGAACTGAGTCTGTATGATGCACTCAAGGTAATGTTCCTCCCGTTCCCCCCTTTTGCCTCTGCCACGAACCTATCGACCAGGCAACCCAGTCCACATGGGTCGCAATCATCTCCTGCTTTGACGTCGGCGGCCAACCCAACAGGATCAACACGATCAATCGTGTTATTGATGACAGCGCAATACAGATTCATACCGCCGACCTCGTCAGTCGGGTCACGGCTGAGCCAGCGCCCTGTTACAGGATCGAGAAGCCTTCGACCCCAACACCCGTTCCCGGTTTCGGGGTCCCAGTACTTCGTGGAGAACTTTATGGAATTCTCCTCTGCAAGGCGACCGGTGGCTACGATTGCCTGTCCGAAAGGCGAATATCCGTAGTGCGCTAGGATGTTGGTGCCCGTTGTGTCCACCAGTTCCGAAACATTCCCGTTTGCGCAATACGTGTACAGTACGGACGAGGCACCGTTCGTTCCTCCGAACGTGGCGGACAGTAGTCCACCTATGCCACCAGCTCCTTGAAGCGACCCGCTCATGTCTAGTCCGAACACGTACAAATTTGTCGTGTTTTGCGCTCCACCGTCCGAAATCTCCGCCACCATGTTCCAGCCGTCGTACGAAAACGTTCGGATTTCGTTTGTCTGCCAGAGGGAACCATTCCACTGCAGGACATCTTTTCGCACACGTCGGCTCGTGTAGTCATAACAGAACGCCAATTTCCTTGAGCCGTTCGTAACGGATAGAGGAGCCACGCCAATAAGCCTGTTCTCACCGTCCCAGGTATTGGTCCATTTACCGTCGGTCAACAGATTCCCATCGAGATCATAAGTCAGGTTGTTTGTCACGCCGTCGGCGATCTGCGTGTACTGGTTAAGTTGATTAGCCAGGTACGTGAGTTCCGTGCCATTAGTCTTCGACCATTCGCGGTTTCCGATATTGTCATAACGATATCCATAGAGAAGCGAGCCCATCGCGGCGTTCGTCAGCTCGGAGCGGGTATTGTAGCCGAACACATTTGTTATCGCTGAGGCAAACGCAGTGCCAGCATCGTACCGCTTCGTGCGCCGACCGATTGGGTCATTCTCGTAGCCGAAGACTGAAACGACGTTTGTCCCGATGCGGTTGGAGACCGTAACGAGTAAATCCCTGTGCGGCTCGTACTCCCGGACCGTAATGAATCCTGCATTCGTCTCAGTCCACCCGGCGAGCAGTTCGCTCTGCGACACGTACTGGTAACCGACGGACCGGGCCGTCGTCATTCCGGCGTTCGACCATGATAGACTGTCGAACCTGCCCACGCCGCTGTAGCCGTAGCCGGTCTCGGCCACCAGATTTCCATTGTGCTGGAATTCGAAGCCAGCGTTTCGTCCCTGGCTGTCGATGAGTCTGGTCAGCACGTTGGTGCCGTACAAACCGGATGCTTCGAGCACCTCGTTGCTCAGTTGCAGGCGCGGATCGTAATTGAACGTCCGGGTTCCCTGGCCGTCCGTCACAGTTCCCTGTTGGCCCAGACGCAGATAGGTGAAACTTACATCGGGCGTGCTGTCCGAGTAGTTGATACCAGTGAGGTCGCCGGTCGTGTTTGTGTAGCTGTATGTCGTGGTGATGCCCCGCGCCCAGGTGCGTATCGCGAGATCGCCTTCCGGAGTGTACGAATATGCGGTTCCGTTGCCATCCGCGTAGACCTTGTTCGTGAGAAGTCCTGTTGCGGGTTCGTATTTCCACTGCGTTTCGTCCGCTGTTCCGGGGCTCCCCGGCCATGAGCTGCCGCTCCAGCCAGCTCCGCCGCGATACGTCTTCATGCTGACAGTTTGACCATAGTCATCGTAAGTATATTTGACGGGACACACAGCATGACCCCAACATCTCACAAGCTGGCCCAGAACATCGAATTCGAACCGAGTTGCGAAACCAAGGGCATTGGTAATGGCAATCCTTTGGCCCGTTGTCGGACTGTACGCGTAAGAAGTCCGGCTGTTGGTAGCGTCCTCGACGTAGTCTACCTGTCCCTTTGAGTTGTAGTGAGTGACGCTCAAACCCGTTCGCGGACTTGTCGCGCCGGTCTGCCGTTCAAGCCCGTCGTATGAATACCCATACTGAAGACCTGTCTTCGTCGCAGAATACAGGAGGAGCCCGTTGACCGTGACCGACACAGCGTTGTTCGTGGAATCGTGATAGTCCACTGTCTGTGTAACCATCTTCTGGCCCCGGTTGATCGCTGTGGTGCTCGTGGTCTCGTTGCCGTTGATGTCGATACTCACAGTTTCCGCTGTCTTATTGGAACTCAGACCTGTTAGACGGGTGCGGCTTACGCCGGTGGTGGCGATGGCAGAACTGCCCGCGTTGGGATATACCACCGACCGGGATTCCTGCCACCAGTCAGAGCCGATCTTCCGGTACAGAGTTTCCGATCCGGTAACCCTGTCGGAACCGGCGAGGTCCAGCACCTGGTCACCATCCACATCGAGGCCGGAACGGATCTGCTCACCCAGTTCGTTGTACTCGATCAGTGTATCGGCCTGACCGGGGTTCGTCTGTCTGACCGCCCAGCCTTTTGAGTTGTGGAACGTGACATTGGTTAGAACCGTGCCCCCGAATCCAGGGCGCTCCTGCCTAACAGGCCTGCCCAGCAAATCAGTGACCGTCCTGGTCCACATGGGAGAGCTCGCCCCTTCGGAACCGAAGCACGTCTTTGTCCACTGCGTACCGTCGGCGTTCACCCCGTAGTCATGCCACGTCTGGATAACACCGTTCCGCTTCACGGCCTTTGTACGGCCGTCGAGGTAGTTTTCTATCGTGTTGGTAACACCCGCGCGGGCCGTGCTCGATACGCGGCCACCATTCTGATACGTGTAGGTTGTTTCAATTCCTAGCTGGTCCATGCTTCCGGTCAGGCGATCAGCCATGTCATAGGCGTTGCTACTGGTCATCAGGCTTAGCCCGCTGTTCGCATTGCTCATCGTCGTGATGATGAGGTGATTTGCAGCATCGTAGGCATGCTGTTGGCACAAGTCAGCCGAGGTATTGGTGCCTTTCTTCGTCTCAACGGCAAGGCGGTCCAGAAGATCATAGGAAAACGTTCTTTCGATTCCGTTCGGGTCTGTTTCCGATTCGGCGCCGCAACAATGAAATCCCCATGTTTTGGCAACTTGCAGACCATCTGCGTGATACTCGTATAGGGGATGTCCTAAGTCATCGAACACCGTCGCTGTCCAGGCAATCCTTTCAAAAGAGGATTCTCCCTGACACACATACGTTTCCTGCAGAACATGACGCCCGACATCGTCGAAGACAGTCACAGCCCTCAGTGTCTTTCCGGGGATACCGCCCGGGCTATTGGTGGTGGAATCGGTTGCCGTTATCCGAAGAGCTTCGCCATTGTCGTCCGGTTCAAACCAGCATAGTGAAGGGTTGTTCGTTGGATGGTAGTATCCGTAGTCGTAGGAATAGTCGGTACGGCGTCCGTCAGGTGTCGTTATGCTTCTGATTCGACCGATAGACGCGGCTGCTGCATTTGTTCCGTAGTAGACCCAAACGGTCCGTTGATTTGCGGCGTCACCGTAGGCTGCGTTTGTGGTTGAGCATTCTTCTCGGATTTCAACGGCGTTATTTTCATCGTCAACGAAATACGCATATAGTTTGCGGCCTACAACATACCCTTGTAGTCGCGCTGTCGCCGTTCTCGGACGGCCGTCCAGAAGCCCTACGACATCATTTGTCACATGTGGGGTGTAGTCGAATTCAATTATCTCGCTGCCATTGGTATCCTCCATCGCATTGTCTTTGTGAGGGGTCCGCTCAGAGGCGATCCGACCGTTCGAGTCATAAGTGTATGCGGTCCACGATCCATCCGGCGAAACGCGATGTTTCAACCTGCTATATCCAACGTCATTTGTTGCCTCACAATACACATATGTAGTTCGGAGATCATCATTACCAAGCACTGTCTCAATTGCCCGTTCGCCGAAAGGAAAGAGACGGTATTTGGTCTTCTCCAGCAAGACGGCACTCTCCGACGTGTCTTCAACGAGGGAAGTCACAAGCCGAAACTCGTGGTTATCATCCCATGATTCAGCCCTTGTTTCGGTCCGAAGGCCGCCTCCCTCTTCTAGTTTCCACTGCGCCGAATCAGGGGTGTATGTGAAACGATACTCGTTCGTCTTGCCAGCAGTGATCTTCGAGATCAATGCGCCAGAATTCACATTCGTGTTCGCATCCGCATCCTCGATGCGATACACGACGAAGGGGCTGCCGAATGAATCATACAATCCATTTGTTGTGTTCCACATGCCCCGGTCGGCGCCTGTATAGAACCTAGCCTCGTAGCTTTCAAACGAAAGCGTCACAACGTCAACCTGGCATTGCGGCAGACTCAGTTGTCGCACGGCGTTATTTTCGTCTCGGATTACCTTGATGCCGCCATCCAGAAGCGTGCTTTCCCGGCCATACGGGGAACGGTAGAGGACTGCCGTGCCAACGAGATAATGAGACTAGATTTGATAAAAACAGGGTAACACTTGTTTGTTCTGAGTCACGCGAATGACCTTGTTTAACTGCATCCATGTTCCCGCTGCATACCGAAACGCAGTCTCAGCAACCACGTCAGTATGCTCGCCCAACCGTGCCGCTATGTCAACCGCCAACCCCTTGATTTCCTCGTAGACCTCCTTCCGTTCCCGGCGGCC
>Ga0172371_10002729_pt1 | contig 27812 bp, 31 predicted proteins | sample Lak12m_FD_114543 | JGI IMG/M metagenome (GOLD analysis project Ga0172371, IMG submission 114543) | Freshwater microbial communities from Kabuno Bay, South-Kivu, Congo - kab_022012_12m | ecosystem: Environmental > Aquatic > Freshwater > Lake | place: Democratic Republic of the Congo: South-Kivu...
AATTGAAAACTACATCAAAGAGAACAATCTCCATCCTAAACCGTTTATCTGGACAAAAACCGCTGATGAAATTATTGCTAAAGTTAATCGTTGTAAACCTATTTTGAATTCACTACACTAGACCAAAAACCGTTACCCACGATATTTTAGTGCCAAATATCTGTAATCAAAAGTGTAGTCACTGTTATTTTACCGAAGGTGAAGGTTCGCGGTTCGTTCAGGTTACGCCAACGTTATTAAGTGAAGTTGAAACGCTTATTGATTATTTTCATCTCAATACTCCTCAAAGGGGGGATTCGAGATTATATCCACGCGAAATAACAACCGCTATGGATTTATTGCCTTTTTATGAAGAGATGGGTGTTGACAGAGTTTTAACCAATGCTGCCTTGATTAACGCAAAAACAGTCAGCGAATTCAAAGCGCATGGGATTAAATCAGCCACCGTCAGCTTACATGGTGATCAAAAACAGCATATGGCGTTAACTGGCGGCACTGCCGCCGATTATGAAAGAACGTTAAGCGGTATCATGGCTCTTAAAGCGGCTGGAATTGATATCTCGATCTTTACGACTGTCCATCATGGAAATTGGCAAGCAGTACCTGCACTTGTTCAATTTCTAAGCAAAGCCAATATAATCGATATTAAATTTTTAAGATTTGTACCCGAAGGTAATTCCAAGGGAAATAGTGACGAAAATCTATTGACTAAAGAGGATGTTATCAATTTTCTTTATCTGATAGAGGAAACGAGAATGAAATATCCTGGTTTAAGAATCAGTTTATTCGGCTTGACCTTTGGTCCGAATTTTTATTCACCAAGTTTTTTCAAGACTTAGCCGGACAAAAAAAGGACTGGATGAATTCCAAATATTTATGCCCGTGGATCGGGCAACAATATTTTGGTGTTTCACTTGGCAATCATGACGTTTATCCATGTTTTAGGCTGCTCTCATTTCCTGAAATGAGAATAGGAAAAGTTAATATTGACGCAAGAGGCCAAGTGAAATTAGATATCAACAAGCCTGATCTGATGGAAAAAGAATTATCTCAGCGTTTAAGGGGGGAGTGTTCAGAATCCGATTGTCAGTATCATAGACTATGTTTAGGTGGTTGCCGAAGTATGGCTTATGTTTTAGCTAAAAGACAAGGAGATAATAATCCATTGTATGCAGGTCAAGATATTTGTCTAACAAGAATATTGGATGAATTAAGTAATTTACGACTCGCCGAACGAAAAGGATAGTTTTTTCTTTATTATCCGTAATAAAAAATATCAGATTATATCTGGTATAATAATAAAAGGAAAACTATATAATATTCAAAATTTTTATGATAGTTGGTATTGCTAGTGAAAATAGGGAAAAAAGCGAAAAAAGGGTAATTTTTCTTCCTTGTCACGTAAATCTCCTTGTTAAACAAGGTAATACTGTAAAAGTAGAAAAAGAAGCGGGCAATAAACTTGGAATTAGCGATGAAGAATATAAAAAAGTAGGAGCGGTTATCACCTCTAAAAAAGAAGCTTATCAATCAGATGTGGTTTTAAGAATAAGAGTAGTCTCAGCCGAAGAATTAAATTTAATGAAACGCAATAGTCTTCTAGTTTCTATGGTTCATAGCGACACACATCCAGAATTAATAAAAGAATTTAAGCTAAGAAAAATAAACGTTTTGGAATTAAACGAAATTAAAGATAGCGACGGTAAAAGGTTGATTGAGGCTTTTGATATCTCGGCTAATGAAGGAATTAGGGCAGGATTTTCACTTTATAATCAACTTTATCGTAGAAATCCGCACGTGATAACAATAATGGGTTGTGGAAATTTAGCAATGCCGGCGATAAAATCAGCTTGTCGTTTAGGAGCAGTTGTGAAGGTATTAGGAAGGAAACAAACAGAAAAAAAACAAATTCTCCAAAATCTCAAGGGATCGGATGTCTTAATTAACGCTACCTATAGAACACCCGAAGAAATAGGCAAATTATTAGTGAAAAAAGAAGATTTGTTATTCCTAAATAAAGACTCTTTGATTTTGGATTTTTCTGCTGATCCGATAAGTTGTATCGAAACTTGCCATCCAACAAATTTAGATAATCCCTATTATTTTGTAAACGTCGGCTTGCGAAAAATACCCCATATGTGTATTTATAGCCTCCCAGGTTTGAATCCTCTGGAATGTTCTAAACGATATGATAAACAAATTTTTCCTTTTCTAGAAATTATTTGCAAAAAGGGTCTAAAAAGAGCAATCGATGAAACTTCTTCTATTAAGGGAGCCTTCTTGCGTTTTGGTAATTTATGAGGATAAAAAATCTTCTATCTTTATTTAATGATTGTCAAGTAGTTAATTTTTATAATCACGAAGTCAAGTCGATAAATTACGATTTTCGTAAAACAGAAAAGAACCATTTATATGTTGCAATTGACATTTTTAATTACCAAGGCAGAGAGCACGACGGCCATGAATTCATTAATGAAGCAGTAAAAAACGGGGCAAAAGCAATCGTAGTAAAAAGATTGCAGAAAGTTTCTTCAGCAGTTACCCAAATCATTTGTAATAATCCGAGAACTATCTTGGAATCATTAAGCGCGTATTTTTACGGCTATCCAGCTAAAAGATTGATTACTATCGGTGTAACCGGAACCAAGGGCAAAACGAGCATCGTGTATTTGATTAATAATTTCTTAGAAGCAGGAGGAATTAAAACAGGTATATTTTCAACAGCAAACTTCAAAATAGGATATAGATTTATACCTAACTATACCGATAAGATTAACGAAACACATCTCACCTGTCCCGAATCACTTGAATTACAAAAAAGTTTGAGCGATATGATTAAATGCGGCACTCAGGTAGCGATAATAGAAGCCACTTCCCATGCATTAAAACTTAACCGCGCAGCAAAAGAATGTCAATATGATATTGGAGTGATCAGTAATATTCAAAGCGATCACCTTGATTTTCATAAAACAACGGTTGATTACTATCGATCAAAAGAAAAACTTTTCAAATTGCTAACAACCTCGATAAATAAAAAGATTGAGAAATGCGCGATTATCAACGCTGATTGTTCAAAAAGTATCTTGATTAAAAATAGGCTCAATTTAAAAACAATTACTTATGGTATAAAAAATAAGGCTGACATTCTTGCATCATGCATAAAAATAAAAAATAAATTCACCGACTTTAACGTTGGTGGCATTGAATTAAATTCACCACTTATAGGCTCGGAAAATATCTACAATGTTTGTGCCGCTATCGCTGTCGCACAACATTTCGGTATAGATATGTTAACTATTAAAAAAGCATTAAAAAAATTCTCTGGTATACCTGGCAGAATGAATGAGTTAAAAAACGGGAAAGGTTTAAGAATATTTATAGATTATGCTCATACTTCAGAATCATTAACGACTTGTCTCAAAACGCTTAAAAAATACACCTCAAACAGGTTGTTGGTGGTGTTTGGTTGTGCTGGTGACCGAGATCCAAACAAACGGCCATTGATGGGGAAAATTGCAACAGATTTAGCTGATTATGTAATAATCACATCAGAAGATCCTCGTTATGAAGATCCATTACAAATAGCAAAGGAAATTGTTAAAAGAGTGAACAAAACTAACTTTATGATTGAAATTGACCGCGAAGAAGCAATTGGTAAAGCCGTTAAAATGGCTCGAAAGGGAGATATGGTAATCATCACAGGCAAAGGTGATGAAAAATATTTTGAAATAATGGGTAGACAAATACCTTGGAGCGATAAAAAAATCGCTCAAAAATACCTTGCTCTTTACCACTAAATACGACTAATCCTTTTTAACTTTTTCTCTATTTGGTTGGCCAGTTTCATTTGTAGAGAATAAACCTCTATAAAACCGGCACTGGCGTTGACGTTGAAAGGATATCCGCCAAAATTATTAAAAGATGTGTGATCTAAACCAAATGGTGATTCCATGGCTACTACCGTTACATTTCCTTTATAAAGTTTTACGGTTACTTTTCCTGTTACTTTTCTATTAACTTCTTCATTGAAAGCATTTATTGCCTCCATTACTGGATCATACCATAGGGCTCCGTAGCAAAGGTAACCCCATTTTATATCTAGGGTTGATTTCAATTCGTTTAATTGGCGGGTGGAAACATATCTTTCAAGTGCTTTATGTGTTTCGATGATTATGTGTGCTCCCGGTTGTTCGTAAACGCCTCCATTTTTAACACCTACCAATCTATCTTCAAACATATGAACAACGCCAACACCGTGTTTTCCTCCTAATTTATTCAATTCTTCAACCAATATTGCTAAAGGCATTGGTTTTTCGTTGAGAGCGATTGGTAGTCCTTCTTTAAAACCTAAAGTAATAAACTCTTCGTTATCAGGAGAATTCTTAGCTAAGGTATAAGTAGTGAGGAATTTTTCAATTGGCGCAATTAAATTCGGTTCTTCAATTTCTCCGCCTTCCCAAGTCATTCCCCACATATTGTCATCATCGCTATAAGGAAAATCAATTGAAGCGGGGACGGGAATATTATTATCTTTAGCATAGGCAATCTCTTCATCACGGCTCATATTCCATTCTCTTACCGGTGCAATAATTTTAATTTTTGGATTCAAGGTCAGGGCGTAAGCTTCTATTCTTACCTGATCATTGCCTTTTCCTGTTGAACCATGTGCAATACAATCACAATTTTCCTTTTCGGCTACTTCAACTGCCTTTTTAGCTAAAATTGCCCGACCCATCGGCGTCGACAAATGGTAATTTCCCTGATAACAAGCATTAGCTTTGATTCCTTTGGCCAGGTAGTTTTCGGCAAAATCATCTCTAGCGTCAAGAGTGATTGCCTTAACGGCGCCAAATTTAAGTGCTTTTTGTTTGATTATTTCCAGATGATCATGTTGTTGACCAATATCAAGAGTTAAGGTAACAACCTGTGCTTTATAGTGATCTTGGATCCATTTAAGTATGACTGAAGTATCTAGGCCTCCCGAATAAAGCAACAAAACTTTTTTAACATTTCCAAGATGAGCTTCGTACGAAGAAGCCTTAATATACGATGTATCGTTTTTCATATTATTAAATTAAATTATTAATAGATTTATTTAGTAAAGCTAAGGCCTTTTGTTTTTCAATGAGTTTGTCATTGATGGTTTTTTGGATTTTCGTTATTTCATTGTTCAGCATAATGGAAGCTTCTTTAATGCTTTTCAATCCCGGTCCTCCAAAAGAATTTGTTGCCTCAATATTTTTTAAAGGATCTTGCCAATCAATGACTTGTTTTTCAGTAATCGATAGTTTGAGATGGTTTTCTTTAAAAGCTTTGGTTAAGGCATTATGGGTAATTTTATTATTGCCTTGGGAATATTTTATTGCTTGTTCTACTAATATTTTTGCTTTTCTAAAAGGCAGGTTGTAGTGAGAAGCCAGTTGTTCCAAAAGACTGGTTGTTCCTATAAAGCCTTCTTCAGATAAAGCAAGCATTCTGTCTTTATTAACTTTCATTGTTTCAATTAATCCTGATAAAACCGATGGAGCCAACAAGCATTCATCGATTAAGTCGGAGATTAAGTATTTGGCCCATTGAGAATCACGGTTATAGCCGACAAAATTAGCCTTACCTAAGCTAATGAGGCTCTGTAATTGTCCTGATGCTAGGCTGGTTTTAGCTTTAATTACCTCCAAAGGATCAGGATTTTTCTTTTGAGGCATAATGGAGCTGCCGGTTGAGTATTCGTCAGATAAAGTTACCATTCCAAATTCCATCATGGAAAAAAGTATAAGTGTTTGTGAGAATGAAGAAAGATGATTCATTAAGGTTGTTATGGCAAAAGCCAAAGCCGCTTCTGCTTCCCAACGGTTTGTAATTTGGTCGTGTGAATTTAAATCAGGACCACTAAATGCCAATATTTGACTAGTGAATACTCTATCGATAGGAAAGGCTGTTCCATACGCGACACTATTTCCTAAAGGGTTAAAATTATACAATTCAAACCATTGGAGAAATCTTTTTGCATCTCTATTAAGCATAGCAGCGTATCCCAGCAAAATATGTCCGAAGGTTGTGACCATTGCATGTTGGTGATGGGTAAATCCCGGCATAACGTAATCTTTATATTTATCAGCCAGCGATATTAGTTTTTGGCTCAATAGTATGGTTTGTTCGGAAAAAGCCAAAACTTGATCTCTTAAGAATAATCTTGAATCAAGATTGGCTTGGTCGTTTCTTGATCTAGCCGTGTGTAATTTACCCGCATGTTCAATTCCATATTTATTTATTAGGTAAGATTCTATATTTGTATGGACATCTTCTTTTGCAGGATCAAGCAGAAACTTGTCTTTTTTAATAATATCTTCGATTTCCAACAAACCCTTAAGAATGACTTGAGCGTCTTTTTTATTAATTATTTTTTGTTTATACAACATTAAACAATGGCTCTTACTACCCCATATATCATATGATAGAAGCTTATAGTCTACTGCTGGAATGGTTTTTACATCTCTTCCGGCAGTGAATTGGATTGTTAATTGCGATGGTCCAGTAGAGAAAGCTCCTCCCCATAATTTGTTAACTGTTTTTTTGTATAATTTTCTCATTTTAATTATTAAATTTTAACCAAAAAAAATCCTCCGAATTTATTCGGAGGTTGGTAAGTTTATGTTGGTTTTACCCAATTAAATCATTACTGCCTCCAGGGCTTAACCTTCTCCTCAATTCAAATTGCAGTAATGAATTAACCATAATATGTCTGATAGTATAATTGATGGTAATATCAAAATCAATAGTAATTATAAAATTGTGAACTCTTACCTCTTTCAGTTTCATTTGACACCAAGCGGTTAGTATGCTATAAATTAATAGTCATGATTAAAACATCCAAGTTTTATTTTTATTTCTTTTATCCCGCAAAAGGCGGGCTTGGATGCAGTGAATTTTACTAAACACTGAATAAATCAAAATCCAACCCCGCCAAAAGCGGGTTTTTTTAATGGGTCTTAGTTATAAATTAATCAAATAATTATGGAAAATAGACAAAATAATGGAATTCCCGAAGGTGCGTTAGTAATTAATGACGGTTCATTGGATTATGCAATGAAGGTAGCTGTGCCGGTTATCGGGTTAACCAGGGTAGTTATTAGTCCGATGTTGATAACTTCTGATGCGTCCTTGGATTATACTGTTCCTGCGGTTCAAGGTGTTAGTCAAGGTGTCGGATCGGTTGCTGGGAAAAGCGGACAATTCATCATAACAAACGATGCATCCCTAGATTACGCATAAGCAAATTATGGAAGAACTTGAAGTATTGCGTCAACAAATAGATGATATCGATCGGAAATTCCTTGCTTTACTAAAGCAAAGAATGGCCTTTGTTAAAAAAATCGGTTTTTGGAAAAAGCAAAACAATATTGTTCCGTTAGATAAAAAAAGGTGGCAAGAAGTTTTGCGGTCGAAAATGTTGATAGGTCGGCGACTAGGATTAAATAAACCGTTTATTAAAAAAATATATGAATTAATTCATCAGGAAGCATTGAAAATAGAAAAAAAGTTATAAATATTTTATGCAATTTTCCAAAAGGATGGATAATTTTTCCGAATATGTATTTGTAAAACTTGGGCGGATGGTAGCCGAAGTGGAAAAAGAATCGGGCAGGAAAGTTTTGAATCTCGGACCCGGTTCGCCTGATTTTCCACCCAGTAAAATCAATCTTCAAAAATTAAAAGAATTTATTGACGAACCACAAGCCCATCTATACCCGGGTTATGGAGCAAACAAAGAATTGTCAGAGGCGTTGACTAATTGGTACCATGCGAGGTTTGGTGTCGATTTAAAAGATGACGAACTTTATCCTTTACTGGGGGCAAAAGACGGCGTCAGCCATTTATCGATGGCTTTACTTGATAAAGACGATGAGTTTCTCGTGCCCGATCCCGGTTATCCGGGATTCAGCGGTTCCGCTTTAATGCTGGGAGCAAAACCGCTCAGCTATAATCTTTTGGAGAAAAACTATTTCAAAATAGATTTTGATGATTTAAGTAGAAAAATAACTTCAAGAACTAAATTTATCTGGGTTAATTTTCCTTCAAATCCGACCGGTCAAGTGATTCGGTTGGCAGAATTGGAGAAGTTGGTTGTTTTGGCGAAAAAGAAAAAAATCTGGTTAGTTTATGACAATGCTTATTCGGAAATCACTTTTGGCGGCTATATTGCGCCAAGTATTTTACAGGTTCCCGGCGCTAAAGATGTTTGTGTTGAGATAGGTTCTTTTTCAAAGACTTTTTCTTTGGCCGGTTACCGGATGGGTTGGATGGTTGGTAATTCGCAAGTAATTGAAGCTTTGGCAAAAGTTAAGTCGCAAATGGATTCCGGGATGGCAATGACTTTACAAAAATTAGGAGCGTATGTTTTAAATAATTTTGACAATGACTGGCATGAAAAAATGATTGAAAGCTATGAAAAGCGCCGGGATATCATTGCTGTTTTTTTGAAAAAGTTGGGATTAAAGTTTGATTTGCCGAAAGCCGGTTTGTATCTTTGGGCTAAAATACCGGACAATTATCGTGATGCGGACGATTTCAGTATTGAGATGCTGAAAGAGAAACAAGTATTATTTACGCCGGGCACGGCTTTCGGTAAAAACGGCAAAAAATATGTTCGGATCAGTTTTTGTTCAAACATTGAGAATATTAATAATTATTTTTTATGAAAAAAATATCTATTGTCGGATTTGGCAGATTCGGAAAAACACTATATAGATTATTAGAGGATGATTTTGAAATAATTGTCGGTAAACGCGGTAATTTAACAGAAATTTACAGTGCCGATATTGTTTTTTATGCCGTGCCGATTGAGGTTTTTGAAACGGTTATAAAAACCCATAAAAAACATTTTAAAGATAGTCATTTATTAATTGATGTTCTTTCAGTCAAAAAGCATCCGAAAAAAATCTTTGAAAAATATTTGAAAGGAACCGATACGCAAGTGTTGCTAACCCACCCGATGTTTGGTCCGGACAGCAGTAAGAATGGTTTTAACAATTTACCCATTGTTATGGATAAATTCAAAATGAATGACGAAAACTATAGTTTCTGGAAAAATTATTTTGTTAAAAAGGGCTTGCGGGTCGTTGAAATGTCAGCGGAAAACCATGATCGTTTAGCCGCCAAATCACAAGGTTTAACCCATTTTGTCGGCCGGTTATTGAACCAAATTAATTTTTCACCAACCGAAATTGATACCTTGGGCGCTAAAAAATTACATGAGGTTGAAGGCCAGACCTGCAATGATACCTGGCAGCTTTTTATGAATCTTCAAAATTTTAATCCATATACCAAAAGAATGAGAATTAAACTGGGAAAGGCTTATGACAAGTTATACGATAAACTATTACCGGTTCGTGACGCCCGTCATAAACTGGTTATGGGGATTCAGGGAGGAAAGGGCAGTTTTAATGAGGAGGCGGCACTTGATTATCTTCAGCGCCATCAAATCAAGCAATATAAGATCAGGTATTTATACACGTCGGAAAAAGTCCTAAAAAATCTGCATGAGGGTAATGTCGATTTCGGTCTTTTTGCCATTCAGAACGCGGTGGGCGGTGTGGTTCAGGAATCAACCTATGCGATGGCACGCTATAAATTTAAAATAGTTGATGAGTTTACGATATTGGTGAGGCATTTTTTGATGAAAAGAAAAAATGTTAACGTTGATAAAATAGATACGATCATGGCTCATCCGCAAGTTTTCAAACAATGCCGGGAAACTTTGAAAGAGAAATATCCGGCAATAAAACAGGTTAGCGGCCAAGGGGATTTGGTGGATACGGCCAAAGCTGCTTGGGCTTTGTCCGGGGGAAAAATAAAAAAAGAAACTTTTATTCTCGGACCAAAAAATCTGGCGGTTCTTTATGATCTGGAAATAGTTGATTCGGATTTACAGGATAATAAGGAAAATTTGACCACGTTTTTCCTAGCCAGCCGTTGATAATATCAAAACCAATAGTGATTACAAAGGGTTTAAAATAGTAGGGTACACCAATGAAACCGAAATTTTCTTTCCACAAAAAACTTTCCTATTGGCAAAAGGGGGATGACGGGGATATCGATTTTAAGCCGAAAAACAATTTCAGCAATGTCATTTTGCTTTATCTTTTTTCTTTGGGAGCGTTTTTGGGTTTTGCCATAATCATCCTGCGTCTTTTCCAACTGACAATCGTCAAAGGCGAATATTATAGCCGTCTGGCCGAAGAGAATCGGGTGCGCGAAATTGTTGTCGAGCAGCAAAGAGGGAAAATCATCGACCGCAAAGGGATAGTTTTGGCGGAAAATAAAAAGGCCGACGTCGAAAGCACGGGAGAACGCTTATCGTCGGGCCGTATGTACCAAATGCCGGAGGCGATTGCCCACTTGGTCGGTTACCGCCAGCTGGCCGATGAGGAAGATTTGAAAAACGACAATTGTTTGAATAAACTCCGCCTCGGCGATAAGGTCGGCAAAAAAGGCGCGGAAAAATTGTTCGAATGTGATCTGCGCGGCAACCCGGGAAAAAAACTGGTGGAAACCGATGCCCGGGGAAAATATTTGAAAACTTTGACGGTTGTCCCGCCGGTTGACGGCCGGACAATCCAGCTGGCAATTGATTCCCAGCTTCAAGCTAAAGCTTATGCGCAAATCAAAGGCAAGCGGGCCGTGGTGATTGGCTTAAAACCGGAAACGGGCGAAATTCTTATTTTTGCTTCATCGCCTTCTTTCAATCCGCAGTTATTTGAAGACGGCGGGGAAGTTGCCGATTATTTCCAGGATAAAGACAAGCCGCTTTTTGACCGGATTACCGAAGGGGTTTACCCGGCCGGCTCGATTTTCAAACTTGTGTTGGCAACCGGTGCCCTGGAGGACAAAACGATCGACGATCGGACGTTGATCGATGACGGCGGCAGCGTCAAAGCCGGTACGCAGACTTTCGGCAATTGGTACTTCTTGCAGTACGGCAAAACCGAAGGTCAAATAAATATCGTCAAGGCCCTGCAGCGTTCGAATGACATTTTTTTCTATAAATTGGGTGAAAAAATGGGGCCCGACAAAATCAAATCGTGGGCGGAAAAATTAGGTTACGGCCGGAAAACGGGCCTAGGATTTGCGGAGCAGGAAGGAACAATGCCTTCGCCGTTTTGGAAAGAAGCGACTTTAAAGGAAAATTGGTATTTGGGCGATACTTATAATTTTTCCATCGGTCAGGGTTATTTGCTGGCAACGCCGCTTCAGGTCGCGGCCGCGAGTGCGGTTTTTGCCAACGGCGGTTATTTATGCCAACCGCAATTATTAAAAATCCGAAATCCGAAATCCGAAATCCGAAATTGCGAAAAGCTGCCGATATCCGAAAAAAACTTAAATATAATTCGTGAAGGAATGAAGGCGGCGTGTTCGACCGGCGGCACGGGCTGGCCATTCTTTGATTTCGGGATCCCCAAGAATGCAGGGGCGAATTTAAACCTGCCTGCCGGCAAGGCAGGTTCGCCCGTACCTATTGCCGGCAATTCCGCCAATTTGGTTAAAATTCAAACCGGATGTAAAACAGGTACCGCCGAATCCCATGCCAAATCAGGCGAACCCCATGCCTGGTTTACGGTTTTTGCGCCATATGAGGCGCCGGAAATTGCCATTACCGTGTTGGTTGAAGAAGGCGGCCAGGGCTCCGACGTCGCCGCGCCAATCGCCCGTAAAATCCTCGAAGACTATTTCGGCAGGCAGGAATGATTCTTTAACCAATAGGCGATTTCTTCAAGCGCTAAGTTTTTGACATCGATAGAAAGCGCAAAATCAATTATTCCCTTTTTCTTTGCTTGCAGTTCATAGCCGTTAATTTTTAGAAAACGCATTGTAGTAAAATATCCGGTTCTTTTATTGCCGTCGGCAAAAGCATGATTTTTTATCAGAGAATGAATAAGAGCGGCTGCTTTTAACCAGAGTGTAGGATAGAACTCTTTACCGGCAAAAGTCGCTTTCGGTCTTTCGCTCGCGGAGTGCAACAAGGTGAAATCTCTTATTCCTTTCCGACCGCCGCCAATCTCGATCATTTTCTCATGAATGAGATAAATTTCACCAATATCCAAATATTTGACGGCCATTTTATTTTACTGATGCGCTAATTCCTTAATGACTTCTCGATATTTTTTTCCAACATCTTCAAGCCATGAGAAAAATTCAGGCGTTAATTTGACATTGGTGTCATCACCGACTTTAATCATTAAAATCTTATTGTTGGCGTCATGCTCAACATTGATTTTATCTCCTGCCTTAAAACCGGCTTCATTGACAAATTTGCTGGGTAAAGTAACGGCCAAAGAATTACCGACTTTAATGACTTTTTGTATCATATTATTGTTGTGTTTAATTAATAATGTTATAACTATGTTATAACATAGTTTCGCGGTTGTCAAGGGAAATTCTTAAGCTTCCTGTTGGATAGAAAATAAGCGTAAATAACGCTATTTGTTATTATTGACCATCGTAAATAACGTTATTTGCTGTTGACAAACTTCAAATAATCCTATATTATCTTATTAATGCTTATTCCGCGCCAATTAGAATCCCGGATAATAGATAAAATTAAGACAACCTCCAAGGCGATCGTGATTTACGGTGCCCGTCAGGTGGGTAAGACGACTTTGGTCAATTCGATCGTTAAAACTCTTAAGTATAAGACACTTTCCATTAATGCCGATGAGGAAAAATATGTTGATATTTTAAGCAGCCGCAATTTGGACAAAATGAAAAGTCTGGTTGAAGGCTATGAGATGATTTTTATCGATGAGGCTCAAAGAATTCCCAACATCGGAATAAATTTAAAAATCCTTTGCGACGGCTTGCCCAAGCTAAAAATTATCGCTACCGGGTCTTCATCGTTTGATTTGGCTAATAAAATCACCGAACCTTTAACCGGAAGAATCTGGTCTTTCCGGCTTTATCCCGTTGCCTGGCTGGAATTAAAGAATCTTTACAACTCGTTTGAACTAACCAATTTGCAAAATCAATGGCTGGTTTACGGGGGGTATCCCGAAGTATTTACCACCGTTAACAATTATGAGAAACAAGATCTTTTAAAGGAAATCGGCCGATCTTATCTTTATAAAGACATCTTGGCGCTGGCAACAATAAAATATGCGGTAAAGATCAGAGATTTGCTTAGGCTATTGGCTTTTCAGGTGGGAAATGAAGTTTCGATCCAGGAACTAAGCAGTTCCCTGGGTTTAAGTCGCGAGGCAGTAGAGCATTACATTGATCTTTTGGAAAAAACGTTCATTATTTTTCGCTTGTCCGGTTTTAGCCGGAACTTAAGGAAAGAGGTAGTCAAAATGGATAAGATATATTTTTATGATCTTGGGATTCGGAATATGGTGATTGACAATTTCAAGCAGGCATCTGACAGGAACGACTTGGGCCAGCTATGGGAAAATTTTCTCATTGCCGAAAGGCAAAAAAAACTCGTCTATGAAAGAATTTCATTTTCTTCCTATTTTTGGCGCGTGCATACAGGGGCGGAAATCGACTACGTCGAGGAAAGAGAAAATAAACTTTTCGGTTACGAATTTAAATATCGTCATAAAAATGTCAGAGTTCCTTTAACCTGGTTGGATACGTATAAGAATTCCTCTTTCGATTTAATCAACCAGAAGAATTATTCGGACTTTATTGCTTAGGACATCAGATTGCCCGCAAAATCCCCGAAGACTATTTCGGGAGGAGTGAATGATCATTCCACCACTCTTCTCGCCAGTTTTTTCGCCTCTTCGCGAAAGTATTTTTTCAATTCATCCAAGGTTAAAGGCTTTATCATTCGAGGCAGTGTTTGAAAATCGTTTACTTTCATAAAGTCTGCCGACAGCAGAAGCGGATCAAAACCCTTTCCGAATTTTTCTTTTAGGGAATAAGTTAAATCCCAAAGGGTGTATTGTTGCAGTAGAAAGTACAAATCAACAAAATCTTTTACATCTGTTCGCTGACTGACGGTCAAAAGCTTGTTTGTGGCAATATCGCGAAGACTGTCTATTTCAAGACCATTAATATTTTGTCCCTTTTCCATTAAAGGATGCGGATAATAACCGAAATCTACTTTCAATGTTTTTCCGTTATTAAATTTGAGGTTAAAAATATAAACGACTTCGGCAAATCGTGAGTCGAATTTAAAATTTTTATCTTTACTCCAACTATCCATCAGTTCATAAATGACTTCATTTTCAGTTTTCTCAAGGCTGAAAAAATCAAGATAGTCGGATTCCCGGTGATGGAGATAAAATGCGCTTAAGGCGGTGCCGCCGGTAAAATAAAATCTATCCTTTAGATAGTTGTTATTGATTACACCGGCCAAAACGAATTTTTGTTCAGTGTTGAGGAATTGGTTTTGTTCCATATCAAAAGCTCAAACAATTGTTTTTGGTAACGGAATAAATTCAGCTTATTCCAATATTTTTTGACATCGGCCAGCTTGATCTTTTCGCCTTTATCGGGTCCGTAATTGATCATCCGCTCCAGGATTTTTATCCGTCCCTCTTCGGTTTTTTTCAGTTCCTTTACATCATAGTCCCACATTTTTACCATATGTCTTTATTATACTAAAAGAGGTTGTAAATGCCGTCGACAAATGGAAATTTAAAAGTATACTTTAGATATGCGTTGAGGGCATCAGATTACCCGCAAAATCCCCAACGTTTTGAGAGGCAAGAATAAAATTACTTTTCTCCATCGTTAGGCAGTTGAATAGCAGTTTGAAATAGAAAATCAAGCAATCCTTCTTGAAAGCCTTCGATATCTATTTTGTCATTTCCGTATTTGGCAACAGCGGCACCGATTATTCCCGATGCGGGATCGGTTTTATTTTGCGCCAGTTGTTTGAAACCTTCACGAAACAGCCCAATTGCATCAGGTAATGATAAATCGGTTTTAATATTATCTCTGCATTTCTCATAAAAAATTTTGTAGTAATCCTTGTAAAAGTCAGTTGTTTCAAAATCATCGACGGAATCAGGTAAGTTCCCCTTATGGGTTACATGGTATGCATCTGTTATCGCTCTTAATTCTTCCATGAAACCCGCCCAGTAATAAACCTTGACAGGTTTGCCGTTTTCTGCTCGGTTAGTCTTAATAATAAGATAAGTGCCGGCAGCATCAAATTTAATATCAGGCTGCCATGGAAGAGTACGTTCAAACGTTAAAGCAAATTCTTTCAAACTGTTTCCTGCCTGTTGTTTTGTTTCCAATAATCCAATTTCTTCTGGGCGTGAACCATGGGTAAGCTCATGCGCCAATGTATCATGTAAACGAGATTCGGTAATTTTTACTGTTTCTCCGCTAGTGGATTCGCCCTCAGCGATAAGGTTAAGTTTAATCCGTTTTGTTTGATTATCGGATAATTCTACCGAGCCCAAAACGATAGGTGGGGTGGTGTCGAGAAAACCATCGATAATAAAGCTTTTCGGAAATCTATTATATCCGTAATCAGGAACATATTTAAAATCATCAATATTAAATGTACTCATATATTTGAGTAATTCAGATGGCCATGTTTCCACTAATTCAAGTGGGGTAAACCCTTTGAAAATCTCAGTATTTTTTGTTTCAGGGAATATTTGCGGTAGAGAATCAGGATTCTGTTGCGGATCAGTCGCCAATTTTCCACCCCTATCGAAAGCAATTTCCAAAGCGTCAGGAAAATTATCTTTATCGCTATCTTTTTCTTCGGGATTTGTTCCCAGTTGTTCTTCTACGATATCATAAATTCCATCATTGTCTGTGTCTTTATTTTTTATACGGTCCCAACTTTTATTAACAAATTCTTCATTTTTATGTCCGCGGTTAATATTCAAACCGTCGACTATTTTATCCTGGTCTTTATCGGGATCATTTGGGAAAGGATCAATGTCATCAGGAAGGCCATCATGGTCGGTATCATCTTGAATTGCCGCCGTGCCTGTAATGAGTTGGTCGTAATTCATGGCATTTGTTGGTGCCGATGTTACTATAGGAACAGGTGGAGGTAAAGTTTCAGCTTTGACCGATAAGGCACAACCTGAAAGCGCAACCCCCGAAGAACCCAACATAAAAGCTAAAGCTGCTGGTGGTATTTTGCTTCTCACTTTCTTGGCGATTTCCAACACTGTTTCAGCAATTATAAGTGGTTTGGGTGCATGTCCAACGAATTTTATTAAGCCTTCATTTATCTCCATAATAAATATTATGGGATATATTATAACACTTGTCAAGCGCAAATCCTAATTGGATACTATTTTGAAGAAAATTACTTATAATAAATCTATGGCTAATGAATTGTCTGGACGGTTGATTAGTCGACGAGAACTATTGAAATTCGCGCCTGTGGCGGCTCTAGGAGCCGGAGTCGTTCTGACCGCCAAAATATTACGGCCAGAACGAGCGGTCAAAGCAGCCGCACCTGAATCTAGTTTAATAGATGAAGATTTTAGCTTTTTATATAGCAGTGAAGAAAATCGAATCCGTCACATTCCTTCAGGTATGACATATAAAAGCGTGGCCAAAAGAATACGCAGTGAGGCAGAAATGCGGGAATTACAAGAAAAGGCTAAGAAAACAGGCAGTGATCAATTGTTCACTTTTCAGCAAAAACCAGAGGTTGCTTCTACTCCAGACAGTCCTTTGGCAACCGAACTGCCGGCTGATGTTTTGACGGAAAAAGATTTGCAAGTTTTGGGAATACGAATTATCCAGTCCTCAAACACATCATTAGGTTTTAGGAAAGGAGCGGTTAAGGAAGGTGGTGAGTTATATGGCTTAGGAAACATTGTGATTATTCCGGTTAATGGTGCGACCGTTTCTCGACAATATTTAATTAATTCCCTGCACAAAGGTAATCCAATTTTTGATTTGGCTTTTGAACTATTGGATTCTCTTCCTACAACCGAAGAGCTAAAGCAAAAACGCCGAGAAATTATCGACGGAATAAAGAATAATCCGAAAGCTTCACTGCAGGAGCAGCTTATAAGCTATATTTTAAATTCGCAAACTTTTAGCGATGAGCGCTTGATAAATATTTCTTCCAGTTCCGACGCGTCCGGATTAACAGTCACCCCGACTGTTGAACAGTTGCGGGAAATAGGTCTCCCCGCAGATACAAAATTCGTTTATATTGCCGTCGGTAAAGAAAAATCACCGCCAGGAATGTTTTCTGTTTTTTATTACGACGAAGATGGAAAAATTAAACAAACCGATATTGATATGAAAGCAATCGACCACCGGCCACTTACTGCCGATTCTTTTCCTGATCCTTCCAGATTGGAATTAAATTCCGACTATTCAACTGCGGCCCAAACCGACAGTCAAGCTTCTTACGTAATAAAAGATCCGAGAAACCCAATTTTAAACCTTGTTCATGAACTAACACATGTCCGCCAAGCCAGAGCAGGACAACCACATGATGAGAAAACCCCGGGTTTGGCAGTGATCGACCACGTAAAAGATAAATGGCGGCAATGGACAAATTCACGGGTTAATCCTTATAATATTTTTATGAAAGCAGTCGATGGGCAAGGCTACATCTTTGCTTGACTCTTTTTATCCCAAGTTCTACGGATAACTGTAAGTATATCCATTTTTACACCTTCATGTCTTGGTTTTGGTTTTAATACGCCAAGCGTGTGGAAGTACAAATCTGCTTGAAGGAATTTATCAAAAGTAATATACCCGTATTGATTATAAGCTTGCGTGACAAATATATTTTGTCTTAAAGAAGATAAGCCAATAATCCAAGGTTCTTGTCCATGATACCTATAAGCAAAAGCTTGGTTGACCAGCCATTTATATTTTTCAACTTCGTCGGGCTTCCTGAAATTAGGGACGGGTAAATTCAGTCTATGGATTGCGGCAAATGCCACTATCGCGTCAGGATAAGGACATGTATCATAAGAAAAAAATTCCGGTGGGTGGGGCTGCGACATTAGGGCATCTTTTATTTTTAACCTTAAAGAAGGATCAATACCCATTCGGGAATCGTCAATAAAAGCTTGATGGGGTAAGTCCAATACCGGTTTTTGCAGAACGTGTTGTTCTAAGTCGAACATATTGATTGGCCACACCCGTTCTTTAATATATGGATCAATTTCTCCTTTGGCTAATAAATTCAAAAAATGATTTTGTGCTAACAAAACGGCGAGATTTAATCTGGCGCCAACTGCTTCCATCCATGGATTAGTCGGCAAGCCAACTTTGGCATCAGGCAATGCGGCTATGGTATTTCCTTGAAGCGTTTCAGGCATATTTATAATTATAGGCTAAATTGCTGAATTTTCAACCTTCATCCTATAAGATTGAGATATGGATCCGGCTAAATTACTATTGCAATTAAAAATTGTATGATAAAATAAGGAATATGAAAGACATATTGTGTTACCGAGAGAAAGGATTTGCCGTGGGGCTTGCTGCTTTGTTATTGGCGACAGGGCTTTTGGGTATTGCCAATGGTCCGGAAAAAGCTTTAGCTTCGGAAGGTTGCCGGGTGCCGGTAGTCGTATATGACGATACAAACAGTAATGGATTTCGTGATCCAAACGAGCCGGGGGTGACCAATGTTGAGGTGGAAATACCGGAAGGTTTTCCTAATAAGTTGGTGACTGATGAATTCGGGAAAGGTATGTTTTTAGTAGATGACTCATTTCCTCCTGTCCGTTATTCTGTTAAAGTTAAGCCTCCGTCAGGAAAAGAGGTTGAAGGTGAGAATCCGGTAATTGCAAATGTTTGTCGTCAATTTTCTTTTGGGTTAAGAGGATTGGCGAGCAGGCTATATCTTCCAATGATAGTGAAAAAGTAAAGATAAATTTTTTCTTCTTTTGTATAATTCCTTCAAAGTATGCTGGTGCCAAATTTACTTATAACTAATTTCTGCAATCAAAATTGTGATTTCTGTTTTGCAAAGAAAGAGATGGAAAGCGCTTCTATCAAACGAGAAATGAATCTGGATGACCTCAGACGGATTCTTTTAAGAATGAAAAAAATAAAAAGTATAAATACCGTAAAGCTTTTGGGGGGGGAGCCGTTACTGCATACGCAATTCAAAGAAATAATTAAATTATCTCTTAAATATTTTCCTTCGGTTCGGATATTTACCAATGGTATTTTTTCCAATGAAAAAGCCGAATTTTTGAAACACTATTTGCCAGAAGTGAAATTTACTTTTAATGTTTCCACACCAGGTTTCCAAAACAATAAAAAAGTTCGCGAAGTAATTTCAAAAAGAATAATAGAATTTGGCTTAAAAACAGAAGTTACTCTTTCCCATACAATCAATCCAAACATTGACATCTCCAATCTTAGAAATTTACAAGATATCATAAAACACGTATTTGTTTTTAGAATTGGAATATCCAATCCAATTTTCGGCGAGAAAAATAACTATAGTTATAACGATTTTAAGAAAATAGGCAAGCAGACAACAGACTTAATTGGATATGTTAAGAACTTAAATCCAAAAATAAAAGTCAATTTAAATTGCGGTTTTACTCCTTGTATGTTTACAGAAACACAGCTCAAATACCTTAAAGAAAGGAAAATTCAATTTTCCGGCTGGAGTTGCTTCGGTAAAAACAGCAGTATGGATATTGCCGTTGACATGATCGCTTTTCATTGTTTTCCCTTGTCAAACAGTTATCGATTATCAATGAAAAATAATAGCTTAAAAAAAATTAATGGAAAATTTATCTTAAAAAGATATGAATACTTTAAAAAAATTATTATTAATCAATGTCAAAAATGTCGGCTTTATGGTTATGGATTTAATAAGTGCCTTGGCCCCTGTGTTGCTTTTAGGTTAAATCACGTTAAATAAACTTAGGATTATTATTGATTGAAATTAAGTAGAGCACTGATGTTGTCAATAAGCTATGTTAGGTATTTTTAAAGTACTTATAAAGCAAAATAAATTTCAAATTAAATCAGATGGCAGGAGCATGTTGCCATTGCTTCATTCGAACGACGTATTACTCTATGAAAGAGTGTCTTTTTTTGGAGTAAAAGTAAACGACATAATCTTGATTAGCAAGAACAAAAGATATTTTACTCATAGAGTTATTTATAAGTCCGTCAAATATTTAATAACCAAGGGAGACAACAATCTTGTATCAGACGGCAGAATTTACCCCAATCAAATAATTGCTAAAGTCTATCAAGTCAAAAGAGGAGAAGTGATATTTTCACCCGAGGATTTATATCTTTTACAGTCAACATTATATATTCGGGAAATTATCAAAGTTAAAAAAACTTTTGAGAAAGAAAAAATCGATTTCGTTTTTCTTAAAGGTTTACCGCTTCATCTATATTACGAAAAAAGCCATCCGCGGCGGATCTATGCCGATTGCGATATCCTAATCGATAAACAAGACGTTAAAAAAGCCAAGAAAGTTTTACAGTCGATGGGTTATCGGGAAACTGACAATTCCTTTTCGAAAACGTTGGAGAAATTCAGGAATAAAGAAACGGAAATATCATTTATGAAATTAATTAACGGATTCCCTGTTATTTTCGATGTTCATTTGGAGGTGAATATGGGTATTGTTCATTTGGGGACACTGAACGAATTATACCCACAAAATAAAATCGATAAACTATCGCAGAAATTAATTGAAGAAAAAAGAATGGTTAAAATCCAGGGAGAGAATTTTCCAATTTTGTCTCCGGAAAATCTTATTATTTATCTCTCTATCCACTATTTCCAGCATAGTTTAAGAGGAGTGTATCGATTGGAGTTTATTAATAAAGTTATCGGGAAAGAGATGGGAAGAAGCAAAACAGTGTTTACTGAAACGGCGAAAACTATCAACGATTATCGTCTCAACAATTTTATTTACCCGGTATTTATTTTGCTTAAAAAGTATTACTATGCTCATTTTCCTAATAGTTTTTTGAAAATGATCCAACCCGCAGACGTGTTAACCCGCAGACGTGTTAATCAAATAATAAAAATTAACATTTTTGATGAAGAGTCGAGATTTACTCGGGGAATAACGCGCTTTAAAAATCTTTTTTCTTTTTCCCCAAATCCCCGGTACGTAAAAATCAGGATATTCCTGAATCCGCGGGTTATTTATTCGGTTTTTTGGGTGATTGGACAAAAGCTAAAGAAATTATTTTCTTTTTCAAAAACTCCTTAATTAGCTTTTCGTAGTCATCTTTTTATTTATATAACTTTAAGATTGACTAATATTTAGTATTTATATATAGTAAAGATTATGTTCAATAGGTTAACAATAATAATGACTATTCTTTTATTCCTTGTTGTCGGAGAACTTATTTATTATTTATTAATGCATTCTTCTTATTCTGAAAGAACCGTTAAAAAGAATATAAGCATTGATCTTACACCAACAAAAGATCCCCGGTTTGCTTACGCCCCTCCAGGATTTCTGGTTACCCCGATTCCTTTAACTGATCTAGGTATGAATCCTGTGACACTAAAAAGAATTCAAGTTGTAACAAAAGATACTTTAAAAAAGGCAACGGTTACAATGGTCGAGCAAGGTGTGATTGTTAAATTAAGTACCAGTGGAGGCACCGTTAAAATGGACAATTATGAAGGCACGGGGTTAAATAGCTTTGACTATGCAGTAGAATTGATTATTAAAGGAACAAAATATAGGGATGGTTTTCTATTTACCCAAGATAATTTAAAGGTGATGGAATTGGTCGAAAAAGAAAATAATAAAGAGAGATCGATTGGTATTGACGAACTAAAGCCAGGTGATGAAATTTCTGTTGAGTCAACGCTTGATATTACGAAAGAATGTGGAAGAAAAGAATGCTTTACTTCAATTAAAATTGTAAAAATACAATATTAAATTTGCATTTTAAATTTTACGCTTTTATAATACCCATATGAGTACACTAAACAAATCTTTCATTAAAAGGCAAAAATATACTAAACCTAAAATTAAAGTTACCTCGCTTACCACTCAACTTAATCGTCGCAGTGTTGATATTGAGGCGATGTTAAATCTCTTCGCAGCCGTACATCATCTTGCAGAGGGTTATTAAGTAGACAAGATACATTCATCTTATGAATATTAATATGGTTGATATTAACCTCACTGATTTTTGTAATCAAAGCTGTAACTTTTGCTTCGCAAAAAAAGAAATGGCAGCCCCGATGAAAAAAGAATTAAGTTACATTGATTTTCTTTTTCTTGCAAGAAAAATGAGAAAAGCCGGCATCGGAGCGCTTAGTTTTCAGGGTGGAGAGCCCACCATTCATACCGAATTTTTCAAAATTTTAAAATACGCCCTTAAGCACTTTTTTATCATCACCATTTATACTAACGGTATCTTTTCCCCAAAGTCAAAAAAAACGCTACTCCGCGCCGGTCCTCGCGTTACATTAGTCGTTAATATCGCTACTCCTGGTTTTCAATTTAATAAAAAAATAAGAGAAGAAGTAATAGGAAATATAAAAGAGCTTTCGGATAACAGGCGGGTTATTTTAGCCATCACCAGTACTTTTCAAAGTGATTTGGAAATAAAACGCATCATAGACTTTTTAGACAAAGAACTTATTAAGAAGGTAGCAATACGCCTTGGATTCCAACTGTATATAGCGGGAGATAAGAATATACTTACTTTGGATGATTTTCCCCGCGCCGGTAAAAATTTCTGCCGACTAGTCAAATATGTATACGAAAAAGGACCACCACTTTTCATTGCCACCAGTTCGGGTATGGTTCCGTGCATGTTTACTAAAGAAGAAAGAGAATATCTTGAATCGAAGAAAATAATCTTAAGCAGCGATTGCCATCTTGGTCACAATGACAGTTGGTTTACCATCGCTCCAGAGCTTACAGCCTTCAAGTGTTATTCTCTCTCAACTTGCGATCGATACAAAATCGATCAGAACACCGATTTTAAGAAATTGAAAAAAAACTTTCATCGATTACAAATAAAGTATCGGAGGGAACTAGTGCTTGAAAAGTGTAAAAGATGTTCTTATTATGGCATAGGTAAAGGTAGGTGTTCGGGACCTTGTTTAGCTTATAGGATGAATGATCTTATGCTTCACAGCAGTATTGATTAATTTCTCCATATCTTTTTGTGCTTTTGAAGGTGATACTTCAAATTCCTTAGATATAATTTTAACCATATCGGTAATCGATCGGGGTTTCCATAAAATTTGCCAGATACGAGATGTCACCGCATTAAGGGTGTAAACTTTTACCTCTTTAGGATCTAAGATGATAGTTTTGTTACCGCTTTTTCTGGCAATCAAATTGTTGTTTTTCTTATATTGGGCTGGTTTCATATTTTAAATATCCTTAATAAAGGTAATGTCTTTTGTAAAGTATAAATCAGCAAATCCCGTAATAAAAACCATTTGGAAACAGAGTGAATATATTTTTTTAAGTAAGTTGCGCGGGATTTCTCCATCCTTTATCGTTTGCGTTTTAACGACCGGCAGACCTTTTGACATACTGTATTCTACTTTATTCTTTTTATTCAATAAATATTGATACAAAAAATCATTTTTTATTACTTCCGGCAACGCTTTATTTTTATCCAGTTCAACAAATTTATTTTTTTTTGCCTGATGCAAAAAAAATATTTTTTTAAGTTCCTGCCGGCGATACTGCAAAATTGAATGTTTATTACCATCGAAAGGCGAAGAATAAACATAAAATTTTTTTCCGATTTTTTTTATAACGGCAGTATCGCCGCTTAATACCTGATTTGGATCAACCCGATTTATGACGGTTGATTTACCAACTCCTGATGGACCGCAAAAAACATATGCTCCGTTGTTTTTAATATAAGAAGAACCGTGAAGCAAAATGATTTGTTTTTTAAGAAGAAAGTGTTCAAGGAATGCTTTAAGTACAAAACTGACGCCGCCTAATGGATAAGTACCGTCAGTCGGATAATGCAAAATTCCAAATCGTAACGATTTCATTTCAAAAATAGTGCTTTGAATTTTGGAGTCAACTATTTTGATATGTAAAATAGCCTTAACAGAAGAGGAAGGTGGGGTATAATTACTTTCCGTATCAACGGTCAAATACGGATTTTCTATATCGATACGACAGATTAAATCAGCAATTGAAATATAAATTGTTTTGTTGTTGGCAGCCATTGTCAGTATTCATCTCAAGCAATGTTTAAGATTGCACGCTTTTTATTCTATTATAATATATGCGATGAAAAAAATTGGTTTCGACGCTCGGTATTATTTTAAAACAGGAATCGGAGTTTATATACAAAATCTTCTTTATCATTTCGAAAAATTAGCTCCCTCCGACTTGACTTTCTATGTTTATCTAATGCATTATGATTTCCCTAAAATCCATTTTGAAAGAACCAATTTTATTAAAAGAAAGGTTTATTTTCCATGGACTTTCTTTTCTTCACATGCAAGTTTTTTAAATACACTTAACAAAGATAACTTAGATCTGATGCACTTTACTTTCAATCTTTATCCGACTGCCTATCGAAAGCAATTTATAGCTACAATTCATCATCTTAAGGAAGCGACAAAAATTAGTAAAATATTCAAAACAACATCTTTTGAATTCGCATTTAGATTGCTTTATACAAAGATGTATTTTGATGAACAAGTCAAAAATTCGGCAATGATAATTACTCCTACGGAAACTGTTAAAAAGGATATCGGCAAAGTGTATGGATCATCTTACGAAAAAGAAACGGTTTGTATCCCTCACGGTATTAATTATCAGCTGATTGCAGCATCCCAACAACTTTTGCTTCACAAAAATAAAAATAAAGTTGATAATTTTCGTAAAAAATTACAACGTTTAGGTGTCAACTCCAATTATTTTATCTATGTAGGTGATTTTATGCCTCATAAGAATATTGACAGACTAATCTTGGCGTTTTCAAAAATAAGACACAATGTTCAACTCATTTTAGCTGGGCCGAATAGTAACTTTGCCAAAAAAATCATTCCTTATATCCGATTTAATCGCCTAACCAAAAAAATTCTTTTTTATCCTAATCCTAAAAACGAAGATTTGGTTTTGTTATATAAAACAGCTTTGGGGTTGATTCATCCATCCTTTTGTGAAGGATTTGGTTTGCCGATACTTGAGGCTGCATATTTTAATTGCCCAATCATAGCGTCTAAAATAAAAGTATTTAAAGAAGTTTTAGATAGTCAATTCGTAGATTTTAATCCTTATAACACTAATGATATCTACCAAAAAATCCTTTATTTTTTAATCGAGAAACCACATTTTGATTATCGGAAGATAATAGCAAAATATTCATTTGAAAATTCTGCCGAAAAGACGTTGCGTTTATACCAAAAACTTCTAACATATAAAAATAGAAAACTTAAATAAATTTTTGAAAAAACAAAGAAATATATAATAGTCCCGGAATTTAAGGGGATAACCAGATTCAAAAATCTTTTTTGCCTGTCGCCTTACCCTTTATGGAAAAAGATATTGGTTTTTTTCAATCCGGCGGTTATTTATGCGATTTTGTGGGTAGTTGGGAGACGGATTAAAAAAATTCTGCGGCTGAAATAACTTTTATTTCTTGAGGCAGTTTGAATGTGTCTGGTTTTTTTAAGCTTATGACATTTAGATTTTGGCAGTTTAGAGTCATTCCCGCTTTAACCAATGAACTAATTTCCCTGGTTCGTGTTTCGTCATCGGTCAGATCAAAACATACCTGATATAAGGCGGTAGTTTTACCCTCTTCAAGTATGGCAAAATTAACCTCATTTCCCTTACGATCCTTGTAATAATATACAGTTTCGTTTGTTTTTGTTAACGTATGGAATGCAAGATTTTCAAATAATCTTCCCATGTTTTTTGAGAATTTTGTGGATAGGGCAGTCATAAATCCGGTGTCAATAAAATACACTTTCCGCGGATATTGCAATTGATTTATCACGGCAGGGTTACGAATGTAAAGCTCATTCATAAAATATGAAGTTTCTATGTATGAAAGATAGTTATTTATGGTGGATTTGCCAACCGCTATACTCATGCTTTTTAAGCTATTGGCAAGTTTGGAAATGGTGATATAACTTGAGTTAAGAAGCAGTTTTAAAAGAGTTTTTAAAGCTGCGTCATTGTCTATTTTGTGTCTTTCGGCTATGTCTTTTTGTACAACAGTTTGAAAATAAGACTGCAGTAGTTCCTGTTTTTTTTCCTGGGAGGTTAGCGCTACTGCCGGTAACGCTCCGAAAATCAGGTATTCGTCAAAGAAGAATCGAAAACGGGCCTCCTCTTCTTTTACAAAGCTTATTTTTCCAGTATCTATCGATACCTGTTCAAAACGCAAAAATTCCTTGAATGTGAGCGGGATGACTTTCACCTCCCCTGCTCTGCCTCGAAGTTCCGTTGGCAGTTCAGCACTGCTCATTTTTGAAGAAGAGCCGGTTATGAATATCTGTATGGGTTCGGCATCAAGAATTCGGCGCACCCATTTTGACCAATTGGGAATAAGCTGCAGTTCGTCTAAAAACAGATATTTGGGTTTTCTTCCGTAAAGCGCTTGTATTTCCGGAATAAGATCGGTGAGAAATTGGGTTGCGGGTGTGATTATCCGCTCATCTTCAAAGTTTACATAGACAACCTCTTCTCTGGAATATGTCGCTAAGAGCTTTTCAATCGCTTCATACAGCATATACGTTTTTCCTACCCGCCTAAATCCGGTTATTACCGTAGCATTATTGGTTCCCCGGTTGAGGTGAAGTGTCCAAACGGATGTCACGGCCTATTTTTGAAGGTAATCGTCTATCTTTCCACTCGTATAAAAGCGTTCTCAATATTGTATTCATAGGACAAAATTACCATATTATTGTCTTATTTACAAGACAATTTTTCTCTTTTTACGGAATATTTTTTTGAATATGAAAGAGGCGGTTTCGTTGAAAGTATAGAGGCTTGATGCTTCTCCGTCAAACACGATCAATTTCCCATTGTCTTTTTGGGAAGTCAAACCCTTGTTGATTTTATATTTCATCACTTAAGTTTATCGACTAACGATTGGAAAATCAATGCTACAGATTCCTAATTTGCTGCGCGCAAGAGTCTGAGGTTAATATTTCGGTATTTTCTATCTTTTTGGATAGGGAGTCAGGGTTTTTTACAATCAATATTCCTTTATAATCTTTTTCTTTAAGGAATTTCCGGAAAAAAACCAAATCCATGGGGTCGACCCGATTCTGATATTTAACTTCAATGGCGATTTTCTTTTGCGGCAGGATAAAATCGATTTCTTTGTCGCGCTCGCGGCACAAATATGCCTGCTTATCAATAAGAAGTCCGGCAATATAGGATTCTACCTTGAAGCCGATGTTTATCGGATCAATCGATAGTTTGAGAAAATTCACCGAGCCCGGATAGATTTTTCTCAATAGTCTTTTTTCGCTTCTGAAGCTGCCGTTGTAGTTTAAGATTTTATTGATCAAAAGAGATTTTTCCAGTACGGAAAGATATTTAAATAATGTTGCTTTTTTAAAGCCTAAATCGGTAATCAACCTGCCGGACTTGATAATCTGTCCGGTATTGGGCAAAAGAGACCAAAAAAGCCGTTCAAAATCATAGGTTTTGCGCAATTTATACAGTTTGATAATATCCACTTCCAGCACTTTTGCCAGAATACTGTCTTTGAGATAATTGATTTTTCTTGTTTGGTCGTCAAAATTCCACAATTCGGGAAATTGGCCGAAATCCAGGTAATCTTCAAAATCGTTTTTTCCGGCAATTCTTTGGTATTCATCATAAGAAAAAGGGGCAAGGGAAGTCGTGATGATTCGTCCGGCCAGGCTTTCCTGGCTTTTGCGCAATATTGACAAG
>Ga0172371_10002733_pt1 | contig 27759 bp, 25 predicted proteins | sample Lak12m_FD_114543 | JGI IMG/M metagenome (GOLD analysis project Ga0172371, IMG submission 114543) | Freshwater microbial communities from Kabuno Bay, South-Kivu, Congo - kab_022012_12m | ecosystem: Environmental > Aquatic > Freshwater > Lake | place: Democratic Republic of the Congo: South-Kivu...
GTCTTTTTTTGTCCGTTTTTACGATATGTTCAAGACCTTCTTCCGACAATTCGGCCAGTTCTTATTCGCTTCAGGTACATGTTTCATCTGTTAAAGTGCTGTTCTTGCAGGACGCTCATTCGTTCATTCGATTCAATTCCATTCAGGGTAAATATCCAAGTGTTTTAGGAGGTTGGCTGTAGTTTCCATCAATAAACTAATGGAGGGAATCCGTCTACACACTGTTGGACAATAACTTCATATTGTTGGTCTATAGCTCGCAAATGCAAGTCTGATATTCAACTTGATTATCAAGGATTTTGTCGATGTGGGAATTCCTTAGAAATCTTAGGAACTTTCTGGAGCTGGATTACCGTTCTCTATTCATTATTGCATCTATCTGTTGGATCATATTCATAATTCCAGCAAGCACGTAGCAAAGCTTACAATTAATCAACATATGGATTAAGTTGCGCCACTGGTTATTGGGTATAGGGTTAATAGCAACAACATGGCTAGTATGCCGCGGCTTATACGACCTGGTAAAACTAGGTGTTGGAAAATTGAGAGCGAAACGAGATTTTAGCATCAAAAAAACTCGACAAGAGCAAATTCTACTGACTTCGTCTAGGGTTGAAAAGGAAGTTCTGGCAAGATATATTACTGAGGATACGACAACCATAGCATTTCAATTGGGCGATGGAATTGTAAACGGTTTAATTTCCAAAGGTATTCTCTTTCGTGCAAGTCAAGTCAGTAATCCCTTTTCCGATGATTTTGATACGAATATCCAAAATTGGGTTTTGGAATATATTAAAAAACATCCTGAATATTTGCAAGATATAAATCCCAATACGACTGGACGTCATCAATTTCACTTTCGATAGTATAGAATGAATGAAAAACAACATTATTTTACTTTTTAAAATGCCGCGCAATACCAGGTTAACTTGACAGCAGCCTTGCCACTGCTTGAATAAGTCACCTAAGGAATGAGACAATTTAATAATAAATACTATTGCGGAAAGCATTTCACAAAATTTATATAATCTAAAATCGATGTGATTAATGATATCAAATCCTCAAAATCTGGAAGAAATCAAATCCCTTGTTATTTCTTTCGTAAGAGCTTATGAGAGTATATTCTATACAGATCAAGTGATCGATTTCATGAATTGCGATTTGGATTCAGCAAAGAGACAATTTTCTAATTGGCAAAATGGAATAAACAGAGAAAAGGAAATAATATCGTCTTTATGGCGCTTGTGGCCTGATGGGCATGATTTCTTAAATGAATTGGATAAAGAAGTATTAACGCAAGTGGATTTCTTTAATAATGTAGCAAGGTGGAGGGAATTTCAAAAAAAAGAATTTAATATTGAAGATCATAAATCAATCGAAAAAAGAAAAAAGTTTATTGCTAAGAATAGAGAATTATCAACACAATTAGAGAATTTAATAAAAAACGCTAATGATACGTTAAAGAAACTAACCGGCATTGATATGTATAGTTCCTTTGTTTCATATCAGGACCCAGAAAAACTGGACACATCGCCGGATGGAATGAATAGAACAATCGTTTATATCCAAAAAGTAAGGATACTTCTTGATGAATTTAATAAATTATTTCAAAAATACCTTGAGCATATATCACACTCTATGTATTCAGAGAAGCTCCTTAGGGATAAGCAGTGGGTATCAACAGCCGAAACATATGAAGCATTCATATTGCAATATTCCTCAGGTGATATTCCAGGAAAATTAACACCCTTTGACCTTGTAGAAGTACTACCAGGTTGTCTTAATCTTCATACAAGATTATGTAACTTAAAAGATTATTCCGAGCAGTTATACTTTGACCATTCAAATTACTTCGAGGGACAAGATTCACGCGGCATAGATATATTGGTTAAAAATATAGGAAAGATAAACAACGAACGCATAAACCTTGCATCCGAAATTGACAATGTTCTTAAGGAGATAAAGTCTATTAAGCCGTCTGCACATTCAAGTGTTGAGCGAATAGACCTTGGTTAGTATTGCATTGGTAGATCTTCGCCAAGTAGTTAATATACCCCTCCTATGCTAAATGTGGGGGATATGGTTATCACATCAGCCTGATCATCCTCCATCTTCCCTCCCACCACGCCCCAATTGCCACATCCACATCACCCGGGTTACCCAACTCCTTCCGGACTGCCGCCCAGACCACACCCGGCAGTGACACCACCTGTCAGGGAATCTCGCGAACCTTCGCAATACTGCAGACTCCCCAGCCATGTACTCAAGACAGGCAGCGGCTAATCTTCCGTGATTCCTACTCGAATAAAAAACCTCCCGCCCGGGAGGTTGTTCAGGGGTGCCCAGCGGGGCTTGAACCCGCAGCCTTCTGATCCACAGTCAGACGTTCCGCCAATTGAACTATGGGCACCATGAGCCGGTGAACAGTGTTCAGTTGTCAGTTACAGGCGGGGCGGATTATACCACAGGCTCAGGTGGCGAGGCTGCGGGCGACAGCCGCGGTGACCTGAGCCCGGTCGAGGGTCTCCTGGGCCCCTGTAGCCAGGTCTTTCAGAGTTACGTTGCCGGAGGCGGCTTCTTGGGGGCCAACCACCAGCACGATGCGCACCCCAACCCGGTCGGCATACTTAAACTGCCTGGGCAACCTGGCAGGCTCGGGGTAGCAGATCACGTTCAACCCGCCGCGGCGCAATTCCGCGGCCAGCCGGAGAGATTCGCCGAAAAGCTCCTGGCTGAACACGGACACCAACACCCCGGCCGGGTTGACCTTCAGTTCTTTGGGCAGCAAGCCGTACTTCTCCAGCATCAATGTGAAGACCACATCTCCCATGGCAAAGCCGACCGCGGGCAGCCGCTCGCCGCCCACATCTGAAAGCAGCCGGTCGTAACGTCCGCCGCCGAGGATGGAGCGCTTGATCTCGCCGCCCACCTCCCAGGCTTCGAAAACGGTGCCGGTGTAATAGGTGAAACCGCGTACGATCCCGGCATCGAAGCGGACGTAATCTGCCAGACCGAGGCTTTCGATGGCCGCGAAGAAGCGCGGCAGCTCCGCCGAGTCCTTCCAGAGGTCTTTATCGGCGAGCATCCCCTCCACCTGCCCGAGTTGTTTGGCAGAAAGGCCAAGTTCCTGCCCGCTGACCCGCCAGGCATCCGGCCTAAGCTTTTCACGCCGGTCGATCCAGGCAGAGACGGCGGCGCGGAGGTCCGGCGGCACGGCAAAGGCCTCCAGTTGCGCATCCAGCAGGCGGCGGTCCGAGACCAGGATCAGCACCTGCTCCGGCGCCAGGCCGACGCTCTCGAAGAGGGTGGCCAGCACGGCCACATTCTCGGCATCCGCCTCGGGTGAATCCGCGCCGAGCATGTCCACGTTCCACTGGAAGAACTCGCGCGTGCGGCCTTTTTGCGGCCTCTCGTAGCGCCAGAACGGGCCGAACGACCACCAGCGGAGCGGGAAGACCAGCTCGTTCTGCTTCTGGGCCACCACCCGCGCCAGGCTGGGGGTCAGCTCGGGGCGCAGGGTGATCTGCTTGCCGCTGCGGTCGGTCAGCACGTAGGATTGCTCGCGGACGATCTCCTCACTGGACTTGGCTGCATACAGCTCTAGGCTTTCAAGGAAAGGCGCCTCCCATTCCTGGTAACCAAACGATTCCGAGACCCGGCGCAGGAGGGCATAGAGCCAGGTGCGGACGGCCATCTGCTCGGGGTAGAAATCGCGGGTGCCTTTAACGGCCGGGATGATCTTGGTCATAACTGCTCGCTCATGGTTGCCCGCCATTCTAACATAACTTTTGATATAATCTTTTGAACATTATCTCGGGATGGAGGGATGGGGGTGTGAGGCTTGTTTTGCTGGCTAAACACCCCCCATTTTCCTCTCTTTTCTAAAATCACAGATATGCGACTCAAAATTTATTTTGCTCGCCTCCTTGTTCTTTTCGCCGGTATTACCGCCTGTACCTCTCCCACCACCGGTTTCTCCGTCACATCCACCGCCACAGCCACGATCCCCCCCCTGCCGACAGCCACACCCCTGCCGACCAACCCCTTCGGGATTGTGGGCGTGCAAGGCGATGACCTAGGCCTTCTTTTCCCGTGGCTGCCACCGACGCTGAAGGAAGCAAGCCTTGACCACAGCGCCCCCCTGCCGGGAAATTACTCGGCGCGTGTGGATATCATGATCGCACTCGTCCTGCAGGATATACCCGGCGCAACCGAATCTGGCGTCGTCTGGAACGGCGGCTACGAAGAGTATCTCCGCACGGCCGTTTGGGTCATGGCCAGGGATGGTAATTTCATCTGGCAAAGGAGTAAAACCCAGGCGTTCGCTGAATACCCCTTGCCGTGGAACGGATACCAGGATGGGTTCGTCGCCGGAGAGGCGTATGCTGAAATTCCCGATTCTCAAGATGCAGAATTGAGTTTTACCGGCGCCGGCGCTGGTGGGTATGGCGAAAAGCTGGCATTGATGAAAACAATCGTGATGCTGGCCGATGGTAAAAAGAAATTCCTTGAGTATTTCGATTTTGCTACGGGCGGGTGGCGATTGAACCCGAATGTATTGAAAGCAATGCTTCCGGAGCAAGGGTTGGCTATCCTCCAGGATGATCCCAGCCAATGGTCAGCCATCGATACCGATGGCAGGGTTATATACACCTTCGACACTGGTCAGAATCAGTGGATGAAAACCCCGGAGGCATTGTTCCTGGTCCAAGGGCTCGACATCAAAGACGGCCAGGTATACTGGGGGCAGCCTGACGAAGGTAAAATCCTGATCGGTGCAATTTCAACCGGAGAATTCGTATTTACTGTTTCCGGACAAGAAATCAGTGTAGACCCCCTGCGGGTGGAATCGCCAACCGCCATGTGGTTCCTGAACGGCGAGAGCGACCAGATCGTAGTGGTCTATGACGAAAGTAAAATATACTGGAAGTACGAATGGGACCGGAATGAAAAACTCTGGCAGGAAAAAAGCCTGCCGGTGGTAAACGCAAGTTATTCACCAACAAAAATCAATTGGAATGACCTGGTTTCCAACCGCTGGGCAACCGCGGTGCGGCAGGCAATCACCCAAGGCCAGATAGGGTCATTAAACAGCAGCGCGGTGACGATCCTGCCAATGGTCATGAATCCTGATCTATTCAACCAGTATGGCATGGACGGCCCAGGCTTTAAGAACACGGGTAAGGAAGGAGAAACACTACCTGGCGAAGCCAGGCCTGTAAAGGCTTTGGCTTATGCCGAGATCGAGGTCGAAAACAATTCAGCATTGATCGTGACTGAGCAGTTTGCGAATGCCGGCGGCGGGTATGGTCTGCTCAACCTTCTCTTGAGCCCCTTGCAAGCCTCGAGAATTGGAAACGAATCCCGTTATTTTATGCCAATTACCCGCTATGGCAATCTCGAAACCGTCACAAAAGCTTGGCCGGCTTCCAGGCCATATATCGAGTGGTTCATCCGCAACCATAACGCCCCCACCGATCAACTCCAGTCAGCGGTGGAACGCTGGATAGACACAAACGATGTACCGGTTTGGTTCGAACGGCTGCTGTTCAGAACCCTTGTCCGTAACTGGTGATTCAAGGCTGCGGGATGCCCACCTCGATCATCCCCTCTCTCACCCGCACCGGGTAAGCAGGAATATCCGCCACCGCCGGCAGCCCCAACGCGGAGCCATTACTGATCGTGAAGCGAGCCCCGTGCCGCGGACAGACGATCTCATTCCCATCCACATCGCCATCACCCAGCGGCCCATTATCGTGTGAACACAGGTCGGCAATGGCATAAAGGTTCCCGGCAATGTTGAAAACGACGATGGAGAGTTCTCCAATCGTCACGAACAGGCGCTCTCCAGCCGGCAGCTCATCAGCGGGGGCGATTTCGAAAAACTCAACCTTTGCGGCGTCAATGTGTGTGTAATCGAACATAAAACCAGCCGACCATCATGCTATGCGACCAGCTCATCACTTGCCTCGCCGAGCCCGTACACGCCCGCCTTTAAAACCTTGAGTGAAAGCAAGGCACACTTGAGGCGCACCGGCCCCAACTCGATGCCAAGCAGGTCAAGGATATCCTGCCGGGTGAGGGCTTTTACTTCATCCAATGTCCTGCCAATCACGGATTCCATCAACAGGTCGGCCGAAGCCTGGGAGATGGCACAACCGGCACCATCGAAGGCCGCTTCGGTGATGCGACCCTCCCCATCCACGCGCAGGGTTACCGCGATGTGGTCACCGCAGAGGGGATTATCATCCTCGAAGGTGATATCGTGAGGGTCGAGCTTGCCGCGGAAGTGGGGGGTTTTATAACGGTCGATGATTATTTCACGATATAGATCATCCATTAATAGGTCTCACAGGTTTTAAAGTCTAACACGTCAATCGGGTAAACAAGTCTTACAAGTCAAATAATCCAGGCTTTTTTGGTCTGACGTTCTTACATGCCAAACATGTCAGACCCGTAAGACGGCTAAGACTTGTCAGACTGGGTTACCTCAAGAGAAAATCCTCTTAACTTCATAAATCGCCCCGACCAGTTTATCAACTTCTTCTTTGGTATTGTAAAGATAGAAGCTGGCGCGGGTCGTGGCCGGGATGCCGAATTTCTCGTGCAGTGGTTGTGCGCAATGGTGACCGGCACGCACCGCCACGCCACTGGCATCCAGGATCTGGGCCACATCATGCGGATGGACGCCCGCCAGGGTGAACGAGGCCACGCCGCCTCTTTTCTCCGCAGGAGGCCCATAGACGGTCACACCGGGTATTTCCATCAGGCGGTCAAGCGCATAAGCGATGATCTCCTGCTCGTGGGTTGCCACGGCATCCATCCCGACCTGGGCCAGGTACTCCACGGCCGCGCTGAAGCCTGCTGCCTCAGCAATGGCCGGAGTGCCGGCCTCGAATTTATGCGGGATCGAGTTGGGAACGAACGAGCGCAGGTGGACGGTCTTGATCATATCGCCCCCGCCAAGGAATGGTGGCATGGCTTCCAGAAGCTCGGTCCTGCCATACAGGGCGCCGATGCCGCTTGGACCAAGCATCTTGTGGGCAGAAAACGCCAGGAAATCCGCCTCCAGCGCCTGGACATCCACCGGCAAGTGCGGGACGGATTGTGCCCCATCCACCAGCGTCACAGCACCCGCGGCGTGCGCCATGCGGATGATCTCGCCAGCCGGGTTGATCGTCCCCAGGACATTGGACATGTGGGTGAACGCAACCAGCCGGGGGTGTGCCAGCACAAGCAGGGCGCGATAAGCTTCCAAATCCAATAAACCGTCGCCGGTGACAGGGATGAACTCCAGCTTTATGCCTCGTTCCGCGGCCAGCATCTGCCAGGGCACCAGGTTGGAGTGATGCTCCATCTCGGTCAGAATGATGACATCGCCGGCATTAAGGTTGGAGCGCCCCCAGGTGAACGCGACAAGATTGATCGCTTCGCTGGCGTTGCGGGTGAAGACCACCTGCCGCGCCGAAGGTGAGTGGATGAAGGCTGCAACCAGATCGCGGCTCTTCTCGTACATTGCGGTCGCTTCTTCGGCAAGCGTATGGATGCCGCGATGGATATTGGCGTTGGAATGGCGGTAGAACCTGTCCATCGCCGCGAGCACCGTGACGGGTTTTTGGGTGGTGGCAGTGGAATCCAGGTAAACAAGCTGAACGCCCGGTCGTATCTCCCGGCCCAGGATGGGAAAATCTTTACGAATGCGGGGAAGGTCGAGGCTCATCCCATCCTCAAAATTGAGGCAGCTCTTTCTTTCCTAGTTTTTTCTGCGTCCCCAAGGGCCGCAGGTGTTCGGAGTTACACGGGTACCAAAGGATGTGATCAGGCACCATCCAGCCATCGGTCAGGTAGACATTATGGCGGAATTGCACCGCAACCATCTTGTTATCCAGCTGAACGACGATGCCGCGCATCCACCCCCTGACGCGTTCCATGTTCCTTTCGTGGTCGCAATAAACCTCAACCGTATCGCCCACCTCGTATGCATGTTCGAGGCTGGGTGAACGCATGTAGGAAAATTGGGTCATACACAATCTCCAGATGTTTTTTCCAATATTGCCTGTTGAAAACGCGCACGCACGCCTTCAAAGGGGATGCGCTGCATGATCGGGTCGAAGAACCCTTCCACGATCAGCCTCTCTGCATCCCGGGCAGGGATGCCCCGCGTTTTCAGGTAGAACAATGACTCCTCCTCCAACCTGCCCACCGTGGCTCCATGCGTGCAGCGAACATCATCCGCCAGGATCTCGAGGCCGGGGATGGAATCGGCGCGTGCTTCCGGGCTGAGCACAAGATTGCGATTCGCCTGGTAACCATCCGCTTTCTGGGCACCGGGGGCAACATAGATCATGCCCTGCCAGACCGAGTGGCTCCTTCCCTTCAGCGCGCCTTTGAAGAGCAGGTCGCTGGTGGTGCGGGGAGCGAGGTGATTTTGCTGGGTATCGTGATCGAGGTGTTGTGTCCCATCCGCAAAATAGAAACCAGACATGCGACCGGCAGCCCCTTCCCCAACCAGCTCCAGCTCTGAGAAATTCTTGGTCAGCCGTGAGCCGACCGCTCCGAAGATCCATTCGAGGTTGCCACCGCGCCCCACACGAGCCCGCTCGTGCGAGAAATTCCAGACGCCGCCTCCCCAGGATTGCAACTCGACGAACTTAAGACTGGCGCCATCTGCAACATTAATCTCCACAACACCGGCGTGGAGTGAAGGTTGTGAGGCGGGTTCGAACGGCGAGGCAGATTCGTGGACATACGTCAGCGAGGCGCCCTCGTCCACCCAAATGAGGATGTGAGAGAAATGCGCCAGGTGGCCACCCGGCCCCCACAGGACGCTGTGCAGCGGTTGATCGACGGTCACTCCTTTGGGAATGTAAAGCAAGATGCCATTTTGCGCCAACCCGGCGGCCAGCGCGGCAAACTTGCCCTCCCCGGGACGAACGATCTCGCCAGCCATTTTCAAGAGCAGACCTGGATGCTCACGCCCGGCGGTGCGCAGGTCGGTGAAGATCACCCCCTGGCGGGTCAACGTTCCGGCGAGGGGCTTCGGATCAGGATACCTTCCCCCGGGCAGCAGAACCACCTGCCCGCCGTGCTGGTGCGAGACGAGCGGCTGCAGCAGGTGCGCGGGAACAGGCTCGAGATCCCTAACCGCCTCCTCCGCCGGCAAGCGGAATGTTTCGATCGGCATGGTACGCAGGTCTGTTCGCCGCCAGGCTTCGTCCATGGTTGTCGGGAGGGGGAGGCGCGTAAAGGTCTCCCACGCCCTGTGACGGAAATCGCCCAGCGCGCCGGAAGGAACATCTTTTACAGTAAAGGCAAATTCCCGCGCCACCCTCTCCGCGCCTCGGGTCCGGGTAACCACGGCCTTCGCTTTCTCAGTCGTCACACTCATTCGATAATTCCAATTTCTGCAACCGTAAATCAAGAATCTGAGATCCAAAACCTGAAATCACCCGATGGAGCCTTCCATCTGCAACTGGATCAAGCGGTTCATCTCGACGGCGTATTCCATTGGCAATTCCTTCACCAGCGGTTCGATGAAGCCGGAGACGACCATGGTGGTGGCTTCCTCCCCGCTCAGCCCGCGGCTCATCAGGTAAAAGAGCTGCTCCTCGCCGACCTTCGAGACCGAGGCTTCATGGCCGATGGTGACATCCTCCTCGTCAACCTCGATGGTCGGGTAGGTATCAGTCCGCGAGGCGGGATCGAGGAGGAGGGCATCGCAGACCACGTTCGAGCGGACGCCTCGCGCGCCCTTTTTGACCTTGAGCAGGCCGCGGTAGGAGGTACGCCCGCCCCCCTTGCTGATTGATTTCGAGGTGACTTTGGAAGAGGTGCCTGGTGCAAGATGGACCATCTTGCTGCCCGCATCCTGTATCTGCCCGGGCCCGGCAAAGGCCATCGAGAGCATTTCGCCGTCGGCACCGGGTTCCATCAGGTAGCAGCTTGGATATTTCATCGTCAACTTGGAACCGAGATTCGCATCCACCCATTCATGTGTGGCCTCTCCAAACACCTTGGCCCGCTGGGTGACAAGATTGTAAACGTTCGTTGACCAGTTCTGGATGGTGGTATAGCGCGAGCGAGCCCCGCGCTTGACGATGATCTCGATCACGCCGGAGTGGAAGGAATTGGTTGTGTATTGGGGCGCAGTACAACCCTCTACGTAGTGCACTTGCCCACCTTCATCCACGATAATAAGTGACCGCTCGAACTGGCCGACGTTAACCGTGTTCAGGCGGAAATACGCCTGCAGCGGCAGGTCAACTTTCACGCCCTTTGGCACATAAACAAATGAGCCGCCAGACCAGACAGCCGAGTTTAGCGCGGCGAACTTGTTATCCTCGATCGGGATGACCGTGCCGAAGTGCTCACGAAAGAGGTCGGGGTGTTGTTTGAGGCCATCTTCGATCGAAAGGAAGATGACACCCTGTTTGTTTAACTGTTCGAGAATGGAGTGGTACACCATCTCGGAATCATATTGCGCTCCCAATCCGGCGAGGAATTTCCTCTCGGCTTCTGGCACACCCAATTTATCGAAAGTGGTCTTGATCGTTTCCGGTATTTCATCCCAGGATTTTTCCTGTTTATCGATCGGGCGGACGTAGAAAAAAATATCGTTCAGGTTCAACCCGGAAATATCCGGACCCCAGCCTGGCATGGGACGTTTTTGGAAGTGTTCCAGGGCTTTGAGTCGGAAATCGAGCATCCACTGCGGCTCGCCTTTCATCGCCGAGATCTGTTCCACCACCTCCCTATCCAGCCCCTTGCGTGATTTGAAAACGTAATTCTCCGGGTCGTGGAAGCCGTATTTATACTGCCCGATATCTACCAGGATTTTTGTGTCGTCGCTCATGGATTCACAATTAAGGCACCAGCGCAGAACGAGCAACCTGCCCTCGTTCCTTGTCCATTGTCAGCTTGTTTACTCGCTGCTTATTTAACTGCCACCTCACCGTTCTCATATTTCTCGCGCACCCAATCGTAGCCGTGCGCTTCGAGGTTAAGGGCGAGCTCGGGGCCGCCAGATTCGACGATACGCCCGCCAAGCATGATGTGGACGAACTGTGGTTTGATGTAGTTCAGCAAACGCTGGTAGTGGGTGATGACGAGCATGCCCAGCTCAGCTCCGGTCAGGGCGTTGACCCCGTCTGCCACGATGCGCAGTGCGTCAATATCCAGGCCCGAATCCGTCTCGTCCAGGATGGCGATCTCCGGCTTGAGGGTTGCCATTTGCAGTATTTCGGCCCGCTTTTTTTCGCCGCCCGAGAAGCCATCATTCAGGTACCGCCCGGCAAAGCTTGGATCCATTTTCAGCACGCCCATCCGCTCCTTGAGCATCCTGCGGAACTCCGGGATGGGAATGCCTTTATCTTCGGGATCCCGGGCACGACGGCGGGCGTTGAGGGCGGTGCGCAGGAAATTGGCCACGCTGACGCCGGGGATGGCGACCGGATACTGGAAAGCCAGGAACAAGCCCAGCCGCGCGCGTTCGTCAGGTTCCAATTCGAGCACTTTCCGCCCCTTGAAGCGGACCGCCCCCTCCGTAACCGTGTACCGTGGATGTCCCATCAGGGTATATGCCAGCGTGGATTTCCCGGTGCCGTTCGGCCCCATGATGGCGTGAATCTCGCCCTGCCTGACCTTCAGGTGGACACCCTTGAGGATCTCCTTACCTTCGACGCTGACATGCAGGTTTTCGACGACCAGCTCTGACATGAAGACTCCTTGTTTCATAGACCTCCGAGGTCTTGTGAAACCCCGGAGGTCTGCGTTCTCGAGCGGCGACATTATAGCACCGAAAATCAGTTATGTCAATATTTAATATATTTATCTAGTATATTGACAAAGTTCACGGGGGCAGTTATACTTATCCGGATGGAAAACACACGCGATAAGATGCTGCAGGTCATGCAACGCCAACAGCGCTCGACCATCGCCGGGCTGGCGGATACGGTCGGCATCAACCCCATCTCCGTACGCCACCACCTGACCAACCTGCAAGTGGAGGGATTGGTTTCAGTAGAGGAGGAGCGCCACGGAGTTGGAAGGCCGCGCCTGGTGTATTTCCTGACCGAGAAAGGCCGGGAGCAGTTCCCCTCCCGCTACCTGCGCCTGACCTCGCGCCTGCTCGACCAGCTGAAAGAATCACTGCCCGCAGCAGTGGTCAACAAGCTCTTCCTGCAAATAGCCGAAGACATGACCGGTGACCATGCCAGCCAGATGGCGACCTTGAGCATGGAGGAGAGGCTTGAGTTCATGAAGTCGTTGCTTGCCAGGGAGGGATTTACCGTGGAGTGGGAAAAAGCGGGCGATCAATACCAGATCCACGAAATCACCTGTCCCTATTTGCATATCGGGCAAAGCCACCCTGAAGTATGCTCGTTGGACCAAATGATCATTTCGAAAATGCTGGCAATGCCGGCCGAGAAGGTCCAGTGCATCCTGCGGGGTGACGCGATGTGCACCTATGTGGTGCAGGCCGGGGGGTAAGTGATGGGTGATGCCTGAATCGAGATGGGTGATGGAAATCTAAAAACGTCCCGAAGGTTGGTAACAATGGCCAAAATTGCTCCAAAAAACCTTCGGGACGGTAACTGAATGTTATTATTTAATAATCTCTTACAGGTTGATCAAACATGAGTGACAAAGAGACCACAAACGAGATCCGCTGGGCCATTCACGAGACGCACCCTGAGCTCGTCCAGTCTTTGCGGGCGAAACTCGCCGAGGTGGTGGACCCGGAGATCGGCATGAACGTGCTGCAGCTGGGCATGATCCGCAGGGTGGAGGTGGAGGGGGATATCCTCAAGATGTACATCATCTTGACCACCCCCTTCTGCCCCTACGGCCCGGCGATGATCGAAACCATCCGGCAAAAGGCAGAGGAGGGGGCTGGCAAGGCGGTGGCGGTGGAGCTGGGAATGGAGCCGTGGGATTTTTCGCTGATGGAAGACCCCGGGGCGTTGGATTGGGGTTTGTACGCGTAGAGTCGTTGAATTGGATCAAGAGGTGAACAATGGACGCTGTTCACATGAAAACCATCATTTCACAGGATGGAAAGCTTTTTCTCAAGGGATTGCCGTTCCGCAAAGGCGAGCCTGTCGAAGTAATTGTGCGCACGAGTCACACAACCCGAACTGAACGCTATCCCCTGCGGGGCAAACCCCTCCACGATACCAAACCATTCGAGAGCGTTTAGTGAGAACGATTGGGAAGTTCTGAAATGATCGTTTACTATGAAAAGCGAACCAATCCCAAAGCATTACAATGGCATCCACCCAGCCAATTCAGGGACAACCACGATCTGGCTGATTATTGGGATTTACCCAGCGAGGCGTACTTTGAAGTGGATATCCAACGGCGGCTGTTCCTTACCGCCCTTGAGCCACAATTGGCTAAAAGGCTGACCGAGATAACTCGAACGCAAATAAAGCCATAGATAATCCCATTAATGCTTGTTTGGGCGGGAAAGCACAAGAATGGGCATAATGAGCCCGATCAATGCGCTTTAAATCTCCAGACATCAACAGCTGGAATAATGAACTCGCCAGCCCCGCAGATCCTTCCCCATTTCACGGAACCCCCCCGGTGAGTCAAAATCTTGATTCCATCTCTGGTTTGGGGTATAGTAATCACCGCGCGAACCCGTCCAAGGGTGTCAACGAGCCAAGCCACTCCATCCACCCATCGAGATCAACCCATGTCCCTTACAGTAGCCCAGGCTCTGAACGAACTTCCGGTCCTTTCCAAGGCCCGGGTGGTGGCTGGTTCCAGCGGACTCGGTCGTACCATCCGCTGGACCCACATCATTGACCACCCTGATGTTGTGCCATGGGTAAAGGAGGGTCATCTTCTCCTGACAACCGCATTCGCCATCATGCTGCACCCTGAGGAACAGCCAGACCTGATCCATTCCCTGAACGAGAAACGCCTGGCGGGCATGATGGTAAACATCGGGCGATACATGCGGGAAATCCCGACCGGGATGATCAGCGCGGCTGAGACTGCCGGCTTTCCGCTCATTGCGCTGCCCTGGGAGGTCGATTTCGTCGAGGTCACACATGCGATCCATGAACACATCCTTAAAGAGCAGTATGCCCTGGCTGAGCAGGCCGACCACATTCACCAAACCTTGACCCACCTTGTGCTGGATGGGGGTGACCTTGCAGAGCTGACCCGTCAGATGGCGGAAATCCTGCAATGTTCCGTAACAATCGAAGATGCCTCCTTGCGCCTGCTGGCTCATGCCACTGTGGAAGCGACCGACGAGGTCCGCAAGCGCAGCATCGAGCAAGGCAGGACGCCTGTCGAGGTGGTGGAATTTCTGCGTGCGCGCGGAATTTTTGAGCACCTGCGAAAGAATCCACAGCCTTACCACCTCTCCCCCTCACCAGAGATCGGCATTACCCTCGACAGGATCATTGCGCCGATCCTGGTCGGTTCGCAGCTTTTTGGTTACATCTGGATTATCGCCAGTGACCAGCCGCTGAACGCGCTGGATTACCTGGTGATCGAGCGTGGCTCGGGAGTGGCGGCGCTTATCCTCAGCCGGCAGGAGGCGATCTACGAAACCGAGCAGCGCCTCAAGACGCAGCTGTTCGAAGGTTCATTCGATCTTGACTCCTCCTTCCCTCTGGATGGTCTGCCGCAGGCTGCCTGGCAAACCCGCCTGCGGAACGGTTACATCCTGCTGGTGATCGAGATCGAAAACCCCGACAGATTGTCGTTGCGCCAGCTGGCCAGCCTGGTGGAAAGGTACATGAAGGCTGAGGGCTTGTGGGCCACTGCCATCGAGCGCGGGCGGCGCCTGGCGGTGCTCATCGGGACGATGGATATAAGCCACCTTCGGGAGGTCACTGCAAGGTTTACCCGGCGCGCGGAGGAAAAAGGGTTCAAAGTAAGGGTTGGGATCAGCTCTGCCTCACAGCGGGTGGATTCGCTCCGCCAATCTTACCAGCAAGCCCTGGACGCCCTGAAAGCTGCAACAGCCCTTGAAAAAGGAAACAGGCTCGTCTGGGCATATGATGACCTGGGTTTTTTAAGCGATCTGCTGAAGCGCTCACCCGAGGAGCGGGAGGTAAACCGGTTTACAATCCTCCTTCAGAAGATCGAGCAATATGACCGGGATAAGAAAACGAACTACCTGGCCACTCTGGAAACCTACCTCGATCATCTCTCCCGGCCCAACCAGGCAGCACAAGAGCTCTTCATCCACCGCAACACCCTGTACCAGCGATTGGACAAGATCAGCAACCTGTGGGGGATCGATTTCCAGGATCCGCTTATCCTGCTCAACCTGAATCTGGCGGTCAAGGATTGGCGTTTAAATCAGCCGCGCTGATCTGCATTGGAATCTCAGGAAAAGAAGGTGGAAGATAAGGAGCCGGGGGGCGGCAAAGCCATCCGTGTGCCTTCCAAGCCATTTTACTTATGATAACCTCGTCCTTATATGCAACTGCCCATTGCACGGGGGAAATTCATGAGCAAATGACCATTAACCACCCGCTCCGTTCAAGACTATACTGATACTGAAAGCTCGATGCCCTATCCGAATAACATGACTACCCACCCATCCCCCGGCTCACTTTCACTCTCCGTGAAGGGGAAAAAGGCGAAACCAGGGGTTTTCCGGAGAAAGATCTCCATTTTCGCCCACTCCATCCCCTTTGGTGATCGCCAGGCATGCCCGAAGGGCAGGGCCTGGGGTGGGACTGAGCTTATATAAAAAAGAAAATCCCGGGGATCGTTTGTTGGCTGCGCAACCAGCCTTTCGCCGGGCACACATTCTTAAAATGATATCAAAATCATCTTTTCCTGGAGGAGGATATGCCAGCTGAAATTAACACCCTCGAACAGCAATACCGGTCAAGAACGACCTGCTCGAAGAAATTATCGGCCTCGGCAGGGAGGGTTCTACCGGGTGGTGTGGCTGCCAATGGCAAGTATCTCCCACCTTACCCGGTTTACGTGTTTGGTGGCCAGGGGGCGGAGCTCGTTGATGTTGACGGCAACAAGTACATCGACCTGCTGATGGGCGCGGGCGTTCACATTCTTGGTCACTCACCAGAGCGGGTTCGGCGCGCGGTTCACCAGCAGCTTGACATTGGTGTACATTATTACCTTCCCGCGGAGGCTGAAATCAGGCTGGCTGAAAAGGTCTGCCAGTTGATGCCCTCGGTTGAGATGGTGCGTTTCCTGAACAGCGGTTCCGAAGCCACCCTCATGGCCTTGCGCGCCGCGCGTGCCTACCGCAAGAGGCCCAAGATCGTCAAATTCGAAGGCAACTTCCACGGCCAGCATGATACGGTGCTGGTCAGCACGCTGGCTGTGGAAGGTGAGCCCGGTGCGCCGCAACCACATATTGACAGCGCGGGGATCCCGGAGAGTATCAAGGAAAATGTGCTCATCCTGCCCTATAACGACCCCGATGCCGCGGTCAGGCAAATAAAGAAGCATGCTGGCGAACTTGGCGGGGTGATCGTCGAACCGGTCTCTGCATTCGGCCTGGGGGTCGTGCCGGCGGAGATCGAGTTCCTAAAAGCCCTCAGGCAGGTCACCGCTGAATGTGAAATCCCGCTGATCTTCGATGAGGTGGTCACGAACTTCAGGATTGCCCTGGGAGGGGGGATGGAATACTTCGGCATCCAGCCTGATCTCGTCTGCCTGGGCAAGATCCTGGGGGGCGGCTTCGCCATAGGCGGCTTCGGTGGCAAACGGGAGATCATGGACAAAGTGGTCACGCCAAAGGTGGGATTGTGGGACCTCTCTGAACAGATTTTCCAATCCGGCTGTTTCTCGGGCAACCCGGTCTCGATGGTGGCGGGGCTGGCTGTTCTCGAGGAACTGGAAAAGGGTGCGGTTTACGACCAGATCAACGGTCTGACCGAATCGTTGTGCAAGGGGATGACAAAAATCGGCGAGCGTCTGGGCGTTCCCCTGCTGGCTTCCCGGGTGGCATCCATCTTCCAATTCCATTTCACACCCTGCGCGATCAGGAACAAGCGCGATGCGCTGAAGGCCAACAAGCAGGCTGCCGGCCTGTTCCACCTCGGGCTGCGCGCCCAAGGGATCATGGCCAGCGCGCACCCGCTTTTCATGTCCAGCGCTCACAACCAGGGTCATATCGACCGGGTCCTGGAAATCTCGGAAACCGTCATCAAGCAGATGTTGAAGGAAAAGCTTTTCCAACCCCTCACTTGAACTAATAAAGGAGCATGCCATGAAAGCCATTTCAGTGTGCCTTGTTATCGTCCTCCTGGCAGCCAGCCTGGCAGCCTGCAAGCCGGCCGAGCCGGTCCACGAGGATGTACCGGTTCCGGAAGGCGATGTCTTCACCCTGCGCATCAACGAAGATCCAGAGTCGCTCGACAATATTCGCACCACTTCCGGGGCTGCCGAGAGCGTCATGGCATTGACCTTCCTGGAGAGATTGATCTACATTGACCAGGATAACGTCATCCACGGCTGGCTTGCAGATTCCTGGACCACCAGCGATGACCAGCGTGAGGTCACCTTTTTCCTGCGCCGGGGAATCAAGTTCACCGATGGCACCGATTTCAACGCGGATGCAGTCAAGTTCCACTTCGACCGCATACTGGATCGCAAGAATGCCTCGCCGGTGAAAGCTTATTACGGCACCTTGCAGGAGGCGGTCGTTCTGGATGCCTATTCGGTCAAACTGGTCTTTGAAAAACCTTTCGCCGGCCTGTGGAATGTCCTTAATTATGCCTATTCCGGTTTCAACTCGCCAACCGCGGTGGAGAAATTGGGCGACGAATACGGGCGGCATCCGGTTGGCAGCGGGCCTTTCATGTTGAGGGAATGGATCCCCGGTTCCAGCCTGACCTTCGTCCGCAATCCGAACTACATCCAGGTGCGCGAGGATGCCATCAACAAAGGCCCGGCATTGCTGGCGCAGATCAAGTTCCAGGTCATCCCGGAGGATGGCACAGCGATGGCTGCCCTGAAGACCGGAGAGCTGGATGCTTCGATCCTCAACGCGGATACCCTGCCTCAGGTGGAGGGGAATCCGCTGTTCAATCTCTACACCATCAAGAACACCACCTCCATTCAATTCATCGAGTTCAACTGTGAAAAGGCGCCATTCGATGACCCTCAATTCCGCACCGCCATCGGCTACGCGGTTGACCGCGATGCGATCATTCAATCCTCGCGCGGCGGCTATTCGACGCCAGCCTACAGCCCGCTCGCACCCGGCTTGATGGGTTTTGACGAGGCGGTCGCCGAAGAGTACGGCACCCCTTATGACCCAGGCAAAGCGGGCGAGCTCCTGACCAGCCTCGGTTGGGTGGATACCGACTCGGATGGGATCCGGGAAAAGGATGGGCAGCCGGCTGAATTCCAGATGTGGAGCTACTCGGGTTATACTTACGTCATCCGCACCCTTGAAATCCTTCAACAGAACTTCCTGGATGTGGGCATCAAGATCAACATCAAGCAGAGCGACTGGGGTGCCTTCTACCCCAGCCTGAAGAAGAACACCCTGGATATGGACCTGATGCGCTGGACGTGGGGCGATATGGATGTATTGAACGTGCTGTTCCGCTCTCCGGGGCACCGCGGCCACATCCCCCCCGATGCTGAAATGGACGCAGTGCTCGATTCGATCGAGACCACGATGAATTATGACCAGCGCCTGGCGATCGCCCGCCAGGCCCAGGTCCTGCTGCTCCAGAAGATGATCGTCGTCCCGATCCAGGCTGATTGGACACTCTACGCCATCAAGGCGAGTATCCGTGATTTCCACGGTGACCATTACGGCTATATCATTCCGGGAGATGTCTGGTTCGAAAAATAAGCCAAAAGACGGCTTCGCCACCAAGGGGTTAGGGTGAGGGTTGTTCGGAACACAGTGAAGCATCCCCTGAAGGGTGCAAAGCCTCCCGCACAATCCCCGCTCCTCTGTTTATCAAGGAGGTAAACCGGCTTGATATCCTATATTCTTCGGCGCATCCTGGCTTTGCTGCCTGTTTGCTTTGGGATCCTGCTGGTCACCTTCCTGATCAAGGCAGCCATTCCCACAGATGTGGTCAGCATGATGTATGGCGGCCAATTGACCGAGGAGGAATCAGCCGGGGCGGCAGCCATCATCCGGGCCGAGTTCCACCTCGACCAGCCGCCCCTCGTACAATTCTATTATTACGTCTCCGATATCCTGCATGGGAACCTGGGCATTTCCATCCGTACGCGTGAGCCGGTGAGCGAAGCGATCGGCTTTCGTTACCTCAATACCCTCAAGCTGGCCTTCACCAGCCTGGTCATCGGGGTTTTGCTGGGCGTTGCCACCGGGATCATCTCCGCCTATTACAAGGATACGGTATTCGATATCGTCGCCATGACGGTCAGCCTGTTCGGTCTTTCGATGCCTGCCTTTTTCTTCGGCATCCTGCTGATCCTGTTCTTTTCTGTTCAGCTTCGCTGGCTGCCGGTCATCGGGGATGGCAGTTGGAAGCATCTCCTGCTTCCCTCTCTCAACCTGGGACTGATCCTCTCGGCCAGCCTGGCGCGCATCACCCGCTCAAGCATGCTGGAGGTGCTCGACCAGGATTACATCCGCACCGCGCGCGCCAAGGGATTGACCGAAAAGCTGGTTGTCTTCAAACACGCCCTTAAGAATGCCCTGCTGCCGGTCATCACCATCATTGGCCTCCAGATCGGCGGATTATTGGGAGGGGCTTTCATCATCGAGAACGTCTTTGCCTGGCATGGCATCGGCGAATTGGGCGTCAAAGCCATCCAGTGGCGCGACTTCACCATCACCCAGGGGATCATCCTGATCAGTGCCGGCACCTATGTTGTCCTGAACCTGGCAGTGGATATCCTCTACCAGGTCATCGATCCACGCGTCAAGCTGACCGGGTGAGCCTGCCATGGAACCTCGATCCCAGGCCGCGGGCAGCCTGCCCTCTGCTGCACAGCTCAAACAGCCGTCGTCGAACCAGACACAGCGCCTCCTGCGCCACTTGTTGCGGAAACGCTCAGCTCAGATCGGCGGGGTCATCTTCCTGCTGTTGGTCTTCCTGGCACTGTTCGGCCCGCTGATCACACCCTATGACCCTTTCGATATTCAGGTCGGCAACAGGCTGGAACCGCCCTCTACTGCGCATATCTTTGGCACCGACGAGCAGGGCAGAGACCTTTTCAGCCGGATCATCTACGGCAGCCGTTATGCCCTGCTTATCATGATCATCACCACCAGCATCGGTGCTGTTGGAGGCTTGAGCCTTGGGTTGCCTTCCGCCTATTTCGGCGGCGGGGCCGATATGCTGGTCATGCGCCTGATGGACGTGATGCTGGGTTTTCCGTATATCCTGCTCATTTTGGCGATCGTGGCCATCATCGGGCCAAGCCTTGAGAATGCAATGGTTGCCATTGGTGTGGCCAACATACCCACCTTTGCCCGCCTGGCGCGCAGCGCTATCCTGGTGATCAAGGAACAGGATTTCGTCACCGCCGAGCGCGCCCTGGGTGCCGGTCACATTCGCATCATGGTCCACACCATCCTGCCCAACATCCTCTCCCCGGTCATCGTCTACATTTCCCTGACCATGCCCACCGCAGTCCTGGCGGCTGCCTCCCTGAGTTTCCTTGGCTTGGGAGCGCAGCCCCCCCTTCCCGAGTGGGGCACCATGATGGTCAACGCGCGTGATTTCGTGGTGACTGCTCCATGGGTGGTCCTTTCACCCGGTTTGACCATCTTCGCCATCATCCTGGGGATCAACCTGTTCGGAAATGCCCTGCGCGATGTCCTGGATCCTCGCGATTCCGCCAGCCGGATGAGTTGAGCCGCCCCCAAAACACCCTTGAGGCAACCATGACAGACACTCTCGATATCCTTATCAGGAACACCCGCATCGTGGATGGCACGGGTCGTCCCTCCTTCAAAGGCAGCCTTGGAATCCGAGGGGAGCGGATCGCAGCGCTGGGGGAGGTGGGCGGGTCAGCCGTTCGTGAGATTGACGGCGGCGGAATGGTCACCTGCCCGGGCTTCGTTGACCCTCATTCCCACGCGGATGTGACATTCATGAAATACCCGCTGGCCGAGAACCTGCTGATGCAGGGCATCACCACCGTCATCGCCGGCAATTGCGGCATGAGCCTGGCACCCTTCAAGGTGGAGCGCAGCTCGGATATCCTGGCAGCGTTGAAACAGGCCCTGGGAGGCAGCCTCGAAATCCCCTGGCGCAGCTTTGCCGAGTGGCTGGCGGTGGTGGAACAGGCCGGCATTGCGGTCAACTATGCTCCCCTGGTGGGGCACAGCATGCTGCGAACAGCCACCATGGGAATGCAAACCCACCAGCCCGCCAGTGAAGCCCAGGTGGCCGAGATGGAACAACTGGCGGAGGAGGCCATGCGTTCCGGGGCTTTCGGCTTGTCGGTTGGGCTGGATGGCTCCTGGCCCGGGGCGTATGCCAGCCGGGAGGAGATCGTGCGGCTTGCCAGGGTGGCTCAAAAGTACGGCGGCTTCTTCGCTCCGCACACACGCTTCCACCAGAACCAGTGGCCGGCCAGCCGGCCGGATGTGCATGGTTACGGCATCTACCACGGCATGCCGGGCGAGATTTTTGCCGGTCGCTACCACGGGCTGCTGGAGGCGGTGGAGATCAGCCGCCAGGCGAACCGCATCCCGGTCAACATTGCCCACTTCACACCAGCCTATATCGTGCCGCTGCCCCAGCCCGATTATCTGGCAGAAGCGATCGCCCGGGCTACGCTTGAAGAAATCATCGATCGCGCCTGGGATGAGGGGTTGAAGATCATGTTCAACGTGGTTGCATGGCAGCACCACATCGGAGGCATGGCGCCCATCATCGATTCATTCTATTCCTTTCAGCTCTCGCTCCCCATATGGCTGCGTAAAATGAAGAAGGAGGAATTCTCCACTGCCCTGCGCAAACCGGAGTTCCGCCGCCAGGTGAAGGAACTGGTCTACTCCGGCACTTTCAAATTCAACATGGTCAACCCGGTCAGCGAGCCATACTGGATGGACAACAGCCTTATCCTGGAATGCACGAACAGCGCATACACCGGGCGGACCATCGGTGAGCTCGCCCGCCAACGCCAGCCGGATTCGATTGTCGGCGCAGTCTATGATGCCTCGCTGGAAGTGTTGTTCGACATCCTCGCCGACGACCCGCACGCCCAGTGGGTACACTTCCGCGATATGCGCCACGACCGCGTCCTTGAAACCTTCCTTAAACACCACGCTGCCTCCCCCTGCACCGATGGTTTTGCCCTCTCCCGTGAGGCAAAGTATGAAGATGGCCTGTTCCAATACGGCGTATGCCCGGGCTACTTTTCGATGTTCCCGCACTACATCCAGGAATTTGTACGCGGGAAGGAGTCACTCAGCCTGGAGGAGGCAATCCGGAAAGCCACCTCCATCCCGGCGCGGGAGGTGCTCGGGCTGACCGACCGCGGGGTGATCGAGGAAGGCGCCTTCGCCGACCTGGTGGTTTTCGATTATGAGAACCTGTGCGGCAACGACGATTACCACCACCCCACCCGCCCGCCAGAGGGCATTGTCCATGTGATCGTGAACGGAAAGGTCGCCTTCGAAAACAAGCAGCATACCGGTCTCAGGTCCGGCAAGGTGCTGCGCCGCAGCTAGGAGCCGGGTATGCAACCCTTTCAGATGTACGTGATCGAGATCGGCGGAACACCGCGCCAGCGCGGTCGCAGCCACGGGGAGCAGGTGCGCAAGCAAATCCACGCCATTTTCGATTTCGGGCGGGAGAGCCTGGAAAAGGCCGGCGGCCCGTCGCTTGAGGCCATCGCCTCCGCCTTTCAATCGGCAACCGGTCACCTGCAGGCTGCCCGGAGGTGGACACCGGATCTGGTCGAGGAAATCGAGGGCATCGCCGAAGGCGCCGGGGTGGATTTTGGAGTTCTATGGGCATTCCAGTGCCAGGATGAATCTTATTGGTTCAATACGGGGCAGGCAGCCTGTTTCAAACGGCAGTCAGACCCGAACCGCTGCTCGAGCCTCGGCGCCCCGGGTGGAAACGGGCAACCCACCCTCCTGGCGCAGAACCTGGATACCCCCGTCCTCTATCATGAAGCGCAGACCCTGCTCCACATTAATTACCCAAAATCGGATAGACAGGCCTACGTGGTCACCGAGCCGGGGCTGGTGGGCATCTGCGGGTTGAACAGCAGCCCGTTGGGCGTCTGCCAGAACACCCTGGCCGTAAAGCTGAACTACCACCCTGGCGGGCTGCCGGCAATGCTCGTGGCGCGCGCCCTGATCGACCAGCCAGACCTGGCTTCTGCCCGCAAATTCCTGCACAGGGTGGTTCACGCCTCGGGCATCAATTACATGATCGCCGACAGCCTCCGGGTGGAAGATTATGAGTGCTCCACCAACCATATACACCTTCTCCCTCCCCAAAGCAGAGAGGGCCGGTTGGCACATACCAACCACCCACTCGTCAGCCGTGACCTGCTCGATATCGGGCGGTTCGCGGAGGAGACCCGCCTTTACCACCAGCGCAGCAACGAGCACTCCGGTCACCGCATGGCCTGCCTGGAGCGCCGGTTCCTGGGCGCAAATGGCCCGGTGACCGTGGATGAGGTGAGGCAGGTGCTTTGCTCGCACGAGCCAGCTGAGTTCCCCATCTGCCGGCACCTCCAGCCCGGCGAGGACCCAATGCGCGGCCTGACCAACAACAGCCTGATCATGGTGATGTCCCACCCGGCGGAGCTGCACCTCACCTCCGGCCCGCCGTGCATGTCAGAGACCAGAACATTCCGGTTTTAAGCGTACGGCGCGATCTTCATGAGATCGAAACTGCGTTCGAATATCCACGATCCCACATCCTAAAATATTGCGTTTTCCCCCGCCAGCGTGGAGAATCCATGAGGAGCTTTACACCGGGAAACCCGGGGACTCATCGCGCGTTGGATTGATACCCTGGCCAGAAAAATAAGCTGCCACCCGGCCTGCAAGCGCAGGTAAAAGACCGGTTGCACGAAATCTTCGATCCACCAAGGCGGCGCCCCCTTTGACTGCGGCAGTGGATTTACGGAGACCTTTGCCTCAAGGAAACGTTTCCTGTTTATTCCAACTCATCCAGGATCCGTTCAGCCGCCAGCCGGCCGGAGATCATGGCGGTTGGCAGCCCCGTGCCGGGATGGGTGCTCGCCCCGGCGAAATACAGGTTGCGGTAATGGGCGTGGCGGTTGTGCGGTCTGAGCCATGCCAGCTGCGTAAGCGTGTGAGATAACCCGTGGGTGGAACCTTTGACCAGGTTGTAACGCTTGCGCCAGGAAGGCGGAGTAAAGTTGGCCTCGAACTTGATGTGTTCCTCGAGGTCGGTGACGCCCACCAATGCGAGGCGGCGAAATACGTGGCGCCGGGCTTCATCGCGGATGTGACCCCAATCCTGGTTTCCATGTTCACTCATGTGACCCACCGGCACGATGGCGATGAGCGTATCCTGCCCGGGTGGTGCCATGGCCGGGTCGAGCCGCCCCGGCGCGTGGACGTATAGGCTGGGGTTGGCAGGCAGGCCGAGATCGTGGATGATGCTTTCGAAGTTGAGGCGGTAGTCGTCGGCGAGGAAGAGGGTGTGCGGAGGAAGTGTTGGGTAAACCTTATCCACGCCCCAGAAGAAGCTGACCGTGGAGCAGGAATACTTCATCAGAGCCAGTTTCCGGTTCATCCCGTCCGCAGGGAGCAAGTCCTGGTAAACGTGCGGCAGGTCGGCGTTCGCCAGGAATATATCCGCGCGGCGCGTGCGACCGCCATCCAGGTGGACGAGGCGGGCTGCCTCCTTGTCCGTTTCGATGCGCTCGACCGTGGCATCGAAGAGGAATTCCACACCAGCTTCGCGGGCCAGTTCCACCAGCACATCCACCACGCTCTTCATCCCACCTTTTGGATACCAGACCCCGTGCGCAATTTCGGAATAGGGCATGAGCGAGAAGGTGGCGGCGGCATCGAAGGGACTGAGCCCCATGTAAACATCCTGGAAGGTGAAGGCGGATTTAAGACGCGGATCCTTGAAGAAGGCCGACATGCGCTGGTAGTGGTTGGCGAGCGGATGCAGTTGCCAGAGCAGTGGCAGGTTGCGCAGCGTGAAGAAGTCGGATGCCTTGCGGAAGTCGCGCCGCACCAGCCGGTTGATGCCCAGGTGGTAGTGCCTCCCGCCCTCCTGCATGTAGCCCAGGAAACCGGTGAAGCTGCCCGGCTCGATTGCATCCAGTTGTGCCCGCAAGGCGCTCATGTCGGAGGTGAGCGCCAGGCGGCTGCCGTCGTCGAAGACGAGGTGGTAGGTGGGGTCCACCCGCTGGAGGTTTAGCCTTTCACTGAAGGAGGCTCCAAGGGCACGGAACTCGGCTTCGTACAGGAGCGGCATGACGAGCAACGTCGGGCCGGTATCGAAGAGGTGGCCCTCGCGGCTGAGCCTGTCGCAGCGCCCACCGGGATCGTAGTTCTTCTCGACAATGGTGACTTCGTGTCCGCGCTTGGCGAGGTGTATGGCGGCCACCAACCCGCCCACACCCGCGCCGATGACGATGATGGATTTGGATTTCATGGTGATCGATTATCAGCAACAGATGAACCCGGATGAACACAGATTCATGTTTTGAATCCGTGTCCATCTGGGTTTTATCTGTGGTTGCTTTCTCCCAAAGAACCTGGAAAATTGTGCCGGAATCCTGGACTTGCTGACCGTAAACCAGCCGGAATGGTCCGAGGAGCAATCTCCCCTGGCTTGGACACTCGCTGTGAAAAAAGGGAAACGAAGATGCGGGCCACGGCGCCCGGGCTGTTGCGTTCTGGATAAGCCGGGCGGAGGAGGTAATTTTCCCGCTCGAAGGTATCCAGCAGCCACTCGAAGCGCGCCATGTAGGCAAATCCCGCCAGCCGGCAACGCAGGCATTCGCATTGCTGCAGGTATTTGCGACCGGCGCTGAAAAACAACCGCGCCAGCTTCACGCGGCGGCGCACCCAGAGGCGGTAACCAGGGCTGGTAAAATCCTGCGGGCTGATCTGGTTTACCTCCAGCACCTCGCGGGGTATGTTGAAGTACCCGGCGTGCAAATCTTCTGCCGCGTCGCGCAGCATGTGGGTGATGTGTGCGGCACTGACAGCCAGGTGGCGCCCCTCGCCACGCGGCGAGAAGCAATCGTGACCCACGAAGTGATGCATGGCTTCGGTAACCGCGATGGCCAACCAGCGGGTGTACTGGTCCAGTTCAGCCTGGGAGATGACCCGCCCGCGCCGCGCCGCGTCGAATTCCATCACCGCCATCATGTTGACAAGATATGCCCGCAGTCCGCCGGTCTTCTCCCCATCCCTGCGGACCAGCTCCACCAGCATCCGTTCTTGTGGACAGGGTTCCGCGGGGAAGGAACCCGCCAGGCAATCAGCCAGAAGGGACTTCTGCCGCTGGATGAAGGCGTTGCGTTCGGGGCTGGAAATGGAATCCGCATCCAGGCAGTCATCCACCCAGCGGAAGTAGGCATAGGCGCGGTAGGCATCCGCCACGCGCTCCCGGTCCACGAGGAAGCGGATGGTGAAGTAGGTTTGCTTGCTGGCTGCTTTGGTGATCGCAGCGGCCAGTGCGGGGTTGGGTTGGCGACCTGTTATCATCATTATCACTTACGCAGGAAAGGCGCTTTCGTCTCGCCTGCTGGCTAAAAAAGCCAACCTGGAAGGTGCAAAAAAACGAATTGCGCGAATAATAATATTTTCTCTTTGTGTTATTCGCCAACAGGCGACCTTCACGTTGAAGTGCTACGTGTTTGCGCCCAAAACCGGCCTCAGGCTCTCCGCCCACTCGTGGATGGCGTCCCAGTCGCGGTGATCGCCTTCCGGCCAGATGCCGAAGAGAACGCTCAGGCGGAACTTGAAACGGTCGCTCGCCGAGGGCACCTTGCGGATGTCCAGCCCGCCGGCGAACAAGCCCTCGCTGAAAGGATGCACCAGTGCCCTCACCGGCTCGAGCCAGGTGGCAACATGGCTGCGGTATCGCCCGCCGTTCTTCATCGCCAGTGTCATGCAGACGAGGAAGGCAGCCAAGGGTTTGCTTTTCAACTCAACCTGGTGGTCGCGGACGAAGGCCAGCCCTTCAGGCAACCAGGAGGCATCGTTGATGGCGCTGCCCGCCACCACGGCTCGATACAGCGCGAGGTCTTTCACAGCGCGCATCGGCAGCACATCCACCTGTGCGCCAGATCCGGCCAGGGTCCTGCCGATGGCCTCGGCCACGCCCACGGTCCAGCCGGTGCGGCTGGCATAGGTGACAAGGATTTTCTTGGTCAATGCGCGTCTCCTTTCATCGCAATTCCCCCAATTTTAGGATGTCTGATAATGAGTGCAAGGGAAGGATGTCACTGTTTTCGCGTGGTTTTGTCATTCCTCCGAAACAGCGGGAACCGGTTCCTCCGACCGCGCATGGCTGCCGGCTGGAGGTGCCGCCAGGAAGAACCTCCCCGCCATCCTGGTGGTCGGCTTCGCCGGGGACGGGAGCGAGGCAGTCGCCAGAGCCGGGTCGCTCCGCCCGGATGTGATCCTGATGGACGTGGAAATGCCCGGCATCGATGGTTTCGAAGCGACGCGGCAGATCAAGTCACACGATCCCGTCTGCCGCGTAAATGTGCTCCGCTTCCTTTTCGGAATGAAAGCGCCGGATAAAACCTCCTTTCGGTTGGAGAAAACTGGTTGAGCCGACCCGCGATGGATGCAGGGATGGCAAAGACCGGCCAGGTCTGCATCAAAGAGCGCGGAGA
>Ga0172371_10002735_pt1 | contig 27741 bp, 27 predicted proteins | sample Lak12m_FD_114543 | JGI IMG/M metagenome (GOLD analysis project Ga0172371, IMG submission 114543) | Freshwater microbial communities from Kabuno Bay, South-Kivu, Congo - kab_022012_12m | ecosystem: Environmental > Aquatic > Freshwater > Lake | place: Democratic Republic of the Congo: South-Kivu...
AATAATCAGCCCCCACTGATTTACTTATTTCGTTCGCAAATCAAAGCGTGGAGACACCCATGTACAGGTTTCCAAAAGACAAGGAGTTTCAGAAATGAAAGTTTTTTTGAAAACCTATGGCTGCCAAATGAACGATAGGGATTCGGAGTTGGTTATCGGGCAGTTTTTGTCTGAGGGTTATAAATTAACCGACGACAAAAAGCAGGCGGATGTGATTTTATTGAATACCTGCTCGGTGAGGCAGCATGCGGAAGATAGGGTTTTTTCTGAGTTGGGAACGTTAAAAAAACTCAAAAGTAAAAACGAAAAAGGAAAAAGTTTAGTTATCGGCGTAATTGGTTGTATGGCGAGGAATTTAGGCGATGAAATTATTAAGCGCGCGCCTCACATAGATTTAGTGGTGGGGCCGAATGATTTGGCGCGTATTTATGAGTTGGTTAAAAGAGCGAGGAAGCAGAAAAAACAGTTTGTGGAAATAGATTCGCAGGTCCGCGATAAGTCATTCTACAAATACCTTTATCATAAGGATGAAAAACACAGCTATGTGAACATAAGCGAAGGCTGCAGCAATTTTTGTTCCTACTGCGTGGTGCCGTATGTGCGCGGCAGGCACCGCAGCCGCCCTGTCGAGGATATCATAAAAGAGGTAAAGCGGCTGGTAAAAGACGGCGTCAGCTCTATTACGCTTCTGGGGCAGAACGTCAACGACTATTGCGCAAAAGTAAAAAGTAAAAACGAAAAAGGTAAAAGTTTAGATTTCGTGGGATTGCTGGAGATGGTCAGCAATATTAAAGGCGTAAAAGAACTGGGTTTTGTAACCTCGCATCCAAAGGATGTTGACGTCCGTTTATTTGATTTGATGGCGCAGCGGAAAAATATCAAAAAATATTTGCATCTGCCGGTGCAGTCTGGCTCAAACCGCATATTAAAGCTGATGAACAGAAAATACACTAAGGAGAAATATTTGGAAATAGTCGAGCAGTACAGGGAAAAACTTCCCGACGGCATTCTGGCAACGGATGTGATTGTCGGTTTTCCTACGGAGACGGAGAAAGATTTCAAGGAAACCCTGGATCTGGTCAAGAGTGTCGGATTTAACTTTGCTTATTTATTTAAGTACTCGCCGCGGCCGCACACAAAGGCAGAAAAATTACCGGACGATGTGCCGCAAAAGGAAAAACAGAGGCGGCACGCAGTTTTATTAGGTTTACAGAGAGAAATTTCCCATAAGAAAGTCAATCAGCCAATAATCATTTGACAACGTTATCTTATTGAGAGAATATATATTTGTCAGAAATTGACTCCTTGTCTAAACGCCTCAAAAATCTCTAATGATATTTTTGAGGCAGACTTCGGAGTTCCCCGCATTGCCCTTCGTGCTTTGCGGGATCCCACCGAAGTAATAATGGAGGCGGTAAATTTACAAACAGTCAAGATAAAGGTAAATTAAGGGAGGTAGTTTTATGTTCAAGGTAGGAATGGGAGAGTTAGTTGTAATATTGCTGATAGTTCTGCTTTTATTCGGAGCTGCGCGGCTTCCTGAAATCGCCAGGTCTTTGGGAAAATCCATCAAGGAATTCAAAAAGGCGATGAAGGATAATGAAGAAGAAAATAAGAAATAGTTAAACCACGCTTAAAACCAACCAAATTATTTCCTTTAGATTAAATGTCAGATAAAAGGTCCACTTTCGTCAAGCATCTGGAAGAGCTCAGGTCAAGGATTATAAAATCCATTGTCTTTGTAGTTGTCTGCTCGGTGTTTATCTATGCCCGCATTGACGAGATAATGTTATTTTTGGCAAAGCCAGTAGGCAGGCTGATATTCATTGCGCCACAGGAGGCGTTTGTCGCCAACCTTGCCGTAGCATTCTTCGGCGGGTTGTTTTTTGCGTCGCCGTTTGTTGTTTACCAGATATGGCAGTTTATCTCGGCAGGCTTGAGCGAAGGCGAGAGAAAATACGCGCTGATATTCGGCTGTTTATCTTTTGTCCTGTTTATCACAGGCTGTTTGTTCGGTTATTTTATAATTATCCCCATAGGCATAAAATTACTTATGGGTTCGGCGCCTGGTTTCATAACTCCGATGATAACCGTAAGCAACTATATTTCTTTTTTGGGAGTCTTGACTTTTTTATTCGGATTGGTTTTTCAGCTTCCTTTGGCAATAGTGTTCCTCGCCAGGATAGGGGTGGCGAATCCAAAGTCTTTATCGGCGAGAAGGAAAGAGGCGATTGTTATAATTTTTATCGTCGCGGCGATTCTTACGCCGCCGGATGTATTTACCCAGATTTTTATGGCTGTGCCTTTGATAGTTCTTTATGAATTAGGCATTTTTTTGTCTAAGTTTGTAAAATCCGATAGAAAAATGGAATTATTGAGTTAGGGAGGAATATGATTAATAAAATTCTGGATTGGTGTACACGTCTACTGGTGGTTTGGGTGGTATTAGCTGCAGCAGTGGGTTATTTTTGGCCGGGCATCCTGACAGCCTTTAAGGATTATACTGATTGGTTTTTTGCCTTTACGATGTTTGGCATTGGCATGGTCTTATCAGTGAAGGATTTCGAGCCGATATTTAAAAAACCGCAGATTGTGCTTTTAGGGACGCTGGCGCAATTCTGCATTATGCCGCTTGCAGGATTTTTGATAGCCAAGGTTTTGAATCTGCCTGCCGAACTCGCCCTGGGTTTGATATTAGTGGGGGCGGTGCCGGGCGCTATGGCATCCAATGTGATTTCCTACATCGGGAAACTGGATGTTGCCTATTCAGTGGCGCTCACCAGCACATCCACATTTTTATCGCCAATACTTACGCCAGCCTTTGTATATATATTCGGCCGCACATTTATAGAGATAAAATTCTGGCCAATGTTTTTCAGCATTATCAAGATGGTTATCATTCCGCTTCTTTTGGGTTTATGGATAAAACATATATTTCACAGGAAGATAGAGAAGATTATCAAGGTTTTTCCTGTTTTCTCGACGGTTTTTATCGCCTTTATCTGCGGATTAGTGGTGGCTTTGAATAAGGATTATCTTGCCGGCATCACTTTTGTAATATTTTTGGCTGTATTTTTGCATAATTTAGCCGGATTAATCTTTGGTTATGGCGCAGGCAGGCTATACAGGTTTGATAAAAAGCGCAGCCGTACGCTGGCTATTGAGGTGGGCATGCAGAATGCCGGATTGGGAGCTGTCCTGGCGCTAAAACACTTCTCTTCGCAGACAGCCATTGCCAATGCCTTCTTTGCCACATGGTGCGTTATTACCGCTTCCATACTGGCGGAGATATGGGGCAGGGATAAAAGTAGTTAATTGCAATAAGCTTAGATAAAATAGAGAGGCTCATAGAAACCCAATAATTTCATTTGACATATTTAGCAAGGTTTGTTATTATCTTTGTTACTATGAAAGTCAATGTTAACAAAATCAAAGGCAATCTCACCAATTTCTTCAGTTACCTAAGCAGTTTATTTTCCAATGATATGGGTATAGATTTGGGCACAGCCACAACCCTTGTGTATGTAAAGGGAGAGGGCGTGGTTTTGTGCGAGCCGTCGGTTGTGGCCATAAAGAAGGGCGGCATGGTAAATCGCGTCTTGGCAGTGGGAGAAGATGCCAAGAAGATGCTTGGCCGCACGCCCGGACATATAGTAGCCATAAGACCTATGAAAGACGGCGTAATAGCTGATTTTGACATCACGGAATCGATGTTGAGGTATTTTATAAAGAAGGTGCATAAACGCAGAGTCTGGGTCAGCCCGCGCATGGTTATTGCTATTCCATCGGGAATTACAGAGGTGGAGAAAAGGGCTGTGCAGGATTCTGCCATGCGCGCAGGCGCAAGAGAAGTTTATCTCGTGCCTGAACCTCTGGCGGCGGCGATAGGAGTCGGTTTGCCGATACAGGAGCCTTCCGGCAATATGATTATCGATATCGGCGGTGGAACTACGGAGATGGCTGTCATCTCTTTATCTGGAATAGTATTTTCCCGTTCCAGCAGAATAGCCGGCGATGAAATGGACTTATCAATCATAGAGCATCTTAAAAAGAATTATAATTTAATGATAGGTGAGCGCACCGCAGAGGACATCAAGATGAAAATCGGCTCTGCCTATCCTTTGGACGAAGAGATAACGATGGAGGTAAGGGGCAGGGATTTAGTCGCTGGTTTGCCTAAGATGATTACTGTGACTTCCGAAGAGATACGCGAGGCGCTTGAGGAGCCGGTAAGGTCGATTATCGATTCTGCCAAGATGACGCTCGAGCGCATTCCTCCGGAGTTGTCAGCAGATTTAATCGAGAGAGGCATAGTTTTGGCTGGCGGCGGTTCATTGTTGCGCGGCTTGGATAAATTAATCAGCGAGGCAACAGGCCTGCCGGTGCACATCGCCGAAGACCCCACCACCGCAGTAGCTTTGGGCACAGGAAAAATTCTGGAATTAGAAAGCCGTATTCTTAGAGAAGTAACTGTTACAACCAAAGCCGAGCTCTAAGTTTACAAGACTTTAAGATGTGGAAAAGAAAAAAAAGACAATCCTCCTTTGTTTTATCCTTTTAATAGGCACGTCCCTCCTAATAAAATCAGTTCCTGTTTCAAATATCTCTAAAAACATAACCTCTGGTTTATCAAAACTTCCATTAAGATTAGTAGGTTTAAGTTTCCTCCCGGTAGAAGGCCTTGTCAGCTGCAGCAGGAGCCTGAAGGAAGTTTCTGTCTTGAAGAAAGAAAATCAGCAGTTAAAAATTAACCTGATGCGGCTTGAAGAGGCGGAGCAGGAGAATAAGAGGTTAAAAGAACTGCTGTCTTTCAAGAACAGCCCTAACCTTAATATCGTTGCCGCCAAGGTTATTTATTTTGATTCATCCAATTTTAGGAAAAGTATTATGATAGATAAAGGCAAAAAACACGGCATAAAACTGGGTAATCCCGTGATTACCAAGGATGGCGTAGTGGGAATGGTTGTGCGTTTAGATAATTTCACTAGCCAGATAATTCTGGCAAGCGATTTGGAATTTTCTATGGGCGCCAAGATTAAACGTTCCAATGCCATAGGCGTGCTTTCAGGTTCTTTGGGAGGAGGCTGCAGGCTCAGGTATCTCGATTTGGACGAGGATGTCCGGATAGGCGATGAAGTCGTAAGCCTGGAGCAGAATTCACGTTTCCCGGCGGGCATTGTCGTGGGGCAGGTAACGGAGATTTCCAGAGAGCACTCAGGGTTAACTATATTTGCCATTGTTAAACCGAAAGTCAAGATTTCTTCTCTGCAGGAAGTTTTAGTTGTAACCAATTATTAATCTACGCGGTCATTTCATTTATGATGTGGTTCTATATCTTCGCCATAATTTTTATATTCTTGGAAACAGCCTTCTTCAACCATTTTGCAATCTTCTCCGTAAGGCCAAACCTGATTTTATTTCTTGTCGCATTCTTCAGTTTTTATTTTAACTTTGACATCATTAAGGTTTTGTTGTTTTGTTTATTCTGCGGATTCCTAAAGGATGTATTTAGCGTTGGCCCTCTGGGAACGCAGATGCTTATATTTATATGCTTGGGGATTGTTTTAAGTTATGTTTCGCGCAGGTTCCTGCGCTACAAGTGGATTTTTATCATACCGCTCTATATATTTGCTACCATAGGGGAAGGCATTATCTATGTTTTAATCCAGAATATATTTTTCGAAAGAAGCCTGTCTTTTTTCTATATGTTCTGGCGGATACTGATATGGGAAGCGGCATATAGCCTTATCATATTCTTTATTTTCTTTGGGCCCATCAAGAAATGCGCAATAGACAAGTTGACATAATATTCACAGCGCTTTTTGCAGTCTTAATTTTAGGATTATTTTATATACAGATAATCCGTGGAGATTATTTTTATGGCCTCAGCAGGAAAAATATTATAAGGGTAGTTTCTTTAGAGGCGGCACGCGGAAGGATTTTGGACAGAAACTCAGTAGCGCTCGCCGATACAATCCCCTCCTTTGATATTTCGGTAGTCCCGCAGGAAATTAAATCCGACACATCAATTTTTGACAAAGTTTCCCAGCTTTTAGATATCCCCGTTGGGGAGCTGAAGAGGAATTATAAGAAGAATTATATCAACGCCTTTACTCCGGTAAAGATATATGAGAAATTGGATAAAGAGAGAATTATCGCGTTGGAAGAGAATAAATTTCAGCTGCAGGCGGTTGCCATAGACGCGCAGCCGCAGAGGTTTTATCCGTTTGGCAAAATGGCTTCGCATGTATTAGGGCATTTGAGCCAGATTGATTTTTACCGCATCACGCGCCTCAAGCCGTATGGATATGAATCCAGCGACTTGGTAGGCTACGGCGGGCTGGAGGAAAGGTATGATTTGGTTTTAAGAGGCGAGAAAGGCGGAGAACAGATAGAGGTTGATAACCGCGGGCAGAAAGTCAGGACAGTCGGTTATAAGCCTTCGCGGGCAGGAGAAGATATACAGATTACAATTGATGCGCGCGCACAGAAGATAATAGATGATTCTATGCAGGACCGCAAGGGCGCGGTTATAATTATGGATCCGTATGACGGAGAAATAATAGCCATGGGCAGTTATCCCGCATATGATCCTAACGATTTCGTAAAAGGTAGAAATAAAGCAGTAGAGAAATTATTAAATGACGACGACTCGCCGCTTTTTAACAGGGCTATATCCGGGCAATTTCCTCCGGGTTCGGTATTTAAGATAGTCGCGGCAACAGCAGCGCTAGAGACCAAACCCTCTTATATAAATAAGACTTTTGTCTGTAATGGTTATCTGCAGATTGGCAACAGGTATTATGACTGCAATTCTGTCCACGGTCAGGAGAGTTTTATGGATGCAATTATTCACTCATGCAACGTCTACTTTTATAATTTGGGGATGCGCATCGGCCCCGAGGCCATAAATAAATACGCCTATGTATTAGGTTTGGGCAGGAAGACAGGCATAGATTTAAATTATGAAGCAAAAGGTTTTATACCTTCGCCAAACTGGAAGAAAATAAGATGGCTGCAGAATTGGCATAAAGGAGATACTGCTAATATGTCTATCGGGCAGGGAGAGGTTCTGGCCACGCCGCTGCAATTGGTAAAGATGGTATCTTTTCTGGTAAATGGCGGTGAAGTTATATACCCTCATTTGATAAAAAAGATTGGAGATAAATATGTAAATATAGTCAGGAATAAAAAAATCAAGTTAAAGCAGGAAACAATCGATAATATCCAGAGTGCTTTATATAGCGTAGTTGATAATCCGTCGGGCACGGCATATAACGCTAAGACAAAAGGCCTCAAGATTTACGCAAAGACCGGCACAGCGCAGGTAGTCGGCAGGTCGCCGCACGGCTGGCTGGTGGGATACGCGGGCAAGGAGCGGCCCAAGTATGCCTTTTGCGTTTTCTTGGAGAATGGCGGCTCAAGCCATATTGCCGCTGAAGTTGCGTGCGACATTTTAAGAAAGATGCTGCAAGAGGGTTTGTTCGATGCATAAAACAGACCGCATAATTTTATTTGTTACGGTTATAATTTTATTATTCTCCCTGGCTACTTTATACAGCAGCTGCCATGTTAAAGGAGAGTTTTTAAGGAGCGATATATTTTTCAAACAGGTTATCTGGGTTGTTGTAGGTTTATTTATAATGTGGGTTTTCAGCAATATCGATTATCATAAGCTCTGGGATTTTGCCTGGCCTCTGTACGGCCTGGCTTTATTTGCCTTGTTGTTTGTTTTAGTTTTCGGCCGCAGCATACTCGGCGCGCAGAGGTGGCTTGAATTAGGCGGTTTTAATTTTCAGCCTTCGGAGTTCGGCAAGTTGGTATTAATAATAGTTTTATCGCGTTATTTTAGCAAAAAATCTTTTGAGGAGTTGGCTGTTGTCAAGAAACAGTCGTCTGTATTAAAAGGATTTATCATGCCTTTAATCATAACAGGAGGACTTACCATATTGGTATTGGTGCAGCCTGATTTGGGAACGGCCATAATTTATCTGTTAATATTCCTGATACTGGTATTTTTTATAGGCGTAAGATTCAGGTATATTCTGGTTTCTGTGTCGCTGTTTATTCTGCTCAGTCCTTTTATATGGATGTCGCTGCGCGATTATCAGAGAGACAGGCTTCTAGTGTTTTTGAACCCTAACCGCGACCCTCTGGGCGCAGGATACACAATTATACAATCAAAGATAGCTGTAGGTTCGGGCAGGCTCCTCGGCAAGGGGTGGTTTTCCGGCACGCAGAACCAGTTAAATTTTCTTCCTGAAAGGCACACGGATTTTATATATTCGACCATAGGAGAAGAATGGGGTTTTGTAGGCAGTATAATTCTGATAATCCTGTTTTATATTTTGATAAGAAGGATACTGAGGCTTGCAGAATTGGTCCACGATCCGTTTGCGAAGAATTTATGTTTATGTATCGCCAGTTTAATATTTATTCAGTTCTTTATTAACATTGCAATGACCGCAGGTTTTATGCCTGTAGTCGGCCTGCCTTTGCCGTTCATAAGCTACGGCGGCTCTTCGCTGGTTAGTTTCCTTTTATTAATAGGGATAACGCTTAATATAAGCAAACGGTATTAAATTTATCGTCAATTGCTTTGATTATTTAACCGAATAAAATCAATATGCCATCCGAAGATATTCTTTTGAATGTTATGCGCCCGGCGCGTTATATAGGACGGGAACATAATGCCGTAAATAAAAACCCCGCCAAAATTAAATTCAATATCTGCCTTTGTTTTCCCGAGGTATACGATGTGGGAATGAGCAATTTGGGGATAAGGATTTTGTATGATATTCTGAATTTGAGGAAAGATTTGTCCTGCGAGCGCGCGTTCTGTCCTTGGCCGGATTACCAAAAGGTGCTTCGAGATAATTCCCTGGGGTTGAGTTCATTGGAGTCGGGTACGCCTTTAGAAAAGTTCGACTTGCTGGGTTTTTCCGTTAACAACGAGTTAAATTATACCAATATATTGAGCATGTTTTCTTTAAATGGGATTCCTTTCGCGGCAAAAGAAAGGGGTGGGAATTTTCCTTTAATAATTGCCGGAGGAAATTGCAGTCTGAATCCTGAGCCGATTGCCGACTTTTTTGACCTTATTGTCATCGGAGAGGCGGAAGAGGCAATACTCGATATAGTGAAGATATGCGCAAGGTTTAAGAAAAAATACAACAGGGTATGCGCCAGGAAAGAGGATTTGTTATTAGAGTTAAGCAAAATCCCCGGCATATATGTGCCGCAGTTTTACCGTGTGGAATATAATGAGGATATGACGGTTAAGGAATTTGCCCCCGGCAAAAACGGCATATCTTCAGTTATTAAAAAAGTGTATGTAAAGAATTTGGATAAATGTTTAAGGCCGCTGAAGTGGCTGGTTCCTAATGTGGAGGTCATCCACGACCGCATAGGCATAGAGATTATGCGCGGCTGCCCGCACCGCTGCCGTTTTTGCCAGGCGCGCAGTTATTTTTCTCCTTTAAGGATGCGTTCGCCGAAGACGATTTTTAATTTGGCGAAGAAGTTATACAAGACCTCAGGGTATGAGCAGATATCTTTGTTGTCGCTATCCAGTTCGGATTATCCTTTTATGGAAGAGATAGTGGGTGGGTTGATAAAATATTTCAGCAGCAAGGCGGTAAGCATTGCTTTACCGTCGATAAGGCCCAAGAATATAACTGAGAATATTTCCCGCCTTTTATCTTTGCAGAGAAAGACCGGCTTGACTTTTGCCCCAGAGGCAGGCACAGACAGGCTGCGCCGCATAATAAACAAAGATATTAATATCGAGGAATTATTCCAGGCGGCAAAGGGCGCTTACAAGGCGGGGTATCAGAGGATTAAATTATATTTTATGATTGGCTTGCCAAAGGAAGAGGATAGCGATTTGGAGGCGATAGCTGATCTGGCGCATAAGTTAGTTTATCTGAGAAAGGATTTTGCAAGGCAGGCCGCGCAGATAAATTTGAGCATTTCTACTTTTATTCCCAAGCCGCATACGCCTTTTCAATGGCTGAATATGGTCAGAATAGAGGAAGCCAAGAGAAAGCAGAGTTATTTAAAAAGATCAGTATTATCTAGGCCTGGCCTTGAGAACAAGGTAAAAATAAATTTCCATAATGTGCATATAAGCGTTGTGGAGGCGGCTTTATCACGCGGACACAGGGGTTTATCTAAGGTTATTCAATCGGCATTTGATAAAGGCGCTAAGTTTGACCAGTGGAAAGATTATTTTAATTTTGATATTTGGCGCCAGGCATTCTCGGAAAATGGGTTTGACATTGAGGAGTTTGCCGCCAGGCCTGTAACATTAGAGAAAACCTTGCCTTGGGATTTTATAGATACTGGCATTAATAAAGAGTTTTTAAAAGACGAATTTCGAAAAGCATTGACATAATTTTCAATATCATATATAGTTATGTAATATATGAAAAATAGTCAAAAAGAAAGGGGTGTGTAATGAAATTGGCAAATAAAGGTTTATCTTTAGCCTCCAGAGGTCTGCAATATAAGCTAAGGATTGCGTTCAGCCTTATGTCAATTATACCTCTTTTGGTCTGCGTTTATTTATTCTTTATTTATAGCCCATATATCTCCGGAGTCCCGTTTTCCAACCTGCAAATAGTTATTTCGCTTATTATTTCTATCGGAATTGCCGTCATAGGTTTTCTTTTGGCAAAACAGATAGTAGATCCTATCGTAACCATAAGTTCTCAAGTAAAGAATATTGCTAATGGAGAATATAATAAAACAATAGAGATAAGCAGGGAAGACGAGATAGGCGATTTAGGCAATGCGCTCAACCAGATTACCCGCCGCATACGCGATAATATGGACGAGTTGAGAAACTACGGAGAGCGCACAAAGGAAATTAACGATGAAATCAACAAGCGTGTCATAGTGCTTTCGGGTCTTTTGCAAATCAGCAACTTAATCACCCAAGGGGCGGCCCTAAAAGAAGTCTTCGATGTAACGGTAAGCAGGCTAGCCCAGTTAAAAAATTCCACTTGGGTGCTGTTGGTTACGAAAGAAGATCCCGGCAATTTCAAGATTTGCGCTCAGCAGGGAATTTCTGATAGCCTGCAAGATTCTTTATTGGAAGAAAGCGGAGTCAGCAGGATATTAGACCTTATGTTGTTAAATAAGAATGGCCTGATTGTAGATAAGCAACAGACTGACGGTAAGGCCATTGAATTGCAGAATATGTTTGGCACTATCAATTTGCTTTTCATGCCGATTTTCCGCCATGCGAGAGTAGCGGGTTTCTTAGGCATAGGGACTTCCCATCCAGATGTGGAATATACCAATGACGATTCGGAATTGCTGGTAGTATTTGCCAAGCAGATTTCCATCGCCATAGAAAATGATTACTTGGCCAATCGCGTTCAGAGATTGGAAATAAAAGACACCTTAACGGGTCTATATAACAAGAATTTTATTGTTAATAGGCTGGATGAAGAAATCAAAAGGGCGGTGATTTACCAGAGGCCCTGCGCATTTTTACTCTTCTCCATAGAGAACTTTGAGGCATTCTTGAGTTCTGCCGGAGAGTTGGCTGGTGAGGATGCCTTAAAGAAAATTGCTAAATTGCTGGAGAAGAATTGCCGGGAGATAGATAAGGTAGCCAGATACGGCGACAGCGAGTTTGCCGTTATTTTGTCGGAGAAGAATAAAAAACAGTCCGTCATATTAGCCGAAGAGATAAGGAAAAAGATAGAAGATTTCTTTGTCCAGGAGAAAAAGACCGGTCTTGCAGTTTGCGGAGCCGTATCGGAAAATCCCATAGACGGCGCCTGCGCTAAAGATTTAGTGCAAAAGGCAGAAGATTTGTTAAAATCGGCAAGAGAAGAGAAGAACGTAATTAAATCATAAGATATTTTAAAGGAAGACATTTATGTTCCCTCTGAAAAAAGCTACTGAGAAACTCTTAGGTGAGCTGCTTATAGAGAGAAAGGTAATTACTAAAGAAAACCTCGATAAAGCCCTTGAGGCGCAGAAAGAAAGGGGCGGATTAATCGGAGAGGTTATAGTCGAGTTGGGCATGGCAAAGGAAGAGGATGTTGCCCATGCGATAACTGCCCAGTATGGCTTTCCCTTTTTACCCCTGGCGAATTATGAAATAGAGGCTGAGGTTTTAAAGATTATCCCGGAAAATGTATGCAAACAGTATTGCCTTATGCCGGTGGATAAAATCGGCAATAATTTGACCTTGGCAATGAGCAATCCTTTGAATAAAGAGGCTGTTGAAGACATAGAGGAAATTACGAAATGCAATGTCCAGATTTTTGTTGCTACTACCACAGATATCCGCAACGCAATAGCCACTTATTATAAAAAATAGATGACCTCTTTAAGAGAGAGACTTATCGAAATTCTAATAAATAACAAGATACTCAGCGAAGACGATATAAATTTAGCGCTACGCGTACAAAAAGAGCAGGGCGGCAGATTAAGCGATATCCTGATTAAGCTGAATTTGATTGACGAAAAAAACCTTATGTCTGCCTTAAGCCAGGGGCTCGGCCTTCCCTTAATTAATCTCTCGCGTTTTACCATCGACCGCGAAGTCCTAAAATTAATCCCTAAAAATACCGCAAAACACTACCAGGTTATCCCTATATCTAAAATAGGCAATACCCTTACACTCGCTATGGCCGACCCTTTGAATATATTTGCCATGGATGACGTAAAGTCTTTGACCGGTTATGAGATAAATCCGATTATTGCCCAGCAGGTAGAAATATTAAAAATAATCGAAGAGTATTATGAAGAAGAAGCGACGAATCTCATAGAAGAGATAGTCAAAGATATTAAGGGTGAGAGTTTGCAGTTAATTAAGGAAGATAAAGAAGAAGATTTGGATGTATCTGAGCTTACGCGATTAACGCAGGAAACCCCGGTCATTCGTCTTACAGATACGTTACTTGAGCGCGCTGTGGAGATGAAATCGTCTGACCTTTTGATTGAGCCATTGGAGAAGACGATGCGCGTGCGCATCAGGGTAGATGGTGTTTTAAGAGAAATAGAAGCCCCTCCGAAACAGTTCCATAATTCTATTATTTCAAGGCTTAAGGTAATTGCGGATTTAAACATTGCCGAGCATCGCCTTCCGCAGGACGGCAGATTTAAAATCAAGATTAAAGATAGAGAGATTGATTTCCGCGTATCAATACTCCCCTCCAGTTTTGGAGAGAAAATTGCTTTGAGAATTTTAGATAAATCTACCGCAACGTTGGATTTGGCTTTATTAGGATTTGGTGAAAAGACGCTGGAAGTTATAAAAAAATGCGCCAGCAGGCCTCATGGGATGATTTTAGTGACCGGCCCAACCGGTTCAGGCAAAACCACCACATTGTATTCTATTTTAAAGTTTGTTGATTCTCCAACAGATAATATAATTACCGTGGAAGATCCTGTGGAATATCAATTAGAAGGCATAAATCAGGTTAATATAAAAGATGATATAGGTTTAACATTTGCTAGCGCCCTGCGCCATATATTAAGACAGGATCCCGATACTATTATGGTTGGCGAAATACGCGATTTTGATACGGTGGATATTGCCATAAAGAGCGCTTTAACGGGCCATCTCGTTTTAAGCACATTGCATACTTCTACTGCCGCTGGTACTATCGTGCGTCTGGTAAATATGGGGGTAGAGCCTTTTCTTATTACTTCTTCAGTTATTTGCATCGTTGCTCAGCGCCTGGTAAGGAAAATTTGCCCTCACTGCAAAGAAAATTATGCGCCTACAGATACGGTTTTGTCAAAGTTGCAAATTAAATCTAAGGAAGGCATAGTTTTTTATCGCGGCAAAGGATGCAAGAAGTGTTTTAATTCCGGATATGCCGGCAGGATTGTTTTGTCGGAAGTATTGGTGTTGAGCCCCAAAATAAAAGAACTAATTTTAGGGCGCCAGCAGGAACACAATATTAAAAACACAGCAAGGATAGAAGGGATGCAGACTTTAAGAGAGGATGGCTTAGCTAAGTGTTTCTTGGGGATAACAAGCCTGGAAGAGGTTTTGCGCGTGACAACCAGCGATGAACCTTTAGAAGAAGATAAATAGACAATGGGCGTATTAAAGAAAAGACTAACAGATTTATTAATAGATGGCGAGCATATAACCCAGGAACAATTAGATAAGGCCCTTGAGATACAGAAGAATACCGGTCTTGATTTGAGGAGTATTTTGATAAAAGAAGGATTTATCACGGAGCATGAATTGCTGGTTGTTTTGTCAAGGGAGTTGTTTATTCCTTACCTAGACCTTTCCCGGTATAAAGTAGACCCCCAGATTGCTTCTCTGATTCCTGAAAAAGTGTCGAAGCAATATAAGGTTGTGGCGGTATCTTTAATAGGCAATACCCTTACAGTAGCGATGTTTGATCCGTTAAATATATTCGTAATTGATGATCTAAAAGTTTTTACGGGGTATGAAATAGACCCTGTCATTGCCAGTGAAAAAGAAATTGAAAAGGTGGTTAACAATATCTATAAAAAAAGAGATTTTGTACAGGAGATGAGCAGTTTTATCGGTTCGCAGCATAAGGATAAAAAAGAAGAAGAATATATTGACATAGGAGGCGGCATTGAGGATAGCCAGAAAGCGCCTATTGTAAAAATTGTAGACCTTTTGATTATAGAGGCGTTAAAGAAAAGGGCTTCCGATTTACATATGGAACCGACAGAAAAAGATTTAAGGGTGCGTTATCGTATCGACGGCCATCTTCACGATGTATTCAGATTGCCTAAAGATAATCAGAATGCGGTTCTTGCCAGGATTAAGATAATTTCCGGTATGGATATTACTGAAGCCCGCCTTCCCCAGGACGGGAGATTCAAAGTTAAATTAAAAAACAAAGAGATAGATTTCAGGGTTTCGGCGCTGCCTACGACTTTTGGCCAGAAGTTCGTATTAAGGACTTTAGACAAGGCTAAACTTTCTATGGGGTTGGATAATTTAGATATGTCTCCTGGGCCATTGCGTTTATGTAAAGAAGCCATAGCTAAACCTTATGGCATGATTTTGCTTACCGGGCCGACAGGCTGCGGAAAATCCACAACGCTTTATTCCATAATAAATCAGCTTAATAAGCCGGATAAGAATATCATTACGGTAGAAGATCCTATAGAGTATCAAATAGAAGGTATTACCCAGATTCAGGTGAAGCCTGAGATAGGATTAACTTTCGCTTCCGGATTGCGTTCAATATTAAGGCAGAGCCCGGATATCGTCTTAGTTGGCGAAATCCGCGATTTCGAAACTTCGGATATTGCTATTAAAGCGTCGCTGACAGGCGAGCTGGTGCTTTCTACTTTGCATACCAATGATGCTTGCGGCGCTATCACGAGATTGATAGATATGGGCGTGGAGCCATTTTTGGTAGCTTCCGGCCTCGTCCTTAGCGTAGCGCAGAGGTTATGCAGGCGTATATGCCCGAAATGTAAAGAGCCCGATGAAATTTCCAGAGAAACATTGGAAAAAATCGGAGTTTATGATTTAATAAAGAAGAGGAATAATGCAGGTTTTTTTAAGGGTAAAGGCTGTAGCCATTGCGGTAATACGGGTTATTTTGAGCGCATAGCAATTCATGAAGTAGTAATGATTGAAGACGAAGTCCGCGATTTGATTGTAAAGAGAGTTTCCAGCGACCAGATAAAAGATTTCCTAATGAAGGAAAAAGGATTTAAGACTTTGAGAGACGATGCCATAGAAAAATGGCTTCAGGGTATAATTACGTTAGAGGAAGTAATCAGGGCTACCACTCAAGATTAAATTTAAGATAATATGGCAGAAGGAAAAATTATTATAATTGATTCCGACGAGAAGAATAACCAGACTATGAAGATTGTTCTGGCGAATTTAGGCTATGAGGTTTCAGTTGCCTTTAACGGAAAATACGGCGTGGATGCATTTAGCATGAATAGGTTTGATGTTGTCTATCTTGCCATGAATATCCGCGATATAGACCCGCTTTATATCATCAGGGAATTTAAGAAGAGGGATTTAGATATTGTTATTGTGGCTTTGATACCGTCCGATGCAACTAATTTTATCAAAGAGGCGTCTAGCCAGGGCGTATATGATTATATGAAGAAGCCGTCAGATCCTCAGGAGATATTTTTTACGGCCAAGAGGGCAATGGCGCAAAGAAAATATTTAATCAACAATAGGCTCGCCTTACGCAGTCTGGAAGAAAGAAATATCTCTTTACAGAAGCAAAATATCATGCTTGCCAGGAGGATAGAAGAGAGCACGCGTAATTTAACCCATCTTTACGAGGATTTGCGTGACACATATATGCGTACAATTAAGGCTTTAGCGCAGGCTATAGACGCGCGCGACCACTACACGCATAGTCATTCTACAAACGTAAGCAGATATGCGAACATAATGGCGTCTGAAATGGGTTTGGATACGCATAAAGTGGAAGAAATAACCGATGCCTGCCAGCTGCACGATTTAGGAAAGATTGGTATCCATGATTATGTTTTGACAAAACCGGGTAAACTTACCCCTGAAGAATTCGAAGAAGTCAAGTTGCATGCTTTGAAAGGCGCGCAGATTTTAGAGCCGCTTACATTTTTAGAAGGCGTAATAAGAATTGTAAAACAACACCACGAGCGTTATGATGGTAAAGGATACCCTTACGGGCTTAAAGGGGATCAGATTGATATTGGCGCTAGGATAATGGCGATTGCCGATACCTACGACGCAATGACTAGCGCAAGGCCGTATAGGACACAAGGTGTTAGCAAAGAAGAGACCATAGAGGAAATAAAAAATGGCAGCGGTACGCAATTTGACCCTAAGGTAGTAGAAGTATTTTTAAAAGTAGTGCATAGGTTTTAGCGATAGTAGTTATAAAAGAGAGGTTTTGCTATGGCAAAATTTAAATATGCGGCAAAGGATGCTTCGGGTAAATCTGTAAATGGGATATTGGACGCGCTCAACAAAGAATCAGCCGTTGATATACTGCATAAGAAGAGCCTAACAATTATCAGTATTGCAGAGGATAAGAGTAAGGCAGCAAAGAAGAAAAAAATTAAACTCGATGATTTAGTCATATTTTCCCGGCAATTTTCTACGATGGTCGACAGCGGAATTTCCGTGGTGCAGGCTTTGTCTATTTTGGCAGAACAATCCGAAAATAAAACCCTGGCCGACACTACGTATACAATCAGCAAGGATATCGAAAGCGGTTCGAATTTATGCGATGCTTTATCAAAACACCCCAAGATATTTTCCGAGCTCTATATAAATATGGTCAAAGCAGGAGAAACCTCTGGAAAGTTGGATGAAATTTTAGATAGATTGGCAACATATTTGGAGAAAACAAATTCCCTTCAGAGAAAAATCCGTTCCAGCCTTGTCTATCCGACAGTAGTAATAAGCCTTGCCATGATAATTACTCTTGTGCTTTTGATTAAAGTAGTGCCTGTATTTAAGAATATATTTGATACGCTTGGCGGGGCATTGCCTTTGCCTACACAAGTCTTGATTATGATAAGCGACATATTGAGGCATAATTTTATTTTAGCTGTTATTGCGGTATCTATTTCTATTTTTCTGTTAAATAAATATTTCTCTACTCCCAAAGGCCGCTATCAATTTGATAAATGGCTTATAAAGCTCCCTGTTTTTGGGCTGTTGGTTAGAAATATTGCCATAGCCAAGTTTACCAGGACCCTGGCAACATTAGTGAGGAGCGGCGTCCCGATTTTAAACGCTCTGGCTATAGTAGGGAAGACATCCGGCAATAAGATCATAGAAGACAATGTTACCGAAGCCGGCAGTTCCATAAAAGATGGAGAGCCGATATCAGAGCCTTTGTCTAGGGGAGGAATTTTTCCGCCTATGGTGGTTAGGATGATTTCTGTAGGTGAGCAGACCGGCCAACTGGAAAAAATGTTGAATAAAATAGCGGACTTTTATGAAGAGCAGGTTGACGCTGCTGTGAGCGGTCTTGTATCGATGATAGAGCCTTTGGTTATCGCATTCTTGGGTATTGTCATTGGCAGCATAGTGGTAGCGCTATTTCTGCCGATATTTAAGATAACTCAACTCCTTGGGAGATAATAATTTACAGCTGAGACTCTTGAAAATACATAAGATTTTGTGTTACACTTATATTAGGGGAAAAATAGTTCTTTGTCAGCGTTAAAAACCTTTATTGTTAAGGGCAAACCATCCGGCTTGATATTAAAAAGCTGGCCTGTAAATGGTCGAAAGAATGGGACATCTGCCAAAGTTATTTTAGCAGATACGCTAAAGAAATTTAGCGGGCAAAACTAAAGGGCCTAATTCTTATATTATAAAAGGAAAAAGGCAGCCAGTTACCGATAAAAAATAATAGTATTTTAAGCGCCTATTCTTTTATCCATTTAGCGGTTTTAGTTATTTAGGATAAGGAGAATAGGTATTTTTTTTGAGAAATTAATTCATTTATCTTGACAATAAGGAAGGGAGGTGATATAAAAATTAGTTAGTATTTCAACGCGGCAGAGCCTGACGTAGATAACGGATTTTTTATACGTATTATACGTAGAGGTTCAATTAAGCCGAGAAAGGAGGTTAGAGTTACAATGAGAAGACTGACAAACAAAGGCTTTACGCTGGTGGAAATCATGATAGTAGTCGCAATTATTATTCTTCTTGCAGCCATAGCCATTCCTAACCTGCTCAGGGCCAGGCTTAACGCCAATGAAGCTGCAGCAATAGCTGCTTTAAGAACTATAGGCACTGGTTGTGAAATGTATAGGGCAGCACAGTCAACGCCTTCATATCCCGCTAATCTAGCCGCTCTTAGTTCAGGCACTCCTCCTTATATTGATTCACAGTTGTCTTCTGGAAGTAGGCAGGGATATAGCTTCGTTTATACTACTGGTGCCACTGGGTGGTCATATAATGTGACTGCTAGTCCTATATCGCCAGGCACTTCAGGTTCCAGAACTTTCTCGATATCAGAGAATGGCATAGTGTATTCCGGTACTACACCAGTCCAGTAAAAAGGAACCTGTTGTTAGTTGTATTAATCCCGATGCCTTTTTAGGCGTCGGGATTTTTTTATGGATACACAACTTAGGACGTGTTCGTTTTCGCTTAATACCATAGAAATTATATTATATTATTCGGCAGATAGCCTTAGAATCAAGCGAAGTTTTCATTGGATGGAGGCAAGAGTGAAAACTTCGCTTGACATTTTATCCCCTTGTTATAAAATAAGTTAAAGAAAATTAAAACAGTGCTTTTTAGAATAGAAAGCGAGAAATACTTGTTTAATAAGGCAAAAAATAGAAACGCTTTTTCCCTTATAGAATTGATGATCGCTTCTGCCATCTTGATGTTCATTATGATAGGTATGCTTTCTACTTATATTGCCTGCTTTGAGCTAAACGAATTTAGCAGGAGTTTGACTTTAGTGAATAATGGATTACAGGCTAAAATGGAAACCCTGCGAGAGACGCCGTTTGACAGTTTACTTTCTTTAGACGGCACTAATTTTTCAATCAGTGGTTTTTCTACGACTGATGCTAAAGGCGTAATAGATGTTTATTATACGACTTATTCCGATTTAATATATGTAAGGCTGGTTGGTTGTTGGAGGCAGAAATCCGGGCGTGTAATCGGTGAGGATAAAAATTTAAATGGCAGTTTAGATTCAGGAGAAGATGACGGCGATGGCGTTTTGGAATCCCCGGCGGAAATAATTACCCTTATCAGCACAGCAGAGTGATAATGAAAACAGAAAAAGGATATACATTGCTGGAACTTTTAATAGTAATAGCGGTTTTCGGCATATTAATGAGCGCATTGTTTTCTAGTATTACTTATTCAAGGGCGAGTTTCCGAGACGCGGGTTATCAGATTGACAGGCAGCAGGACGCCAGAAGGGCTGTAGATAAGATTGCCTGGGAGTTGAAGAAATCCAGCACAGTATGGGATATCGACGGCGGCAGGTATAGCGTTTCCGTAAACGAAGATGGCGATCAGTTAGATTTTTATATCCCCGTCTTTGATGAAGACAATCAGATAACAGAGCTCAAGGCTGTGCGTTATTATATGGATACGGTCAATACTTCTCAGCTATTGAGAAAAGAAGGTATTGAAAATGCAGTGGTGGCAGCTAATAATATTTATAATATAGCTTCACAGAAGCCATTTTTTACTTTTAGCGACCCTATTGTAGTTCTAAATATCCCCGTTGTAAAAAATAATAGCGTTTTTACTCTAACAACCCAGGTGAATTTACGAAATCGCGATGTTCAGTTGGAGGGAGGGGTGACAGTTGAAGAAATTGGCGAATAATCAGAAAGGTTTTATATTAATTGTTTCCGCTTTGGCTGTAATGGTTGTGTTGGGGTTAAGCGCGGTATTTTTTCTGCGCAGCGTCGGCGAGAAGCGCGTCGTAGATGTGGAAAAATTTATTATGCAGGCCGAATTTCTGGCTGAGGCAGGGGCGAATCACGGTTTGAGCGAATTGAAGAAACGTATAGGTTCCGATCTTAGCACAAATGTACAAGAGAAAATAAGCAGCGCCGCAACCCTTGATTCTTACTATACGAATGGGGATTCTTTAGGTTTTCTAAGGGATTATGCGTATGCGACGGAGAGTACACAGTTTAGCATTTTTCCCGGAGAAGCCACGCTTACCCTGACTCCTTTAAGCATGGTAACCGATGTCAGCGGCAATTACAGCGCGCAGATAGTCATAACCGAAGCTGCAGAGCCTGAAAAAACAGCGGAAACCGCGCAGGATGCCGAGTATATATTTTATTACAACTATACGATTAAAGGCGCTGGCACTTCAACCGCTGTTACTCCCAATATTGTAAAAAGAGTATATCTTTCAGGAGATTTCTCCGTGAGAGTTGAAAGAGATAACCTTGCTAAATACGCCCTATTTACCAATCATCACTCTGCTGTTAGCGGTACGTCGATATGGTTTACTCATAATACAAATTTCTATGGGCCGGTTCGCACCAATGAAGCTCTTAGATTTATAGATAACCCTGGTTCTTATTTTGGCGGTAAAGTAAGTCAGCATGAAGACAAAGCATGGTTTTATCATTCTCCTCAGACTTTAGACGATGATCACTACGGAACTTGGGACGTCCCTATCTTTAACGACGGTTTTGACCGCGGCGTAGGAGAAGTGAATTTACAATCGTCCGTGAATTCTGCAAGCGCAAAATACCAAGCGCTCGGCGGTACGACAGAGCCCTCTGCAAATGGAATTTATCTCCCTAATAGCAGCGGCAAATTATTAGGAGGTATTTATGTCAAAGGAGTGGTTACAGAGTTAACATTAGAGGTTGATAGCGGGAAACCAAAGTATGTTATACGTCAAGGCACAGGCGCTCCTACAAGAATTACAATAGACTACAGTACCCCCGCCGCTCCCACTACATCCGTTAAATATCCTTCAAACGACACACCTACGGTTTATAATGGCGTGCCTGACGGCATAAGCAACGAAGGTATAATTATTTATGCAACGGATCAGATAAGCAAGCTCGGCGGCACGGTGCAGAAAGACTCAGTAGTTACCCTTTGTTCAGAAGACGATATTATTATTACCAATCACCTTAAGTACGAAAAATACAATACTACCCCAATCTTAAATGCGACTGGCTATACTAATATGCTGGGCGTTGTTTCTTTTAATGGGAATGTGCGTATTGGGACAGCAGCCCCTAATAATATCAATATCCACGGAATAATTATGGCGCCCAACGGTCAATTTCAGGTGGATAATTATTCTTGGGGCGGATCTCGCGGCACAGCTACTTTATTAGGAGGCGTGATTAGTAATTATTACGGTGGATTTGGTACTTTTGGTGGCAGCGGCTATGCTAGGAATTTTGTTCACGACGGCAGGGTTCTCTCCGGGCAGATACCGCCGTATTTTCTGTCTATGACTAATTTTGTTTCTTACGATGAAGGTTTGGACAGCCGGCCATTATGGCGTAAGGTGGAAACAGTGGAAGATACTGGAGAGGATGAGACAGGAGGAGGCGCTCCAACAGGAATAATGGAAGACGCAGGTCCGCTATATGAAAAATAAAGGCAGAGAGATTATTATAAACAGAAAACATATTTTTGGGGTATTTATACTAGTGATGGCTGGAGTGTTTTATTATTTATGGATTACGGCAAATAATGAAATAGCGGTTAAGGAAAACAAAACTGCGACCTTGCAGGAATCCGGGCGTCTGCGGGATGCCATGAAAAAAGACCGCAGGAAATTATCTCCGCGGAGAAAGATGTATGACGTTTTTAAACCAGACGCAAATAAACAGGGCACAATGAGCGAGAAAGGAAGCCTTAAAGGCGAATTGAAACCTGAAGATATTCTCATTTAGTTATGCCAAAGATAGCGGTTATAAAAACGCATATATTACATATTATTATAGATAGCATAAAATCTTATTATAATTAATGGAGAGAAAAGAAAAGGGCGCAGCATTTTTATTTAGCGAAAAGATAAAGCGCTTGTTTAAGCCTAGTTTGTCGTCTTCTAAAAATATCCACATCAGTTTAGACATAGGAAGCACCTATATAAAAGCTGTTGCCTTAGAAAAGGCAGCCCAGTCAGTTAATATCCACGGGTTCGGCTACACAAAGATAGAAAAAGATGTAAAAGAGGCTATTAAAAATACCCTTTCCAGCCTTCCTGTCAAAAAGAAAGAACTCTCCGTATCTGTTTCTGGTTCAAATGTAGTGTTGCGTTATGTTCATATACCAGCTATGAATCAAGAAGAAATATCTAAGTCGATGGCTTTTGAGTTGGAGAGATACGTCCCTTTTAACAAAGACGAGATAAATTTTGATTTTGTGGTATTAAAGAATAATAAAAATACCGGCAAAATGCTTGTTTTGATTGTCGCAGCCAAGAAGGATTTAGTTGACAGCAGGATTTTCTTATGCCGTGAATTAGGTTATAATTTGAGTTTTATTGATGTTTGCCCCTTAGCGCTTGCCAACTATTTTGAATTTATAAGCGCCATAAAAGATAAAGTTTGCGCGATTGTTAATTTGGGGGCTAATATTTCTTCCGTCAGTATTATAGAAGATGGCTTGTTAGCCTTAAGCAGGGATATTTTCATAGGCGGCAATGATTTTACAAAGAAGATATCAGAGGTGCTCAATAAAGATTTCAAGGAAGCTGAACAAATAAAGATGGAATCCTTAAATGATAGCTTATTGCAGTCCTTGGAGCCCGTGTTTACTAATTTAACAAAAGAACTGAAAGTCTCTTTCGATTTTTACGAAACACAGGAGAACCGTTTGATTGATAAAATTTTGGTTACCGGCGGTTCCGCTTACCTTAAAGGAATGCTTGATTTTATGAAGCACTACTTAGGTCCGAATATAGAGCTGATTACTTTCGATGAGCAGAAACTTAAGTTAAGCCCATCTTTGGATGCGGTAAAATTTAAAGATAATTTTAATTATTTTACATTTGCTTTAGGAATGGGTTTTAGGAATTTTTAGATGATAAAAGTAAATTTACTACCGGAACATCTCAAGAAAAAAGAACCGGGGCAGAAGTCATCGCGCGGTCCTCTCGATAAAGCGCCTATATATCCTATTATGGCGGTTATTTTTATTCTGTTGTTGTTTGTCCATATTGCATTAGGTTTGTTTATCTTCAATAAGAAAATGCAGATAGATTCTTTAGATAAGACATCAAAAAATGCGCAGGCGCAGTCCAAGGAGATTGAGGATATAAAAAAAGATATAGCGGCTAAAAGAGATAAGCTAAAAATTCTGGAGCCCCTTTTAAAAAGGGATATGCATTGGACGTATTTTCTTAATAAAGTAAATCAGGCTGTGCCTAAAGGCCTTTGGCTTACCAACATTAGTTTTATAAATAGGAGATTGGTTATCAAAGGGAGCGTTTTAGCTTTTGAATCCGACGAAGTTTCTTTAGTGAATAGTTTCTTTGATGATTTGAAAAACGACAGTTTCTTTGCGGATAATTTTGCCGATTTTAATATAGGCTCTATGCAGAGAAGAAGCATTAAACAATACGAAGTGTTGGATTTTATTTTAACGGCGGAGGGAAAGAAATAGGATGAATATAGCAATAAAAGAAAAAGATAAAAAAATAGTCTTTGTTACTCTTTTCGTGATTTTTATTGTTCTCGATATGGCTATGCTTTTAGGATGGCAGTATCGGCTGTTTTCCAAAAACAGCGAAACATTGACTAAAAAGAAACAGGCTATGGCCAATATGGAAAGAGATATAAGCAATTTAGACAGGATAAAGAAAGAGGCCGGGGATATAGAGAAGAAGACCGGCGACTTATGTCTTTCCATTAAGGAAGGCGAGAATGTTTCCGCGTTAATAGAAGATATTTCCAAATTAGCCAACAATAGCGGCGTGAAAATTACCCAGATAAAACCTGTGATGGATGATGTTAATTTTGCAACAGTGGATATAAAGGACGTTAGGCTCCATGAAATAGAAATTCAGATAGTGGGGCAGTCTGGTTTTCATCAACTAGGGGATTTTATCAGCAAGGTTGAATCAGCTGAAAACTTTTTCAGGGTGGTTTCCTTAAGTATAGACCCCAACGATAAAGATTATAATGTACAAAATATAAAGCTTTCTTTAAGAACATATATTAATATTATATAATATGTATTATATTAGGTTTATATTTATGCTATTATTAGTAATAATGATGGGCCTAGCCGATGTTGTAGCCCAGGATAATAAGGCAACATACGATAGCGCTAAAAAAAGAGATCCCTTTATACCCTATGTTGCAGATGACGGCCAGCTGATAAATATACATGAAGAAGGAGAAGACATCAATATCAATTTGGAAGGTATATTTTACGATAAAGACGGCCAGTCTATGGCTATAATAAACGGTGAAATTTTGAAAAAAAATGATACAATTGGTAATATAAAAATAGTTGAAATTAAAAGAGGCAGTATAGTCTATAGTAAAAATGGAGAAATTTATACCTTGTCTGCTAAGAAGGAGGAATAGTTAATGCGCAGGTGGATTCTTATGCTGATTTTAGCGTTGGGTTTATACGGGATAGCTTATGGAGCAGATGAGACGGCTTCGAGCGGCGATAAAAAAGAAGAACCAGCACCTCTGCAAACAGAAGAAACAGCCTTAACGCAAGAGGAGAATAGCGGAAATATCACGCTTGATTTTAAAGATGCGGACATAAGAAACGTGCTGAAGATTATTGCTTTAAAAAGCGGCATAAATATTGTTGCTTCTCCTGATGTTACCGGGACAGTTTCCGTATATCTGGATAATGTTAATTGGGAAAAGGCGCTGGATGTTATTTTGAAAACCTATGGTTTTGGTTATGAAAAAAAGGGCAATATCATTAGCGTTGCCCCGCTGGACAAGATTACTGAGCAGAGAAGAATAGAGCAGGAAATGACGCATGTCCAGCCGACTGTAACTGAGGTTTTTAAGTTGAAATACATTGACGCATTGGATGCCAGTAAGGCTTTGGAGCCATTGATTTCTTCGCGTGGGAAAATTACGGTTTTAGAAATGACTGGCAAGGCTGGGTGGCAGTTTGGAGGAGAGGCGTTAGGCAAGAAAGAGACAAAGGGAAAAGAACGCAAGAGCCTGACAAAGGTGTTATTAATTACAGACATCCCTCCTGTTGTGGAGCAGTTGAGGACAGTATTGAAGGAGATAGACGTAAAGCCCAGGCAGATTATGATTGAGGCAAAGATACTGGAGGTTTCCAGAAATTATCTGGATGATATTGGTTTTGAATATTCTACGCAGGAAGTAGGCGCGAGCGATATTACTATTGATGGCAGCAGCAGCAAGGATTTATACGGAGTAGGGGGCCGGTTCCTAAGCGGTAACGAGGATACTGTAAGTCCTTCCAATTTTGATCCCGCAGCCACTGACCTTAGCCCTGAAAACGCCGGCTTGCAGCTTATTCTTAAAAAGTTAATGGGCTCAAAGTTCGAAGTAATCTTTCATATGTTGCAGGAAGACGTGCATTCAAATTTATTATCAGCCCCCAGAATCGTGACTTTAGACAACCAGGAGGCAACAATATTAGTGGGGGAGAAATACCCTATATTATCCACGGATGTCTCCGGCACAGATACGACAACTACGACAACAAGCCTCGATTATTATCAAGATATAGGCATTCAGCTTAATGTGGTCCCGCAGATATGCGGAGGCGATAAAATCAATATGATTATCCATCCGGCCGTAACTTCTTTTACCCAAACAGTCGGCACTAACGCCTATCCCAGGATAACTACGCGTGAAGCAGAAACGCAGGTAATCATTGACAATGGCGAGACGCTTGTTATCGGAGGTTTAATCCAGGATTACGAGGATGTTTCAAAGATAGGGGCGCCTTTCCTGAGCAAAATTCCTCTACTTGGACTTTTGTTCAGAAGAGATACTAACGATACAGACAAGATAGAACTGCTTATATTTATAACCGCGACAATCGTAGATGAATCTGGCATTCCTCAGACAAATGGTGAACCAACTGAAGAGTGAACTGCTCAGATTTTTTATAGATAATAAACGCAATTAAACAACGACTAATTTTACAGGAGTCGCTTTTTTTATTTTGGAGGGAGTTTGTATTTTAGAAATAGCAGAACAGAAACCCAGTTTAAAGTTAACTTTATTTTTTCTAAAACAGGTTTTATGCGCTATATTTCACATTTAGATCTCATGCGGTTTATGATGCGTGCAGCCCGCCGCGCAGAACTGCCTTTGTATTTTAGCAAAGGTTTCAGCCCGCGCCCCAAATTGGCGATAAAAAGAGCCTTAAAGCTTGGTCTGGAGTCGGAGAATGAAGAGGCGCAGCTTATTCTAACCCGTAAAATAAATCCCAAATCATTTCAAAATAAATTTAATAAACAATTGCCTCAAGGTATAAGGATAAAAGAGGCCAGCATTTTGTAAAAGGAAGGATTCTTAGAATATGCCCAGAGAAATTCTTATCAATGTCGCAGAGAAGGAAAAGCGGGTCGCCATCTTGGAAAATAATAAGTTGGCTGATTTTTTTATCGAGCATCCTGAAGACAGGACTATAGTAGGTAATATCTACAAAGGAAAAATTCAGGATGTTGTTCCTTCTGTAGGCGCTGCCTTCGTGGAGATAGGAGAAGAAAAGAACGGTTTCTTATATATTAACGACGTTACGGATTTTCGTTTCGATGAAGAGGATTTGAGTGAGTTAAACCCTATAGATAATAAGAAGAAAGCCCCGCCGCTTGAGCTTAAGAAAAACCAGGAAGTTTTGGTCCAGGTGACAAAGGAGCCTTTTGCCAGCAAGGGCGCAAGGCTTACGACTCACGTTTCTATCGCCGGAAGATACCTGGTGCTTATGCCTTTTGACAGGCATTTTGGCATATCCCGCAAGATTGACGAGCCCGAGGAGAGAAAAAGGATAATAGAAATTTTCCGTTCGCTCCACGTAGGCCATGAATACGGAGTTATAGTCAGGACCGCGGCTTGGGGAAAAGACAAAAAGGCGCTTGTTCGGGATTTGCACTTTTTGTTAAATCTCTGGGACAAAGTAAAAAAGATTTCTCATAAGGCGCGCAGCCCATATTTAGCCTATGAAGATTATGATTTGGTTTTACGCACTGTGCGCGATTATTTTACCGAAGACGTGGAAAGGCTGGTTGTCGATTCCAAGATAGAATACAAAAGGATTTATAAATTCGTCAGCGCATTTTTGAGGCCATTGGCTAAAAAACT
>Ga0172371_10002736_pt1 | contig 27738 bp, 26 predicted proteins | sample Lak12m_FD_114543 | JGI IMG/M metagenome (GOLD analysis project Ga0172371, IMG submission 114543) | Freshwater microbial communities from Kabuno Bay, South-Kivu, Congo - kab_022012_12m | ecosystem: Environmental > Aquatic > Freshwater > Lake | place: Democratic Republic of the Congo: South-Kivu...
TACCTGAAAAAGGTAACGGTTTTGATAGTACTAAGCTTTCCATTTTATTAGAAAATTAAATGATAATTATTTGGTTTGAAAATCAATTCGAAGGATTGGATGTAAACTTTTAATCTAACTAACATCATAAAAGTACTTTATGGAAATAATTACCAAAAGTATTGAATGGAAATGAGAAATCAAATTATATTTTCAGCTAAATAAAAAAGATTCTACAGTGATGAATAAGTGGTGATTCCTGCAACAGAATCCATTGGACAAAGTTAGCAATTAAAAGGATGAGGTATGGTTCGGTTTGAACAAAGCCACCTGGTATTTACATAATTTTTAACCGAAAAATTTATTATTAAAAAAAAGTCAATTCAGCCGGGTTTAATTTCAAAAATTACTGCATCTAAAGGATTTAACTCAATTTCAACGCCAGTTTTGATCGCAGTTTCTTTCTGGAAATTTATTGTTGTCCGGTTCCAGAGTACCTCAATTGCGATAAAAAAGCCGAATTGCTCAAACCCGATCTCACCAAAGGCATGATCCGGGATTTTAATTTTAACAGTTTGCTTTTTCGTTTTATCGAAACTAACAACAATTAAAAGGACCTGTTCGGTATTGAAACGTATAAAAGCATAAACCTTGTCTTTTTCGAAGTCAGTCTGTTGGCCAATAGCCCACATCAGATCGTAAAACCGGCCATTGCTGATTGCGGGGGATTGTTTGCTGAATAATAGGATTTTTTTATAAAAACCACGAAGCATATTCTGGTCTGCTGTTAATTTCCCGCCATCAAAGGCACCGTCATTCATCCATTTTTGATGTTCGGGCATGTTAAAATAGTCGTAAATGGTTGTTTTTCCGTCATCGTTGCTAAAACCAGCTATTCCTTTCGCAGGTTCACCCACTTCCTGCCCGGAATAAATCATTACCGGACCTGTATATAAGGTTGAAACAACGGTCATTGCCGGAATTCCGGCCAAGGGATTATTGGCGAAAAAAGGTGAAGCCAGCCTGACTTCATCATGATTTTCGAGAAACCGCAGCATATGCTGATCAATTCCTTCGAGCATTTGCCAGCAACCTGTTATCGAGCGTGTAGAACCATTTTCGTGAATGATATTTTTAAGCGAATCGTACAAGCCCACCTTATCGTAGAGGTAATCGAATTTACCTGTTTTTATGTAGTTATGGTATTCGAGCGGATTGTAGATTTCGGCTATGAAAATGATATCCTGAAATTTTTCCCTGGTTCTTAAAATGGCCCATTGCCAAAACTCAACGGGAACCATTTCTGCCATATCGCATCTAAATCCGTCAACTCCTTTTGAAGCCCAGAAGAGTAAAATTTCGAGCATTTTTTTCCAGGTATCCGGCATCGGGTTGAAGTACTTTCTTTTATTATTCTGGAAATCGATACCATAATTCAATTTTACGGTTTCGTACCAATCGTCTTTTCCGGGCTGTGCAGTAAATTTATCGTTTCCTGTAGCTCTGGCAGGGCTTTCAAAATATGGTGATACCGAAACTTTTGTATTGTTTATTTCTGTTGATCCGATGCCATCCGGTAATTTAAAAGTTGTTCCCGGTAAATAATAAAAATTATTTTGGGGATTAAAACCTTGTGACTCATTGTCATTTTTACCAAGATCGGAAACGCCATCAGGTTTATTAATTGAATGATACTCCCGAAAAACGTGGTTTGCGACAAAGTCGATGATAACTTTCATACCAGCTTTGTGAGTTCGGGCTATCAGCGCTTCAAATTCATCCATCCTGTTTTCCGGGTTTATGGCAAGATCTGGATCAACATCAAAATAATCGATGATTGCATAGGGTGATCCTGCCGACCCTTTAATAAGCGAAGGATTGCCGCTGTTGATATTTGGTTTCGGATATTGTGTCCTGCTTGCGTGCCTGACGATGCCGGTGAACCACAAATGGTTAATTCCCAGGTTGTGAATTTCCTGTAAAGCCCTGGTCGTAAAATCATCAAATTTGCCAACCCCGTTTTCTTCGATGGTTCCACCTATTTTACAGTTTGTGTTCTTGTTTCCAAAAAGTCGGGTGAAAACCTGGTAAATGGTTAGTTTATTTCCCATTTTGTGCGAATTGACGGTTATACATTTTGGTGATATTTGCAAGCCATCCTGCTTTTTCATCTGTCAGTTGGTCCCTGGTAAAGCGCCACTGCCAGTTTCCTGAAGGCGTTCCCGGCGTATTCATCCTTGATTCACTCCCCAGTTCCAGTAAATCCTGTAATGGAATTACAGCTATCTCAGCTACCGAACTCCACGCCAGCCTGATCATTTTTCTGATGACTGTTTTATCGTCTGCATCAAGGTATTCGAGAAGTTTTTTCCGGATATGGTGGTCGAGATGTTTGTACCAGCCGGCAAGGGTGTCGTTGTCGTGTGTTCCGGTATAGACAATAAAATTAGGGGTGTAATTATGAGGGAGGTACCCATCGGCTTCATCTGAATGAAATGCAAACTGAAGGATCTTCATGCCGGGAAGTCCGAAATTGTCCCGTAAATTTTCAACTTCGGGTGTAATTATTCCGAGATCTTCGGCTATTACCGGTAATTCTCCAAGACGTTCCTTTATTGTTTTAAATAATTCGGTGCCAGGCGCATCAACCCATTTCCCATGTTGGGCTGTTTTATCTCCAAAAGGAACCGACCAATAGGCTTCAAAACCTCTGAAATGATCAATCCGCACAAAGTCGTACATTTCAAACGAAGCTTTTATCCGGTTTGTCCACCATCTGAAACCATTTTTTTGCATGACATTCCAATCGTAGAGCGGATTTCCCCACAATTGCCCGGTGCTGCTGAAATAATCTGGCGGCACTCCTGCAACTTTTAATGGGTTACGGTTTTTATCAAACTGAAACAACTCATGATTGCTCCATACATCGGCGCTGTCGTGGGCAACATAAAGAGGCATATCACCAATGATCGAAATTTTCAGGTCGTTGGCATATTTTTTAACTGCTGCCCACTGTTTGAAAAAAATATACTGGCAAAACTTATGAAAACCGATTTCATATAAAAATTTGTTTGTGAAAAACTGGATGGCTGATTCATCTCTGTAACGGAATTTTTCTGGCCATTCCCACCAGGGCATCCCATTAAAATGTTCTTTAAGTTCAACAAACAAGGCATATTCGGTAAGCCAGTCATTCTTTTTTACCAAAAACTGATTATACAAATCCTTGTTTATGGACTTGTCGTTGGTAAAATGAAGATAAGCTTTTTTAAGTAACGTCTTTTTAAGTTCGATCACATGTCCATAATCTACCCGGGTTTCATGATGATTCTTGTGGTCCGTCTCTTTCAGGGAATTTTCAGTTAATAAACCTTCATCGATTAAAGTCTCAATGTCGATGAGAATCGGATTTCCGGCAAAAATCGAAAAACACTGATACGGAGAATCCCCATAGCCGGTGTGCCCCATTGGAAGAACCTGCCAGATGGTTTGATTTGCCTTTGAAAGAAAGTCGAGGAAATATAAAGCATTTTTTCCAAGTGAACCAATGCCAAATTTGCCTGGGAGTGAAGTTGGATGGAGCAAAATACCACTGCTACGTTTAAATTTCATGTGCTGATTTGATTTAAAATATATGCAAAGTAAATCTTTCGGAATTTCTTATCAAAATTGTATTCTGAATTCAGAATTATTCTAACCGTAAAAAGAAAAACCCGCCGGACTTTGGTGGGTTTTCAATATCACCTTTTATTAATTAATCATCAATGTGAGTAAATAAAATCTTCGTCGCGATACGCAGTACCTGTACCACTATACCAATCCTGTGCTTCAAGGCCATTGCTTCCTGCCCAGACTTTGAACTTTTTGTAGCCCCACCAAATGGTATGCCGGTAATACCCGTTTGCGGGTTCATTTACCGAATCAGCCTCAATTGTCCAGCTAAAATTACCCGGAATATCTAAACCCCATGGGAAATATTGACCAACCGAATCACCGTACATCGAAGCTTTTTCATTGGTTTTGTACCATAAATCTTCCGAAATCCCACCTGTCGGATAACTTGATCCGTCATTTGCCGAATCGAAAAGGTTAATCTGAACCATATCTGAAGGTATATGGCCTGCCAGGTGAATTTCGTGACCCCTTTTATTAATCAGGGATGAATTGTAAACAAAAATAAAAGGATTCCAGGTCTGGAAACCAAGGGCATCAATCCCGTAATCACCACCAGTTATGCTTATTTTAACACTAAATGTGTAGTTTCCACGATAAACACCCGGTAATGTATTTCCCCTGCTTGGGAGATAGTCGTGAGCGATGACAGTAAGATAGGTTTGACCCGCTTCTGAATGATTACTCCCATTTAATGAGATAATTCCCTGGTTCAGGTGATACCCTGAAATTTGAAACTGATTGTCTGCAACTTCATTATCGGGTAAGCTAAATCCAAATCCTGCTTTGAGTCCCGCGCCATTGGCTTTGAGGTCGAAATTACCAATACCCTCAACGAGATGGTTTGAGGAATTTGTTACACGGTTAAACCGATAACCAATAACTGCATCATTCATATCAAAATCACCCATCGAAGGCCACAAATCTTCAAATGCCAGCGTTCCTGCTGTAGCAGGCCAGTAGTTGTTAAATGCGCGGAGCGGATCGTATGGGTAGTCATCGGAAATGTTGACAATCCCATCACCATCAGTATCGACGTTTCCAATCCAGTCAGGTGAAACCAAAGTTCCATCCAGGGCTGTGTCGCCAGTCAGGTTATCCGTAGTAGTGCCAGTTCCTTCTTCCATTGGCCAATAACCTGCCATTCCTGTGTATGGAGAAGTAATCGATCTTGTCATATAAGTGTTGATTTGCGATGCGGATCTCGCTGTATTCCAGAGCCTGACCTCATCAATAAAGCCTTCGAAATATGAATCGGGGTTCAAATCGCCCCATTTGCCAATGGTAAATAAGTTTACATCAGTTGGCAACAATGGTGAAAATGATGTTTCTGTGGCTTCGAGTGTTCCATCCAAAAAAAGTTTTGAACTATTTTCAGAGGCAAATACAACAGCTACATGGTGCCAGGCGTCATCCGTAACAACTGTTATCCCTGTTTCTTCTTCATTTGAAGTGTCTTTCTTCGACCTGATAGTCAGTTTACCGTCGCTTCCGTTTACATACACACCAAATTGATATTCATCATTTGCCGAACTGCAATAACCCATAATTGCCATATCGCTATCATAACCTGCTGTTTTAAACCAGGCTTCCATTGTAAAGGGGTATGTTGTAATACCCGGGTTGCCGGTAATTACATGATCATATGCCGTATGATCAAAATAAAGTGCCCACTGCGCTGTTGCTACTGATTTGTAATCCGCGGGAAGCGCATAGGTAACTGTACCATTCTGGATATTTACAATATTCCCATTTATGGAAAGTTGCTGCGTAGTTTTTGGCATTCTGATGGTCATCTGATAACTATCTTCGATTCCCAACATTTTGGCGTATTGTCCTTCGCCATCGACAGTGGTGATTGTGAAAATCTTGTTTTGGGTATTTGTCAGAAGGATATTTACATCCTTCCACATGCTCCAGTCAAAGCTGGGATTGATGGATTGTTGCCAGGTTAAAGGCTCTTCAGTTGTACCCGGATCATTTTTGGAAACGTCTTTTTTACAACCAAAAAAGATAATCATTAATCCTGCTAAGAAAATGGTAAGTGTCTTTCTCATTTTTTTGGGAATTTTTACTATAAATACATTAAAATCATTTTTTGCCTGAAATGTTCTGATAATCATTAATCAAAAATCATTCCTTTAGCCCATTAAGTATTTATCTGTCAGTGATTCAAATGGATGTATTTTAAGAAAATAGTAATATTAATTCCAGTTTGGGAAATGTCCTCCAAAATTTGGATAAATTCGAGGTTTATCCGTGTCCAGGCTACAAAAAATGGGTACGTTATTAATGATAAATCAGCAGAAAGAGTATTGGAATAATAATACCAGCAACAGTTAGCCAGGCACCACGACGTGTTATTCCATTTTTCCCTTTCAGAATGAAAAGACCCGAAATGGCAAGTAACACCAAACCAATTGCATAAAAATCAGAAAACCAGGTCCACCATTTTCCCGGATTATAATGAAGGTAATTCATGGAGTGCAGGATCGGACGACGTCGCAGTTTTTCGATATTTCCTACCCCGGTATTCATGTCGATGAGAACACTACCTCCATCCAGGAATACCTTAAGCGTTTCCGGGTTAGGAAAATAGTATTTTTTATAATTCCCTTTTTCACCATATTGGTCCAAAATATCAAGTACATCCTGTTTATTGATATTCAGGTCGATTGAATGTCCCAACTGAAAAGGTATATTTGTGACAACATAATTGGGATTCCAGTCGTTCAAATGATTAATTGCAACGCCTGATATTCCGTAGATTACGCTCATAGCGAAAAAGAAATATCCAAGGTCGCGGTGGATTGCACGGTTATACTTTCTCCATTTTATATCAATCATCTTCAAAAAATATATTTTTTATAAAAAAAGGTCAAGAAATAGTATTCTTGACCTTAAAATATTACACCAATTCAAATTATTTCTTTTCTTCGTATTTACTGGCAATTACAGTGTAGAATGATAGATGATCCATCCCGCTTTCGGCAAGCTGTGTTCTTAAGTTATTTACCTGTTCAAGTTCAGCACCTACGTCGCCTTCCTTGGCTTCATGACCAACCTGGCCTTCATGAATTTTAAAATCGGAGCCCGGATTGTTGGCCTTTATTTCATTTTCCCAATTTGTGAGATAGGTTTCGTCAACAATCAACTTACTGACTTTCCCACTAATAACCACATCACTTCCTTCAAGTTCGACAGGAAAACTTGGAATTTCTTCACCGGTTTCAACTTTTACCCTCTGTTCCGGGTCGGTACCAATAATGAAAAGTCTTTTTCCGCCTTCTTTACAAACATGGGTAGCAGTACCTGTGATTTGGATTGGTTTGTCAAGATACAAGTCTGGGTTTGCGTTGAAATCGTTTACAGTGATCATGGCAACTTCATCAGTTTTTTGCGTACTGGTATTGCCACATGCCGCAAAAAATAAAGCGATTACTGCCAATGAAAATAATTTTTTTAACATAGAGCCTCCGTGATTTTTTATTTAAGTTTACTTTTACTGATTTCTTAATTATTATAACTGAAAAATGATTGGAGTGCAAAGGTAAACTTTTTGCTCAAAACAGGCATTTAAAATGTGCTTTTTTTTGAAACTATCCCCAATCAAAATATAAATTAAAGTGTAAAATATGGAAAATCAGGAATTAGGAATCGGGTCACGGGTAAAGCACCCGGATTTTGGAATCGGTGTTATTACACAATTTACTTCGGAAGCCTATGAAATTGTTTTTGTAGAACATGGTTGGCGGAAAATCCTGAAATCCTTTACCGGATTGGAAGTCATTGACGCCATGGAACCCGACAGGGATTTAGTTAGTTATGAGCAGGTCGAAAATATGGTTGTAAAAGTTCTGAGGAAGTTTTCTGATATACAGGAGACTGTGCAAATGGGAGATAAATGGATTGGGGGTAAATTGATTCTTGAACCCGGACGATCAGACCTTGCCTCGAAAGAACTTCCCATTGATGCATTTTTCCATAAAATTGTAATGGTGCGGGACAGGGTCAGAGTAATGGAGCAACGGATAAACAGCAGCGACCTTCCAGATGAAGAAAAGGTAAACCTTCAACAATACATTACGAGAATTTACGGGAGTTTGACCACTTTTAACGTTCTCTTCCAGTATAAATCTGATCATTTTGTCGGTGAAAAAGGAGCCTGACAATATCATTTTATTTCAGATCAGGAGGCCATTTCGGTGCTGATTTTCTTCGGAATTAAGGTATTTTCGGGAGAAATATGTACCTTTTCTTTTGATGATGGAAATGAATAATCATTGTCTTTTAACGATCATTATTCATTCTCTTTGTTAATTTGTATTTGCTGTTCCATGAAAGTATTAAAAATGTTCCCGGTAATAAAAATGGCATTGATAAAGCAAAGGTGAATGTAAGTGTATTAAGTACATCAGAAAATGCTACAGTAATTCCCAGGGCGATACCACACAATAGTAATAAGGTCCCACCCACAATTTCAACAAACCATCCGATTATGTTGGCTACCAATGCAAATGAAAACAAAGTCAGGAGAAAAAGCAAATCATAATTGGAGTTTGAAGTTTTTATAACATCCAATGTCCTGCCAATAAAGAATGAAACAAAAAATACCAGGCCAAGAAATCCGGATAACCTTCCTGCCCAGCGATAAATCCTATATCTTTCCATCCTGATGAATTTTTAACTCAAATCGAACCTTAGCGGGTTTTCAACTTTTTCGGGAAGAAGGGCATATTTAATAACTTCCATCATGTTATCGACATACTGAAATTTCAAACCATTGATATATTTCTGGTTAATATCAAGAATGTCCTTTTCGTTTTCTTTTGATATGATAATAGTGTCGATTTTTGCACGTTTTGCTGCAAGGATTTTTTCTTTAATTCCACCAACAGGAAGTACTTTGCCCCTTAAAGTTATTTCACCGGTCATAGCTATTCTGGCTTTTACTTTACGTTGTGTAAATGCAGATGCCAGCGTCGTAAACATAGTTACACCCGCCGATGGCCCATCCTTTGGGGTTGCACCTTCGGGAATATGAATGTGTGCATTGTATTTTTGAAATACCTCCGTCGGGAGATCAAGCAAGGATGCATGCGATTTTAAATATTCGAGAGCAATGGTTGCCGATTCCTTCATTACATCACCAAGGTTGCCGGTTAGTGTAAGATTTCCTTTCCCACGGCTCAGGCTGGCTTCGACAAAAAGAATTTCACCACCTACAGCAGTCCATGCCAAACCGGTAACTACACCTGCAACGTCATTTGAAATCGCCTGTTCCTTCTGGAACCGGGGCCTGCCAATTATTCTGCTAAGATCATCCAATGATACTTTTACATCATATTTTTCGCCTTCGGCAATGTATCTGGCTTTGTTCCTGATTACCCTGGCAATATTTTTTTCAAGTAACCTTACTCCGGATTCACGGGTATAATCGTCGATAATTTTTTCGAGAATCTCTTTGCTGAAACTCAGTTGTGTTCTTTTTACACCATGTTCTTTTAATTGTTTGGGAACAAGATGCCTTTTGGCAATTTCAACCTTCTCTTCAAGTAAATAGCCGCTCAATTCGATTATTTCCATGCGGTCACGCAAAGCAGGATGCACCGTACTAAGCGTATTTGCAGTAGCTATAAAGAGCACTCTTGAGAGGTCGAATTCGAGTTCGAGGAAGTTATCGTAAAAAGTTGTGTTTTGTTCGGGGTCAAGTACTTCGAGCAAGGCTGCTGAAGGATCGCCGTTGTGATTGGCACCAATAACCTTGTCGATTTCATCCAAAACGAAAACCGGATTTGCGGATTTGGCTTTCTTAATGCTTTGGATAATCCTGCCCGGCATGGCTCCAATGTATGTTTTCCGATGACCTCTTATTTCGGCTTCATCACGCAGGCCACCCAGCGACATCCTGATGTATTTTCTGCTTAATGATCGGGCTACCGATTTCCCCAAGGATGTTTTTCCGACTCCCGGAGGGCCAACAAGACAGAGGATGGGTGATTTCATATCGCCTTTGAGTTTTAAAACCGCCAGGTATTCGATGATACGTTCTTTAACTTTTTCCAGGCCGTAATGATCCTTATCGAGTACCTGCTGAGCGTGTTTTAAGTCGAAATTGTCTTTTGTAAATTCGTTCCAGGGCAGTTCGATCAGGGTCTCAAGGTAATTGAGCTGGATCGAATAATCCATGGCGGCAGGATTCAGCCGCATAAGTTTATTGATTTCTTTATCAAAGGTTTCGCCGACTTCCTTGCTCCATTTTTTCTTTTTACCTTTCTGACGGAGTTCCTCAATTTCCTGCTGCTGGCTGTTACCCCCGAGTTCTTCCTGAATAGTTTTGAGTTGCTGGTTAAGCATATAATCGCGCTGCTGTTTGTCGAGATCATGCTTAACCTTATCCTGAATCTGGTTTTTTAATTCAAGCATCTGTAATTCCTTGCTCAATGCCGCCAATACTTTAGTGGCCCGTTCTTTTACTTCAGGGACTTCAAGAAGTTTCTGTTTTTCCTCGAGATTGATATTGAGATTACTCGAAACAAAATTAACAAGGAACACCGGGCTTTCGATATTTTTGATCGCAAATGCCGCATCGCTTGGAATATTTGGTGAAAGCTTAATAATCTGGATGGCCAGATCCTTTAATGAAGAAATAAGTGCCTGAAAATTCCTGTCTTGCAAAACCTTCTTTTTACTTTCGAAATTGGAAACTTTAGCTTTAAAGTAAGGTTTATCGGTAACCATTTCTTCCAGTTTAAACCGCTTCTTTCCCTGTATGATAACTGTGGTGCTCCCATCAGGCATTTGTAAAATTTTCATGATGTTCGATACGGTTCCGATCTGGTAAAGATCGTCCGCGGTCGGGTCTTCAATTTCGGGATCTTTTTGAGCAACAACACCAATGGTTTTGGTCCCGCTATATGATTCACGGATAAGCTGTATGGATTTATCCCTGCCAACAGTAATAGGAATCACAACTCCGGGAAATAAAACAGTATTTCGTAATGGTAAGATGGGTAGGATTGCCGGTATTTCTTCGGCATTCATAATATCTTCATCTTCCTGCGAAAGCAATGGAATAAATTCGGCGTCGTGATCGACTATATCAGAAAACACAACTTTTTTTTCTATTGATCTGAACATATCTTTATTGTTTCTCTTTATTCAAAACGTCAGAATTTTAATAATCAAACATTTAGATAAATATTCTGGCGATTTGTTTATTTTCCGATCTCATTGTCAAGTTACGTGCCAGAATTATTTACAGGAAAACCTGACAGGTCACGGATAAAGTAAGAAAATTGGATTTTAGAATAAATTAACTTTTTTTCACGATTTAAAACCGCCGGTTTTCGTAAGATACCAGGTGAACATGCCGCAAAATTTTTTCATCGGCATCAGTAAACTCGATATGCCGGCGCTCATAAACCAAACGCGCCACCTTAAGCGCTTTTTCGATATCATAAGCAGTAAAACCCTGTGTACCTCCCCAGGAAAAGGACGCAATAAAATTTCGCTGGAAACCGGTTCCAAAGATATTCGAATTAACGCCAACCACAGTGCCGGTGTTAAACATCGTATTAATTCCGCATTTGGAATGGTCGGCCATGATTAATCCGCAAAACTGTAAACCTGTTGGAACAAACGACTGGTATGGATAATTCCAGAGTTTAACTTCTTCGTAATTATTTTTCAGGTTCGATGAATTGGTATCGGCACCAAGATTACACCACTCGCCAATTACTGAATTTCCTAAAAAACCATCGTGTGCTTTGTTTGAATATCCAAATATGACTACATTGTTCAACTCTCCACCAACTTTTGAATAGGGGCCTACAGTAGTCGGGCCGTAAATCTTAGCTGACATTTTTACCTCGGCATGATCGCAAAGGGCAAAAGGGCCACGGATAACGCTTCCTTCCATTACCTCTGCCTCTTTACCAATATAAATCGGGCCATTCTGAGTATTCAATATCGAACCCGAAACTCTGGCTCCTTTTTCGATGAAGATTTCCCCATTGCCAATCAGCATAATTGTTGAATTCGGTTTTTCGGATGTTCTTCCGTGTGTAAGTAAACGGAAATCAGCAAGAATTGCTTCACCATTTTTAGAAAAGATGTCCCAGATATTGTTTATTTTAAGGCAATGCTCAGCATATTCGAACTGTGTAATTTTTTCATTATCACTGTCAGGAGGTACGTCAAGATCATCGGCATTGATATGTTGTGCAATAATGCATTCGTCGTTTACGAGTGCTTCATTGGTTTCAAGCTGGTGTATTCTTTTAACCAGATCTTCGTTGGGAACAATGGAACCATTAATTAGAATGGTATCTTTCTCACGTTTAATCGGGAATTTTGTGCTGAGGTAATCTTCGGTTAGTGTAGATGTTTTTTCGTTTAAGAATTTTTCCCACTTTTCACGTATGGTCAAAATACCAAACCTGATATCAGCAACCGGTCGTGTAAAGGTTAATGGTAATAAATTGTTGCGGGAGTAATCGTCGAACAGTACGTAATTCATAACAAATTATTGAAAATTAATTGATAAACAAAGTTTTCGGATCAAGTGATTTTTTAATGTCAAAACTATGCAAAGCTATTAAAATAAATCTCAGCAAAAAGGATATTTGTCTGATTTAAATAATTGATCACAGTTTGCTTTGGCGTAAAAACAAAAAGACCCTCTGGAAAGGAGGGCCTGAACATATCTTTTTAATCGAAAGATTATTCCTGTTTTGCTTTGCTTTCGAAGTGCTTTGCATACTTGGTTTTAAACTTATCAACACGCCCTGCAGTATCAACAAGTTTCATCTTACCGGTGAAGAAAGGATGAGAAGTATGCGAAATTTCGAGTTTGATCAATGGATATTCCTTGCCATCTTCAAATTTGATAGTTTCTTTTGTATTGGCAGTCGATTTCGACATAAAGGTATAGCCGTTCGACATGTCCTGGAAAACCACAAACCTATAATCTTTTGGATGAATCTCTTTTTTCATATTAAATGTCTTTCTTTTTTCGGGTTGCAAAAATAGTATTTTTAAGTAATAAACAAGCCCGTGAATGTAATTTTTTTCAAAATTATATGGATAATAAAAATTTTATGGTGTCGATTCCATCAGCATATTCCCACAGATCGGGCGTTTGAGTGTTTCCGGGAGCAATCCGGTGTGCGATTCTTTCATCTACCGAAACAATACATTGTAACTGGTCTTTCATGTCGTGGAGAGTCACATTTAAATGTCTTAAATCAGCGTATTTCTCATAATAAAGTACCGAAATTGGTGAACTCAGACCCATATCTTCTTTTAAAATTAAAAAACCATTATCATAATGAGCAGTCTGATTAACAATATAAACTGCTTTGTTATAATCGTAGTTGTTTTTGTACCTCGAATGATTGATTACATCCACAAAATCGTTGATGCTTTCATAAAATGTATCGACAGAGAAGTTTTGGGGAACAAAAATCTTTGAAACATTACGGCATCCCAGGCCAAAGTACCTGAAAATATCGATGCCAAGTTTATGCAGGTCTTCACTGGTTTCGCGCCCATTGAGTACGGCGATGCTATTCCTGTTTTTGCGGATGATGTGCGGGTATTTCCCGAAATAATATTCGAAATATCGGGAAGTATTCGTACTGCCTGTTGCTATAATGGCGTCGAAATGTTCGAGTTTCACCTCGCAAAAATGGATCCTGTTCTTAAATTCAGGCTCAATTTTTAAAAGGATTTTGCTAAGTAATGGCAATAATTTATTGTCGTCGCCCGAAAGTTTTATTAATATGCTGTTTCCCGAGATGAGGGTCGAAACAAAGTCGTGGAAGCCTACCAGAGGAATATTTCCGGCCATAACAACGGCAACAGTCCGGCGTTTATGTTTCTCTATTTTATCAGGATTGTAAGCATTGATCCATTTTTCGAGCTTTTTGCGGTTCAGGCTTTTGCCAATCGCCATAAGCGCTGATTTCACACTTTCGGTGGTAAACCAGGGATTGTAATGCTGACTATTTACCAATAAATCCCGTAGCTGGCCGATTTCACTAATAAAACTCCTGAAACTTTCAAGGTCAGGATTACTGATAATTTCTCCTAATTTGGCAAATGCACTTACCCGGTTAGCAAGGTTCATCTGTAAAACGGTATTTTTGCCAAAAATAATCATTTCGAATTTCCGTTTTGCAAACCTGATAAAATGATTCGGAATTATTCCGGTAACGGTTTGTAGTCAATATTGGTTATTTGCTCAATATCAGAAGAATAAATTGGAAAGATGAACTCCGTTATAGGGATAAATGTTTTAAGAATCAGCAAATGAAAAAAATTCTTTTTTTTACACTCTTTGTCCTGATGTGCCCGATAATTAAGGCACAACTCCCCGAAACAGCAACTATCGACTCAATCCGGCAACATGTACACAAACTTTACGATAATGCACCGGATTCGTTAAAAAAAATACTGAATTCCAGGGTTGAAGAGTTGATCGATAAATTCCTTCAAACAACCAGGTCAATCGGTTATCGTTTCGATTCACTGAAGTTTTTAAAGGTCGTTGCCCCTGATGATAATGCCTTCAGATTGTTAACCTGGGTAGTTCCACTGAGCGACGGATCATTTCTGTATTCGGGTTATTTGCAGATGTCCGGTAAAAAAAACGTCAGCGGAACTCTATTTAAACTTGTGAGCTTGACAGGTGAACCTGATGTATTTAGCAGTTATTCATGTGAAAACTGGCCTGGGGCTGTGTATTACAAGATGATCGGGAATAGGACAGGGAAAGTAAAATGCTATACGCTTTTTGGTTGGATGGGGAGCGAGCCGGGCACTACACAACGCATTATCGAAACTTTGTATTTTGATGAAAGCGGAAGCCCTGTTTTTGGAAAACAGGTTTTTTTTAATGTGACTGCAAAGCCGCAAAATCGAATTATTTTTAGGTACACCGATCAGATGCCATTTCAACTGGCATACGAAAAACAACTTGTTCCGGGCAGTAAGAAAAAAAAGCAGGACATGATCGTGTTTAATCGTTTGGCAGGCAGTAAACCTGAAATGGGTATCAGGCCTGGAACAATGGTACCCGATTACAGCACATTTGATGGCTTTATTTTTAAAAAGGGTTCGTGGATTTTTATTGAGGATATTGATGCCAGGATGCCCGCTCAAAAAAAGCAAAGTGTTAATCCACCGGCTGAATTGGAGTTATCACCCAGTCATGGCAAAAAATGAAATCATCAGATAATTTAGAGAAAACCGGCAGACTTTTAAAATTAGTTATATTTTCCGGGATGAGTTTTAAACCTGAACTTAACAATTATACGATAAGACTGGTACTTTGCCTGTTGGTAAAGGTATAGACATCAGAAAGACATACCCGGCTTTTGTTTAACTTAAAGAGTTGGAAACAGCGCGTATTGACAGACTTTTCGCGATAATTAAAAATATTTCCCGATCACATATTTCCACCAAATTATTTTACCTTTGCCCACCTAAAACGTTTGTTTTTATTTCAACCAAAAAAAATTATTGAGTCATGAAAAAACATAATTTTTATGCAGGGCCATCTATCCTGCCGCAGTTTACGCTTGATGAAACTACCAAAGCTATTCTGAATTTTGCCGGAACAGGTCTCTCATTGATGGAAATTTCTCACCGCAGCAAGGAATTTGTAGCCGTAATGGACGAAACTGTTGCTTTGTTCAAAGAGTTACTCAACATTCCAGAGGGTTATTCGGTGATATTTTTAGGAGGTGGTGCAAGTCTTCAGTTTGCCATGGTTCCATACAACCTTATGCGGACGAAAGCAGCCTATTTAAACACTGGTGAGTGGGCTTCGAAAGCTCAAAAGGAAGCAAAGCTTTTTGGCGAAGTTGTTGAAGTTGGCTCTTCAAAAGACAAAATGTTCAGCTACATTCCAAAGGGATGGAGTGTTCCTGATGATGCCGATTATCTCCACATTACAACCAACAATACCATTTACGGTACCGAAATCAGGCAGGATTTTGATGTAAAGGTTCCTTTGGTTGCCGACATGTCGTCGGACATTTTTAGCCGGCCCGTTGATGTTTCAAAATATGCATTGATTTATGGTGGCGCACAGAAAAATCTTGCACCGGCAGGCGTTACTTTCATAATTGTTCGCAATGATGTACTTGGCAAGGTTGACCGTCCCATCCCGACAATGTTAAAATACCAGACCCATATCGATAAAGAATCCATGTTTAATACACCACCATGTGTACCTGTTTTCGCTGCACTTCAAACATTAAAATGGCTTAAGAGTAAGGGCGGTGTTGCTGAGATGGAAAAAATCAACATCAAAAAGGCGAATCTGTTGTACGACGAAATCGACAGGAACCCAATGTTCAGGGGAACTGTTGTAAAAGAAGATCGTTCGCTCATGAATATTTGTTTCGTAATGGACGAAAAATACGCTCAGTTTGAGAAAGATTTCCTCGATCTGGCGGCAGCACGTGGCTTGGTCGGATTAAAGGGTCACCGTTCGGTTGGCGGATTCCGGGCTTCGACTTACAACGCGCTTCCGATAGAAAGTGTTCAGGCACTTGTGGATGCTATGAAAGAATTTGAAAAAATGAAGGCATAAGTTTAAGGAGAAATTGAAATGAAAAAAGTTTTAGTTGCAACAGATAAGCCATTTGCGCCGGTTGCAGTTCAGCAAATCAGGAAAATAGTAGAAGATGCAGGTTATGAACTTCTGCTTTTAGAAAAATATTCTTCAAAATCTGACCTTTTAAAAGCAGTCGAAAATGTTGACGCCATGATTATCCGCAGCGACATCGCCGACAAGGAAGTATTTGAAGCCGGGAAAAACCTGAAAATTATAGTCAGGGCCGGGGCAGGTTACGACAATATCGACCTTGAAGCGGCCACAGCAAAGGGAGTAGTTGCCATGAATACCCCGGGACAAAACTCGAATGCAGTTGCAGAACTGGCATTGGGGATGATGGTTTTTACAGCCCGTAACCAGTTCAATGGTACTTCAGGGAAAGAACTCCGAGGGAAATCGTTGGGAATTCATGCTTTTGGAAATGTTGGGAAATATGTTGCCGAAATTGCCAAAGGATTTGGAATGAAGCTCTTTGCTTTCGATCCCTTTGTGGCTGATGATGAAATGATAAAGTGCGGCGTTACACCGCTTGGTTCCGAAGTTGAATTGTACAGCAAATGCCAGTATATTTCACTTCATATTCCGGCAACCGAAAAAACCAAAAAATCCATCGGCTTTGAACTACTTTCAAAGATGCCTAAAAATGCAGTACTTGTAAATACTGCCCGCAAAGAGGTAATCGATGAACAGGGTTTGCTTAAAATGTTTGCAGAACGTGACGATTTTAAATACCTGTCGGATATCGAACCAGCCTGCAAGACCGAAATCGAAGCCGCTTACCAGGGCAGATTCTTCTTTACTCCCAAGAAAATGGGTGCTCAGACTTCCGAAGCAAATATCAACGCAGGGCTTGCCGCAGCGAAACAAATTGTGGGTTACTTCGAAAAAGGAGATACAACTTTTAAGGTAAATAAATAATTTTATTATTTTTGCCAGTCAATCAGACCTGACAATATTTTTATTGTCAGGTCTGATTGTTACTTAACACTTGAAAACACCCTAATACTTATTTGCACTATGGAAAATGATGCTGACAAAATTTTGACTTTCTTCAGGTTTGAGGACCTCCGGGTTTATCACAAAGCGCTCGATTACATCGAATGGGTGCACTCAAATACCAGCCTTTTCCCCGAAAATGAACTGAACAATCTCACCGGGAAATTTGTAAATTCAGCTCAGGCCATTGCCCTTCAGATAGCCGAAGGTTCATCGCGAAACAAAACACAATTTATCTACTACCTAAAAATGGCTAAAAGTTCAATTCGCGAATGTGTGGTTTATACGGCCATTTCACGCAGTTTAAACTACATGACCGATGTCTCGATGGATGAATCACGCGGTCAGCTTATGGAATTAACTAAAATGATCGGAGCACTTATCGGTTCGTTGCAAAGAAGTGCAGGTGTTAATTACGAAGAAAAATAATTCCAGTCCAGGCCTCAGGCCTGCAAAATATTAAATAATCGAAATTTTTTTATCATGGCAGTTTTAAAAGCTTTTAAAGGATTACGCCCACCAGGGACTATAGTCAGACAATTGGCCTCCAGGCCTTATGATGTATTAAACTCAGAAGAAGCAAGAGTTGAAGCCCGGGGAAATGAGTATTCGCTCCTGCACATTATTAAACCCGAAATTGACCTCCCTAAGGATATCGACCATTATGCACAGGAAGTTTACGACAAAGCCAGGGAAAACTTCGGTTTGTTCCGCTCCAAAGGATGGCTCGTTCCTGATGATGAAGCACATCTTTACATCTACGCCCAGACCATGAACGGAAAAACACAATATGGCCTTGTGGGATGCGCTGCTGTTGAAGATTACCTTAACAATGTAATTAAAAAACATGAGCTTACCCGTAAGGTAAAGGAAGAAGACCGTATGAAGCATGTTCGTGTGACCAATGCCAACATGGAACCGGTATTTTTTACCTACCCTGCAAAAAAGGAAATCGACGAAATCGTCGAAAAATGGGTTAAAGAAAATAAAGTCGAATACGATTTTATTTCTGATGATGGCTTTGGACACCATTTCTGGGTTATCGACAACAAGGCTGTAAACGATAAGCTGATTTCACTCTTTAAAGAAATTCCCTCGACCTATGTTGCCGATGGCCATCACCGGACTGCTGCCGCTGCTTTAGTCGGAAATGAGAAGAAACTCAATAATCCGAACCATCGTGGCGATGAAGAATATAATTTTTTCCTGGCTGTTCATTTTCCTGACAACCAGCTTACCATCATCGATTATAATCGACTGGTTACCGACTTAAACGGCTTGTCCGGCGAACAATTTATCGATAAGCTGAAAGATAATTTTACAATTGAAGAAAAGGGAGCTTCGGTTTACAAGCCTGATAAACTCCATAATTTCAGCCTGTACCTGGAAGGCAAATGGTATTCGCTCACTGCCAAGTCCGGAACTTTCAACGATCACGACCCGATTGGTGCATTGGACGTTACCATACTTTCGAAGCTTGTTCTGGAACCCTTGCTCGATATTAAAGATCTGAGGACTTCCGATCGAATCGATTTTGTGGGCGGCATCCGGGGATTAGGTGAACTCAGAAAGCGGGTCGATTCAGGTGAAATGAAGGCTGCTTTTGCACTTTACCCCGTTTCGATGAAGCAACTGATCGACATTGCCGATACGGGAAACATCATGCCTCCAAAAACAACATGGTTCGAACCAAAGCTCAGGAGTGGACTGGTGGTTCATCTTTTGGATTGATTGAACCATGAACGAAATTTCTGGTTAATGGAATCTAAAACTCAGTATTGTAAAGAAATATTCCGGAATTTTAATAAACTTAAAATGTAAGCAAATGGAAATAAAAGAAATCGTACTGAAAACCCTCCTCGAGTCAGGGGCGCCGTTAAAAGGCGGCGAAATTGCCGAAAAATCAGGACTCGATAAAAAAGAAGTCGATAAAGCCATAAAAGTTCTGGTGAAGGAGGACAAAATACACTCTCCCATCCGGTGCTTTTATGCACCAAAATAAATACAAAAGGAAGCCGCCGGGCTTCCTTTTGTGTTTTAAATGATATCAAACTTAAAAGACCATCAAAATCGAAATATATCACAAATCATACTAAGTCAAGTATTATTAAAATATTTTCTTTAACCTTTTCAATCAGATCAGCTGGTAAATTCCCGAGTTTATTAATCAGGCGTTTATTATCAATTGCCCTGATTTGGTCGATCATAATATCACAAGATTCGTTCAAATTTGCCATCCCTTTCTCAAGATGCACCCTCAAAATGTCTGCTTCCTGCTCAATATTTGTTGTGAGCGGACAAATGATGGTAGAAGGATGAGAAATTTTATTCAGCAAATTTGTCTGGATTACCAATACCGGCCTTGTCTTTCCGGGTTCAGTTCCTATCTGTGGATTTAAATCTGCAATCCAGATTTCAAATTGTTTAATTGCCATAATCAATCTGTTCAAATTCATTGAGAACATTTAGTGATTCAGTTTTCACCAAATCTGACTCATTTTTAAGTTTCTTCTCCAGAATTGCTCGCTTTTGAAGCCGGTTGTAATAATCAATCGCATCATTAATATAGCGATTTCGCGGCTTCTTAATCCACGAAAGTATTTTTTCGGTTTCTCCAAAAATAGAATCGTCAACTTTTAAAGATATGATTTTCATTTTACAAAAAATTTCTCGCGCAAAGGTATATCAAATAAGTATATCTTTCAGGGATATCTAATTTTTAATTGAATTATTTTAAACTGCAAATAGATGTCTCCTGACTTGAAAATGAGTGCAGTAAAATTCAATACATTAATTTCAAAATATTATTATAGAATAACTTAAAAATGACAAGCCTGCTAAAAACAAATTGCATCAGAAAAAATACACTCACCAATCCGGTGCTTTTATGCACCAAAATAAACCAAAGAGGAAGCCGCCGGGCTTCCTTTTGTGTTTCAAATTCCTGTAGCATTCATGTCTTTAAAGTTTATCAGGAATTTTCATGTATTTGGAAAATAAGTCTTACCTTTGAAAAAGAACTTTAAAAAATCATTCCATGAAAAAAATTGTCTCTTTGCTGCTTTTCTTGCTGGCTATGATAATTCATGAAAGCCAGGCTCAAAGTTATCATCCTGTAATCAGAACCAATAAATTTTGGGATGTGGTTAATAATTTTGATAATGGCTCCCCATGTATGTGCCATTGTTCCGGCCTTCGCTATTTTTATACCGGAGATGACACAATAATTGAAAATGTAGAATACGCGATATTCAAAGCTTCACCCTTGCGCTCAGCTTATGGTTCTGCAGGGCCATTTTGCCCGCCATATTATGCCGATACACTTTCAGGTTTAAGTGGAATTTTCCTACATGAAGACAGTTTCGCTCAGAAGGTATTCATTTATGATTGCTATTCTCATCAGGATTACTTGCTTTATGATTTTTCGTTGGAAGCCGGCGACACATTGGTTTCCGGTTATACCACGGGTAGCCGTCCGGCTATTGTTCAATCCATCGAGAACATTACGCTGAATAATGGTGATATCGTCAAAAAATTCAATTTTGTTGATTATGATGCATTTTATATCGAAAGCATTGGAGGAAGTCAGGGTTTGGCTGGCGGCCTTTTAATGCCTGAGATACCTGACGAATTATATTGTGTGGAAGATCAGGGTATTGGTTTAGTTAACGATTGTGCCGGTTGGGTTGAAACCGGCGAAATACTGATCAGCGATGCAATTCTGGTTATTCCCAATCCCGCCGTTGATTTCATCCGGATCACAGGATCGAAAACCACCGGCATTACCTTAATTAAAATTTACAATGGTTTAGGTACGGAGATCATCAACATAAATGTATCCGGCAACACCGAAACCATCGATGTTTCGCAATTTCCAAACGGTTGCTATCTTTTAAGAGCTGGTAATAATGGATATTATTCAACCACAAAATTTATTATCAGGCGTTAGATTCCTCCATCTTTCCTAAAGGGATAAACGCACTTGCCAGGTCAGAGCGACCGAGATTCCATATATTCGTAGCGGGAACGATGAATTCCATTCGTTAATTATTCAAAAAATAATCTGATTGCTTCTTTTGGTAACCGGTTTGATTCCCATTGTTTTTCATAATTTTGCACGTTATAAAAAAAACATTATAATATGGCAAGTTACGGAAAATGGATCGGTGGCGGATTAGGCTGGGTACTCGGTGGACCAATTGGCGGTTTATTAGGCTTTATGTTTGGTTCGATGTTCGATGGGATGCAAACTGGAGTTTATCAGTATCAGCCAGCCAACGATGGGGGTAACCCACCTTATGGTTATGGAAGGACAACCACCACCCAGACCCAAACCGGCGACTTTACGGTTAGCTTACTGGTTTTGGCTGCCGCCGTGATGAAAGCCGACGGTAAAGTAACCAAATCGGAACTCGAATTTGTCCGTTCATTCCTGAACCGGCAGTTTGGTACTGAGGTAAGTAACCAGCATATCCTCCTGCTTCGCGAGATGCTTAAAAAAGATTTCGACCTGCGAGAGATTTCATCCCAGATAGGACGTTTCATGGATTATTCGTCGAAACTCCAGTTATTGCATTTCCTTTTCGGAATTTCCCAGGCAGATGGCTTTACTCACAAGTCAGAAGTTGATGTTATCGAAACGATTTCACGCTTCATCAACATCCAAAGCGGAGATTTTACCTCCATTAAAGCCATGTTTGTAAAGGATAACTTTAAAAATTATAAGATATTAGAGATAACCCCGGATGCCAACAACGACGAAGTGAAGAAAGCATATCGCAGGATGGCAACCAAATACCACCCCGATAAAGTGACTCACCTGGGTCCTGAAATTCAGGAGGCTTCAAAGGAAAAATTCCAGGAACTCAACGCTGCCTACGAACAAATCAAAAAAGAAAGAGGAATTGTTTAACTGCTGAAAACCCGGGAAGATAAAACGTTTTCTTGCTTCCTTACTAATTATTCATATTTCCTTAAACTTATCATAATTTTGTAATTTCACAGTTTATTAGGAATATAGTGGCATGGTGCTTGGTAAGCCATTTTAAGAAAATTGTAATCAACAAGTAAATCGCCAATCCTATCTTACAAAGAATATTAAAAATAGTGGTGTTCCTGATCACTTTTGTGATCTCCGTCCCGCTGGTGCTTGGGCTTTTGCTTCATAACCCGGAAGTACAGACCATGGCTACTAAGTTTGCGGCTGCATTCCTCTCAAAACAGGTCGGAACGGAAGTTTTAGTAGGCGGAATTCACATCAGCCTGCGAGGTACACTTTTACTTAATGATTTATCGATAAAGGATAACAAAGGCGCCAACTTGCTGGCTGTTAACACGCTTGAGACCTCACTGGGCCGTATCGACAGAATAAATAAGCGTATTACAGTCGGAAAGCTTCGCCTGGTGGGACTCGATTTTGAAATAAGGAAGTACCAATCGGACGACAGGCTTAACCTCGACCGTTTCCTGCAAAATTTCAGCACTGGAGGAAACGATTCGTCTGTTGTTGCCGATTCGGCCAAACCCTGGAAAATAAACATCCAGAGTCTTCGGATAAATACAAGCCATTTTGTTTATGAAGACCAGGATTATAAATCACCTGGCCAGGGGATCGATTTTAGTGATATCGAACTGAATGACCTTGATATCGATATCGAAAACCTTGTTCTCAATGGTGATACCGTTTCAGGATCGGTACAAAACATTGCCTTTACCGAAAAGAGTGGTTTCGAATTGAAAGAATTTTGCAGCGATTTGCAATTCAATCCAAACAATATCATTGCACGGAACCTGGTCGCCGTAACAAACAATTCGAGCCTTAATTTGGATGTGGCTTTTAAATACGACAGTTTCGACGACTTTAATGATTTTATAAACAAGGTTGCTTTTGATGCGACTTTCAGGCCAACAAACCTCGAAATGAGCGATATCGGCTATTTTGCTCCCATTATGTTTACCATGACTGATCTGATAAATATCGAAGGCGATTTTAGCGGGACTGTTGCTAATCTCAAAGGAACGGAATTCACGGTAGCTTACGGCGACCGTACCCGTTTTAACGGAACCGTCAGGATGAATGGCCTGCCGGATATTACCGAGACGTTTATCCACGCCAGTGTAAACAGTTTTACGACCACTGCCGGCGATGTAAGGCAATTTGCTCTACCGGGTGACACAGCTGTGTTTATTGCTGTTCCGAATTTGCTGACGCAAATGGGTGTGGTTTCGGTGAAAGGGAAATTTACAGGATTTTACAACGATTTTGTTTCGAGAGCTAATTTTGGAAGTCGTCTTGGTGGACTTTCCACCGACATCACACTTAGGAAAACCGGCGACAAACGGGAAATAGCTTATTCAGGAAAGCTAGTCGGGCAGGACCTTGATGTAGGGTCATTCTTTAATGTTAAGTCAACACTGGGTAAAACAAGTTTCGCCCTGAATGTTGATGGTGCCGGTGTAAAGCTGTCCGACCTCAGCATGACGATGAAAGGAACCGTAAATGCGATCGTTGTGAACGATTACAATTATGAAAACATCGTGGTTGACGGCTCACTTTCGGGGCAGGTTTTCAACGGAAGTTTGTGGGTAAAAGACGAAAACCTCGATTTCGCCTTTAACGGTCTGGTGGATTTCAACAAAGAGATGCCTGCATTTAATTTTCATTCTAAAATTATCAATGCCAACCTTTTTAAACTGAACCTATCGACCCGTGATTCGGCCATGCAGCTTTCAACGGTACTTCATTTCGACTTTACCGGCAATAATCTCGATAACCTCGACGGCCTCATCCAGATCGACAGTACAGTTTATGTAGAACATTCCAAAGCCTATCAACTCGATAAGCTAAGTCTTGAGAGTTTTCATGAAGTGGATGGACAGAAAAAACTTAAGCTGAGATCCGATTATGTGGACGCTGATTTTGAGGGCCAGTATAAATTCAGCAGTCTGCTGGCATCGGTCAAAAACTTTGTTATGAAATATTCCAATGTGGCTGCTGTCGAATTTCCATCTACCGGTTTTACCGATGAAGGACAATTGATCCGGTTCGATATAAACCTGAAGGAGACCGGCCACCTGACCGATTTGTTTGTCCCTAAACTTAAAGTGGCTAAGAATACCCGGATTCAGGGCCTTTTCGATTCGAAGATGAAGCGGCTCAATATAGATGGTTCCTCTGATTTAATTGAGGTTTCAGGTGTTGATTTTCACGATTGTAAAATTCTTGCAAATACCAGGGATCAGGATTTTAATTTCTCGGTGTTAAGTAGCCAGGTGATGTTTGCTAATGCAGGTGCCGGCGATTCATTAGGCATTGGTATCGATAGTCTCCAGTTAACCACAAGGCTCAAAGCCGATACTGTTTATTACAGGCTGTCCTGGAACGATTTAAGCAATACATCGGCCAATACCGGCGATTTTGAAGGTTTTGTCCAAATGGAAAACAAACATAAATTCAGCTCTAAATTAAACCGGGTAAATATGCTTGTTGACGGGAAACAATGGAAAGTACAACCCGATAACCTGTTTGTCGCCGATTCAGCTGGTATCTTTTTCAGGGATTTCGATTTTTACAGCGACAGCTCAGGATTCAGTATCCGGGGCGGCATTTCCAAAAATTCTGCCGACAGCCTCAAACTGGGTTTTACCGACCTTGATATTTCGCATCTCGACTTGCTGATGCCGGGTAATAAAGTTGATGTTAACGGGATTTTAAATGGGAAAGCAACCTTTGTAAATCTTTATTCAAAACCCAACTTCTTAATCGATATCCGGTTGAAAGATTTGTTTTTTAACGGTAAGGATTTTGGGATGTTACGTATTAACACCAGTTGGGACGACAATAACAAAAGCCTGGGTGTCGACCTGGGAATTATAGAGACAGGAAATATCGGTACGAGCGAAATGCTGACCGTTACCGGCGATTATATGCCCGAAAACCGCAAACAGAATTTTAATTTTGATGTAAAACTGAATAATCTGAGCACCGCTGTCCTAAATCCCTTTGTATCGGATTATGTTGAAATCTCCAGGGAAAGTCTGGCCAGCGGCACGCTTAAGGTTACCGGAACCGGGTCGAAACCTGTGGTGAAAGGAAAAGTTAACCTGATGCGGACACAGGTTTTGGTTAAATACCTCAACGTATATTATTCTGCTGGCGGTACGGTTGACATCGGCGAAAATTACATTAATGTAAACGAACTTAATGTTTTCGATACGCGAGGACAGTCGGCCGTTTGTTCGGGGAATATTTTTCATGATTATTTCAGCAACTTCGTTTTCGATATCCGCATCGATCAGAAAAACTTCAGTGCATTAAATACCACGGCGAAGGATAACGATTTATTTTACGGAACGGCATATGTAACCGGTTCGGTGGATATTCAGGGGCCGGTTGATGATGTGAAGATGGATATCACTGCCCGTACCGAAAAAGGTACACGGGTCATGATCCCTATAAGCTCGTCGGTTTCAGTTGATCAAAACGACTTCATCATATTCATCAACAATACCGATTCAACAAATGTAAAGCGGCAATCCTACAATGTTAACCTGAAAGGTCTCACATTAACGCTCGATTTAAGTGTAACTTCCGCCGCCGATATCCAGATTTTCCTTCCTTACAATATGGGAAATATCAAGGGAAACGGTAATGGTGACCTGCGTCTTGGTATCAATCCGCACGGCGATTTCACGATCAACGGCGATTATACAATCAGTAAAGGATTGTTTCATTTTACACTCGAGAAACTCATCGGCCGCGAATTCGATATCATCGAAGGCAGCAAGATCGCCTGGACGGGAAGCCCCTATGATGCAACGGTTGATATAAAAGGCGTTCACATGGTTAAAACCACGCTTAACGGTCTTCAGTTACAAACCGATTCGACTTCGGTTTATGGCACAAGGGTGCAGGTTAAATGCGTCATCCAACTTAAAAATGAGCTTTTTAACCCGGATATTACCTTTTCGATCGACTTTGCCAATGTAGCCGAAGATGTAAAGCAGCTCATCTATGCCTCACTTGATACCACCGACCAGTCGGCCATGAGCCAGCAAATGCTCTCGCTGCTTGTGCTGGGGAGTTTCAGCTATTCAAATAATAACCCGAACATTGGTTCAACAGGCTTTAAGTTGTTGTCGAACCAGTTAAACGGCTGGCTGTCGAAGATAAGCAAGGATTTCGATATAGGCATAAATTACCAGCCCGGTTCAAAACTTACCGAAGACGAACTGGAAGTGGCATTGCAGACCCAGTTGTTCAACGACAGGCTTTCGATCGACGGGAATTTCGGTGTCAGGGGCACCACATCGGTACAAAATACAAGCAGCGTGGTAGGCGACATCAATGTTGAATACAAAATTACAAACGATGGCCGGTTCAGGGTCAGGGCTTTCAACCGCACCAACGACATTAGTTTCCTCGAAGACAATGCACCCTATACGCAGGGTGTCGGCGTTTTTTACCGCAAGGAATTTGAAAGATTCGGCGATTTGCTGAAATCGGAAAAAGAGAAAAAACGGAAAGAACGAAGAAACAAACCGAAAGAAAAGGATTCGGTTTCCAAACAATCCGCCAAACGCGAAGACGACGAATAAAGCTTGCCGATCGTTAAACTGTAAATTCCTGAAAGTAAACCTGGCAACAGGCTGACGGAGGTTAGGTTTTGTCTTTTTATCCCGATCCTACTAATGTATGTTGTTTCCAACCCGTTCGATGGAGATGGGAGGGAAAGTTTTATTTTATTCGTACGGAATACTGATCTGCGCGATCCTGTTTTTTTAATCCGGTTTAGCCGATATAGTCCATACTACAAAAAAACTCCAGGCATTACAAAGCATGTTTGCCGGCTTTGGCTCCTTTTAGTTTAGCAACAATTTCCTTATCCGGCCTGAATTGCATCCTAACATTTTTGATGCTTTTATGGCTTACTTCATCCGGATTATCATGGCACTCACTTTTAAACGAAAGCGAAAAAATCCCTAAAGGCGGGATATGAACGCTATGGTTTTGGAGTAAAAGTTCAGGCACTACATCGGCAAATGCTTCCAGTACGGCAATCACATCAATCGAACTCACTGTGGAACGGTCGGAAATCATCTTGCTGATCATACGGAAGTCGGCCTTACTCCGCTTGTCCGGGCGTGCAATATATTTTACTGCACCCCCCTGATTCAGGTGGCCCTTAACGGGTGAAACCTTGAAAATTAGCTGCATGTGTTTCTGTTTTAAGTTTTGATGTTGTATTCGATACGAACGACTTTAGTGGATGTGTAATACAAAAATACTATTTTAATCTATAACAAATAAAATTTTGACATATATTAAAAATATGTTTGACATATGTTAAAAATAATTATGACATATGTTAAAAGCATATTTAATATAAAATAAATCATCAATATCGTACTTCAAAATGATCTGATTGTGCTTAGGATAGGCGGGAGTGATGGTTTGTAAGTAA
>Ga0172371_10002737_pt1 | contig 27736 bp, 16 predicted proteins | sample Lak12m_FD_114543 | JGI IMG/M metagenome (GOLD analysis project Ga0172371, IMG submission 114543) | Freshwater microbial communities from Kabuno Bay, South-Kivu, Congo - kab_022012_12m | ecosystem: Environmental > Aquatic > Freshwater > Lake | place: Democratic Republic of the Congo: South-Kivu...
CTGCCAGATCAGGGCGAAAATGAATCAACTGTGTCATGACTCCATCAACTATCCTGATCGTGCCACTCCCAACTCCATCAATTATCATGACAATGATGCCATCAAATAGCGTGCAACTCGACAGTCTTCTCCGAACCTTTCTCCGAACTCAATCCATGAATTGCTGATTTCTGATTCTTCAAAACAACAATAAAGCACCCCATAGCAACCTTGTACTTACCCCCCCCCAATCCCAGCAGAGTGCTTTGATTCACACTTGTCCGCTACGAGGCAACGCTCATGAAATATGCAGGTTAATGTTCTTGCTCAACGTGACCGGTGTAATGCTTCGGCTCGGACGGAGTCTCGCCCTCACATGAAGAGATTCAATTCCCGACGGAATCGTATTGGCAGGCATAGCTGTTTGTGGACACTGGCTCAATCCTGGTGGAACACTTCTTCCATGTCAGCCCACCACTTGCCTTCACCGCGATCCGGCAGCGGCTCCTGGCAGGGATCGGTAACGCTCCACCACTCCTTCGTCCTGGGATCAGCCGCCATCTTCTTCATGTCGCCCGCGAAATCATTCCCGACGTATTCAAAATAGCCAAACAGGTACAGCTTCCCGTTGTCCAGCTTCCGCAGGTAAATCGAATAGTTGCGGATGTTACACTCGGTGATTTTTTTCTTTATATCAGGCCAGCAGTTGGCGTGCAGTTTCCTGTATTCGTCCAGCTTCTCTGCCTTCAGGCCGATCACACTGCCATAACGCTGCACTTTCTTTGCCTTCGGACAGCATTTCGCCTTCATCGGGCAGTTCATGCACGCACAGGACGCTCCAAGCATCACCGCAACCATTGCAGCCATCACACTGATCACCAGTCTCTTCATTCTCGCCTCCGTATTGAATTAGAAGAATTTCACGTACAGGATAATAAACGTAACCACCACAACAGCCGACATGACCCGGTAGTCCGACAAACCACTGCCGCACTTGGCCTTGATTGGCTCTGTCCAATGCTCCCAAACCAGATTCCTGGCCTCGTCTTTCAGGGGTTCAGGTATCAGTATTGAGCAGACGATATGAATGATAATACACAGGACGCAGGCAACAAATGATGTCAGCATCCAGTCCACCAGCATGTAGTTGTAAATTATGTTGAGGAATGGCGATGCCGCAACAGTCTCAGCGGAAGCATTACCGGTAACCTGGGCCTTGAAGAAGTCAAAGATAAAGCAGACAAGCCCCATGCCCATACCCGCCATCATCGTAATAAACGCCGCCTTTGCGCCCGCACGCTTCCAGAACACGCCAACCAGGAACACCGCCGTTATTGGCGGGGCAATGTAACAGATGAGCTTGTTCAATCCCTGGAAAATAGTTTCGTAATGGCCAAAGATCGGCGACAGCACTATTGCAATGACCGTGGCAGCAACTGTTGTCCAGCGCCCGATCTTAACAAGGCTGTGATCATTTGTGTCGGGCTTCCACCGTTTCCATATATCATAAGCAAACAATGTCGAAGCCGAATTCAGTGCAGCAGAACAGGTCTGCATTGCTGCAGCAAGCATCGCCGCAACAACCAGCCCCTTCAAACCTATGGGGAGCAGATGCATCAGCATGAAAGGATAAGTCTCGGCTGACTTTACCGGTCCAACAGCCTGCATTACACCGCCAACTTCGTGCATTCCAAAATAACCCTTCTGCACCAGCGCAACGCAGATAACACCCGGCAGCACAAAGAAGAAAACCGGAAGTATCTTGATAAACGAACAGAACAGCGGACCAAGCCTTGCGTGCTTCTCGTCTTTCGCGGCAAGCACACGCTGCACGATCGTCTGGTCACAGCACCAGTACCAGATTCCTATGACCGGGTAACCCAAAAGGATGGAATACCACGGAATATTGCCTATTACCGTGCTGTCTCCTGCCTTGTGTCCCATATGCAGGAATGTTTCCGACGACAGCTTTACACCAGCCTTCACGGCCTCCTCGCCTCCGGCAAGCGGATGCGGCTGCGTAGCCAGCAGGTTTACCATGGCATCCCAGCCTCCAACAGCATTGTATCCTACAACCGTTATACAAACGGCGCCAACCAGCAGCAGCACTGTCTGGAGACTCTCTGTCCACACAACGGCAAGCAGGCCGCCAATCATCGTGTACACGCCGGTAAGCACGGCGAGGACTACAATCATGTAGAAAATCCGGTAATTTATTCCAAGGATCGCCTGCCCGGTGCTTGTGTCCAGGTTAAGGATATAACACAGGACAAATGCCGCCGTATAGAGCGCAACACCGATATGAATGACAATCGCCGAGATAAGGGAAACGAAAGAAAGCACATCGCGGCAGTTCCGGTTGAAACGGCGCTCAAGGAAATCCGGCAGGGTCGTCACCCTTGAACGCAGGTACAGCGGGGCAAAGAACAATGAAAGCAGGACCAGCGTGAAGCCGGCCATCCATTCAAAATTTCCGTTCAACAACCCTGATGTATAGGCCGACTGGGCAAGGCTTACGAGGTGAACCGTGGAGATATTCGCCGCAAACATTGCCAGCCCGATCACCGGCCACTTGAGCGAGTTGTCGGCAAGGAAGTAATGACTTCCCTCGCCGCTGCTCCTGCGCTTCATGCCGGCAAAACAACCAAGCCCCACGACACCTATCAGATATGCAATAACTATCCCGAGATCCAGCGAATCAACTCTCATGATCAGTCCCCCAGTTCAATAATCTTACCGCATGAATCGGGGGAAAATACAATGTTATCCTGCATTTGGCAAGCGCCACGGATTTCATTGGCCCGCCGCTTCCTCCATCGCAATCTTCGCCCAATCCCAGAGCCGTTGCGGCTGGTAGCGCACCGTTGATATGTCTTTCATGATCAGCTCTACATGGCATTTCCCGCCGGCGGCATCCAGGAATCCTCTTATCGCCGCCCGCGCCCGCTCCGGATGCCACGCATCCCCGGCAAGTATCGCCGGACTGGGTTTGTGGCTGAGGACATATTTGCTGCCCAGACCTGAAATTATCTTTTCCGCATTACACCACGGGCTTGCCGAAACTTTACGGAGGTTGGGAATCTTCTTCAATATTTCAACTTTCCTGTCCAGCGGCTCACAGCATCCGTAGTAGGTCATGCCCCAGCGGTTAAGCCAGCGCATATCATGCTTCAGGGCAAATTCCCAGTGCATGTCGGGCGATACTTCGGAAAAAATCTGTGCATTCGAACAGCCCCACATGTTGTGCGGCCTGACATACGCCGGATCATATTTCTTTCCGGGCAGTTCGCCGGTGTAACCGTAACCGCCCGACCCAATCCGTGTATTGTTGTTGTCCAGCGCCAGAAGATTCTGCTTCTCGAACTGGTCAAGCTCCACCATCCACGCATCAACCATCCGCTCAACACCGGCATGTACGAGCTCGGGCCGCTCAATCATGTCTATCATGGCCTCTTCAATGCCCCACCAGCGTATCAGGTAATCCCACGGCGTAAACCAGATGTGCGTCTGGCCAGTCTTCCGGACCGGCATGATTCCCTTATATACGTCGCACATCGCCTGGTAATTCAGTTCCGTGGCCTTCTTGTTGTGCGTAATCACCGGCATCTTGATCTTGTCGAGGTCGGCAAAATCCTTTATCTGAATCTTGAAGTGACGCGAAACAATGTCGTTGGTGTTGTCGGTCTTTACAACATCGACATCCTCGATGATCCCGAAATCAGTGCTGTGAATTGCAAGCGGGCAGTCGAGCCAGTCGTTAACGACCATATCACCTGGCAGGTGCCGCCACTGGTACAGCGTCCGCCGGAATTCCCGCTCCTGGTCCCGTGCCCAGGAATTCTCGCACTTGGACGTCAGTTCGCCGTTGACGTCCATTTCGTTCCAGCAGATCTCATTGATCCAGACCATCGGCCGTTCCGACTGGCGGTCGTTGAGTTTCTGCCAGAGCCTGGCTTTTTCTTTATGAACCGGCAGCGCTGCAATCTCTGCCAGATCCGAAGCCAGCCGTTTCAGGATATCCCTGTCGGCCTGTTTCAACTTTATCTCTTCAGCCACAGGCGGCGGCGAATAATGGCTCGGATCATGAAGCATGTCTGTTTTCTCCTCTGGTAACAGAAGATTAACCACCGATTACACTGATTTCACGGATAAACAAAACTACTTCCCTTCATCCGTATTATTCGTGCCATCCGTGGTTATACTCTTGCCCTCTACTTCACTTCCAGGCACAGCACGGAATCGATCTGGTCAGTCGCTTTCTCCTGCAGTTCAACAGTCAGCTTACCGTCTGTGACACCGCATTTCAGCGGCTTGCGGTCCGGGTCTGCAAGCATATATGCCTTTTCGACTTTGCCGTTGAAACCTGCCAGTTCAAATTTGGCCCCGGGCCATTTGAACAGGTGGATGTAGAGCTTGCCGGGCTTGGTCGTACAGCGCCAGTCTTTGCTTTCATTGAAGACAGGACGACCCTTTTTGTCTTTTTTTTCAGGATCGTACTTGCCGAATTCGTCCCCGAAAGGAGTCCGGCCGGCGTCGTATATCGATTCTCCGTTCACCTTCAACCACTTGCCTACCCTGCGCAGGATGTCCTGGCTGGGCTGAGGTATGAAACCGTCGGCGTCAGGCCCTACATTCAACAGGTAATTGCCGCCCTTGCTGACAATATCAACCAGCTTGAATGTGATATCGTCTGGCTGTTTCCAGTTGTGGTCTTCTTTCTTGTAACCCCAGGTATCATTAACCGTGGCTGCAGTCTCCCACGCGCCTTCCACCGTTGTATGAGGTATTTCGTTATCACCCATCGAGCGGTAGTCATGGAAATCTCCTTTGCCAAGACGGCTGTTGATCAGGACATCAGGCTGGATGGAACGTACAAGATCCGCGAGTTTCTTCGAACGCTCAGGTGTCATCAGGACGGGCACATCAAACCATATGAGACCTATCGGACCGTAGTTCTTGAGCAGCTCCGTCACCTGCGGCATGGACTTGTCGCGCAGGTACTGGTCGAAATCCTTCTCGTTATCCGGCTTAAAATCCCAGTTATTCATCCCGCCATTGGGTTCGTGCCAGTCTGTTGCCTGCGAATAATAGAAGCAAAGTTTGATGTTGTGCTTTTTGCACGCCTGCTCAAGCTCCTTGAACGGATCGCGCTTCCACGGCGTGGCGTCAAAGCAATTGTAATTGGTGACTGCCGAACGGTAGAGCGCGAATCCATCATGATGCTTGCAGTCGAAAACCAGGTACTTCATTCCGGCATCTTCCGCCAGCTGCGCCCACTCCTCGGCGTTGAACTTCTGCGGGTTGAACTGCTTGGCGAGTTGCTCGTACTCCTTCACTGGAATCTTCGCCCAGAGCATAATCCATTCGCCGATGCCGTCCATCTTCTTGCCTTTCCACTCGCCGGCTGGTATCGAATAGAGTCCCCAGTTGATGAACAGGCCGTATTTTGCCTCGTCAAACCACTTGAACTTCAAATCGCGCGGCTTATCTGCCGTTGACGCCTTTACCGATACATCAGGGGATTTCGGAAGCTGCTTGCCATTAAAGATGCGCGCAAGCACAGCAATGTTGCGGTCATTGCCTTTGAAAGATTCGATCGCCTGGTTCAGGTAAGTTTCAATGGGCAGCGGCAGCGAGTCCGGATTCGGCTTGGCGAAACCGTAGATGCCAAAACTGGCAATGCCGGTGTCCGCGAGAATTTTGCGGGCATCGTGCCCATCGCCCCAGCCCACCACACAGAGGAGTTGGCGCGTCTTTGGTCCGAACATCGGCGCGACACCGCGCATCGCTTCCGGATTGCCGCTCTCGTCCATCACCCAGTCCATCTCCTTGAGCATCCGCGAACCTGCAATGACAGGATCTTTAATATTGTTGCAGGTCAACCAGATAACGCAGTCGGGCTTGACACGTTTGGCGGTCGAGCGGATACGCTCCCAGCAACGGTCAATCGCCTTGCGCTGGTAGTCGGACATCATATCCCCGGTAAGCTTATCCTCGCCTGGAAACGGCTTACCGGTAAGTTTCTTAAACAGCTTTTTCTCAGCCGGCAGCCATTTGCCTTTTCGTGCCTGATCGGTCGGGTTCCACACCCAGTCCGCCATAAATCCATCCATACCGCTCTTAGTCAGGGCTTCCTCAATCGCCATACCCAGATAGTCCAGGTATTCGTCGGTAAACGGCAGATGATAAGTACTGGGCGTGCCATAACTGAGATCGGGGTGTTCATTTCCCCAGCGGGTATTCGCAGCTATGCAGAAATAACCCATGACTTTCATGCCATTCTTATGACCAAGCTTCACAACCTCGGGAAGAAAGTCGTGCACCATGCCCGGCTGTTCCGGGATCTTCCCGCCCTTGTACCAGGCGTAACCGTTACACGAGACAGCGAATGTCTGGATCACATTTGCGCCTAGCGCCTTGTACCACGCCACATGCTTTGCCGGATCAGCGTCAGCCCAGAGCCCTGGTTTTGCAAAGCCGTTCGGTCCGCCCGGTCCCCAGTTAAAGTCCACACAGAAAGCCCTGATCGGATCCTTTTGCGTCGACGCCTGCGATCCATTCCTGATCATCTCGCCAACTTTCTGCAGCGTCTTTACGTCGATATCGCGTAGCCTGCCCTTGAAATCAGGGCCGACATCAATCGAGAAGATGTTCCCGAATTTCACCGCGCCGAGGTAATCAGCATACAGCGATTCAGCCGACCGGCAAAGCCCGTCGTGAACCGGCAATGAGTAGAACCACTGCGCACCGCCTTTGTGTCCCGGCAGGATCGGGTACGTGAATTCCGCAAGCAGATATGATTTAGCTGGCTTGCCGCTTGAGATGCCGGCCGCCTTTGCATCAGACAGTGGACCAGGACGCCCCATCTCTCCGATACGGACATCGCAACCTTCCTGATCGCCATGGTTGAAGCCTATAAAGCAACCCGGCTGAAACGACTTGCACCATGCCAGGGTCTCCCCGTGACTCAGGCCGCCCTCGCCTTGCGCCGTATCGAACCAGATGTATTCAACAGGTCCGTACTGCGTCAGCAACTCCTTGAGCTGGGCCTTCTTCATCTCCGGCGTATAACCACCGGGATGGTAATTCTTGTTATCGTTGAACTCGCCCTCAGAGAAATACAGCGCCAACTTGATGCCGTACTTGTCGCAGGATTTCTTCAGCAGCCTCAGGACATCCTTCCCGAGCGGTGCCTTGGTCACCTTGCGGTCGGTCGTCTTCGTGTCCCACAGGCAGAACCCGTCATGGTGCTTGGTAAGGAACAGGATATAACCCATTCCGGCTTCTTTCGCCGTCTTAGCCCACTGGTCGGTGTCAACCTCCGTGGCTTTGAAGAACGAAACATCCTTCACGCCCGGAGTCCATTCCTTTCCTGAGAATGTGCTGAAGCTCCAGCAGATGAACATCCCCCATTTGAGGTTCTTGAGTTCCGCAGCACGCCTGTTCATATCAACAGGCCTGGACAAATCCGCCTGTCTTGAAGTCACGCACGACGACGCCAATAGAAACAGCCCTACCATTATCACACTAAGCGTTCTTCTAATCATGCAATCTTCCCTCCTAATCTGAACCTCTTCTTCTCTTCCCTTGTTTCCCCTTGTTCTTCCTTGGTGGTAAAATATTCTTCTCTCCGGAGAAGATTCTTTAACACCCGGCCTCCCGGCCTCAAGGTCCCTAAGTACACAAAGGTAAGAAAGAATTAACCTCCCGCGCTGCGCGGTAACCTGTCCTGTCGGATGACGGGATCTGTGTAATCGGCGCCTGCCATGTGTTCATCACATGGTTAATCGGCGGATAAATCTTCTCTTCCCCTCACCCGCATTCTACTTGTGATGGATAATATCTCTTGGCCCGTGATTATGTCTATGAATTATCTTGCCTTTGGCATGCACGATCTTCACTTTAGCTGTAATGATTGAGGACTACAACCTTACCCTGCTGTCGGGCGGATATTACCGCTGCGATCCCGCCTGGAACAAAAGCTCCACTGGGATAGACCAGTGCTACAAGGTCTATTTCCCCGTCGCCGGCGGCGTATCACTTGAAATGGACACCGGAGCCTTTGCCCTTAAAGCCGGCCGGATTTATTTCATTTCCGGGTTCCGGCTCAAAAGGCAGGTATGCGATTCGCGCATGGATGTCTACTGGCTGCATTTTGTCCCGGAATCGCTTTACCTGCGCTACCTTCTTGACCAGCTTCCACCGGTCTGTTCCTGGGCCCTTCAGAAAAGCGGCTGGTCAAAACGGAGTTACGAGGAGATCTGCCAGATATTTGAAAACCCGCACGGAAAGGAGAGCAAACTCCGCGTAGACAGTTCGCCTGTCGCAGAATGCCGGATACAGGGCCTGCTGTTGAGTCTCATATCCCGCCTGCTCGAAAAACTGGACAAGGCGGCCATCAGGAATTTCCATCCGGAGTATTACCATATCAAGCCGCCGCTGGATTTCATCAACTCCAGCTATATTGAAAATCCTCCTCTTCGTGAGATTGCCCGGAAAGCCGGAATGGCGCCGAACTATTTCCACAGGGTTTTCAAGCAGCTCTTCGGTGTAACGCCGTTCAACTACATGCTTGCCCAGAGGATGAACCGGGCCCGGCACCTGCTGGCAAGTTCAACACTGAGCATCAAGGAAGTTGCCGAATCCGCCGGCTACGACAATCCGCTCTATTTCACCCGTGTTTTCAGCTCCCAGATGCGCATCACCCCTTCCCGGTACCGAAGCGCAAACATGTGGTCCTTAAAGCAGAAAGTCAAACCCCGGTAGTCCGCAGTCACCTGCCCGCAGCCGCCCGCCTGCCCCAAGCCCCGTTGGCGGGCAGGCTGCGCTCGAGCGTTGCAGGTGGGTCTTTCCGTAGTCTGTTGACCCAAAAAGGTTCCGGGCATGCTATTTGATCAACAGCAGTCTTTCTTCTCCGGCTTTGAGTACAACAGGCAGGCCTTCGTGCAGCTGTTTGCCGGTATAGGTCTCACGCGATCCGTCCGCAGTGTTCTCAACAACATACTTGCGGTCGAGCTCAACAGTAAACCATTCGGGCATTGAGTTTATGCGCGGCCAGTCATGCTTGAAACCCATGTAGAGGCGATGGCGGGGAATATCAAACACCAGTTTGCCGGACCAGTCATTCCGGGCATTCACGACTACGGCCAGGCCATTCTTCGTTTCCGCCGCGCCAAGGGCCAGGTCCTGCCGCCAGGGACGCGCAATCAATCCGCGTGTGTGCATCATTGCATGCTGGAGCGTTGTGCGGACGGCATTCGATTCGAGCTTGTAGGTCGTCCACAGTTTCGCGGTTTCGAGCGGCTCGCCGGAACGAATAACGTTGGCCGCCATCTCCCGGTCGACCCATGCGATGGCTTCATCAACCGGAACGCGGTTAACCAGGTAGATCGCGCCCTCTATCGAGTCCGCGAACCCGTCGATGTTGCCCTCCCAGTTGTAGTTCCGGTAGAGCGGCTTCGCAAGGTTGTGGAGCGTCTGTTCGATGCGCGCTGTATAAACCGGTTTGCCGGTTGCCATATCGTGGCAGAGGTAGGTCACGTAGTTGTATCCCCAGCCGTCGCTTAACCCGGCCTTGTCGCCGATCTTGTTGTACATCAGGCCGTCTTCGTTGATGCCTCGTGCCAGTATTTCGTCCAGCATGTGCCTGATGTGCGGAAGGTACTGCGCGGCCTTTGCGGGGTTGTGTTCCGATTCGACGCCGAGAAGGAGGCCCAGGCCGCCGATGATCTCGCAGCCGTGGTCGCGCAGGCGATCCGGGACGAAGCCGCATTTCAGCAGGTAGTAGTCGGCCAGCCGCTCGGCCCATTCGAGGTACTTCTTCTCGCCGGTCATGGTGAAGAGCCGCGCGAGGACCTGGACCTGGTCGCCGTTGGCTTCGAGGTTGAGGGTGGGAATCTTCCCGTACTTGGTGTCGATGTCGGCGTGTTTCCAGATATCCTCCTCGATCCCGCACATCCGTTTGGCCCAGGGATTGTCTTTGCCGGCAACTTCGACGATTGCTACCAGGCCGTCCTTGAGGTATTCCGAGGCCGCGAAGATGAGGTCGTCCTTTGACTTTATCGATTTTTCCAGCGTTTTGGGGTTAACGGCGGCAGGAATGCGGTCGAGGTAATTGCATATCCGCTGTTCGGCCTCAAGCACTCCCAGGATGGGGCCGTTAACCTGGTCGCGGTCGATATACCACGCCGCCCAGAAGAGGTATGGGTAGGTGTCCGCGGCGGTGTCGTCATAGTTCCAGAGCGACTCGCGGTAGCGTCCGCTGCCGGATGTGTGCGAGATATAGAGCCCGGTTTTGGGGTCGATCTTTTTCAGCGCCACTTCGTGGAGCCAGCGCTGGACCTTGCCGAGCGAGTAGCCCGCGATTTTTGCGGATTCCCTGGCCCTGGCGAAGGCCTTGTCCCCGGCGCCCCGCGCCGGGACGCTGTTTGTTTCCAGGAAACGCTCCCGGAATTTGTCGATCCCGATTTCGCCCAGGCCGAGAATATGCAGGAGTTCGCCCGCGTCGGAGAAGTCGAGCCGGTGTTTGGGATCGTAATACGCGAACGCAGCCGTCCAGGCCGGGCCGAAGACATTGTGGGATCGGGCCGCTTTCTCAAAGGCCGGGTTTCCTCCCTTGATGTTCAGATAGGCGTTGGCATCGCTAATCTTGATGTAATGCGTCTGTTTCCTGGTGTAAGCGAGGGCATCATCGCCGGTCTGCTGTTCGTTCCATTTGCTGTGCTGTACGACATGAACGCGTTTTGCCGTATCGACGCCGGGGGATTGGGCGCGGATTTTCTTCAGGACTTCTGCCGTGACATCCGACTGTCCTCCCTCCTTCACCCAGACATCGCCACCGGCGGATAGGATTGCGGACCAGCGTGCCGCCAGGTTTGTCACCGCCTGTTCACGGTTTACATGGGCAGCCAGCCAGCCGCCGCAGTCGTTCCACGCGGCATCCATTACGGCGTCCGAATTGGTGTTGAAGCCGCCGCTGTTCCTGCCGTAAGCGCCCGACACGGCCACGACGTGGCTTTTGATCCAGTCACGGTTGTACACGGATTCGAGGACTGTCCTGTCGGCAGCGGCGCTGTGTCCGTCGTCCTTGTCGGGTGCGTGGTCGTAGTGGATCGACAGGATGTCCTTTTCGGGGTCAAACGTGCGGACGGCATCTTTATTCGCTGATGCAATACCGGCAGCCAGCACCATCCCTGCAATCAATGGAAACATGTACAGTCTCATTCTTCTTTCTCCCGGCAGTATTCTCGCGGTTTTAATAATCATCTCTACCAGCCGAGACTCCCAAAAAGAGTTTTTCAATGACCTAGAAGATAGGAGATAGAAAGGCAAGAAGTAAATGCGAACGAAGGTATCAAACAGATAAGAATTCAATTGGTTTCTATCGATTGGCTCCGGCGACAGGGCTCGAACCTGTAACATCCTGGTTAACAGCCAAGCGCTCTACCATTGAGCTACGCCGGAACAGTAATAAATGATGATTTATGAATGCCCAATTACGAATTCTCGAACACCCAGAATCATCTGCGGGCGACACAATAGCAGGAAATACGGGACTGTCAATTCCCGTTGTTTGGCAAAGAAAGATCGCGGGCCGGCCGAGCCGGTTATACACCTGAACGTTGCAATAGACGAACCATCACGAAGCCGAAACTCCGATTCCCGAAGCTCGTTATGCAGGCAGTCATCAATAATCCTTTTGGTATCATAATAAGCGCCATCTTGCCTTGTCCCCGATGGTCGATGTAGGTAGTATCCCCGGAAGAGGATTAATCAATGAATACACCGCCGGCACAAGACTCCAGGATGGATCCGCAGTACGACGCGGGGAAATTCCTGCTCGCCACTAAACTGCTCCACTTTGCCCTGGTCTCGGGATTACTGCTGTTCGGTCTAATCGCGCTGATTATTTCATTCAAACAACTGTCATTCACACCTGCCCTGGATAATCCCCTGGTCTGGATAGCCGGCCTCGGATGTATCGGTTCCATCGTGGTGGCCCTTCTAATGTTCCCGGTCTACCGCCGAATCACTCCCGCCCCCGATAATGTCCGTTCAGCCCTTCAGCATTACCAGGCATTCTGCCTGATGAGATGGGCAGTCATCGAGGGAGGCGCCTTGTTCTCTGCAATAGTGTTCATTATTACGAAAAACATCCTGCCGCTGGGATTGTTCATAGCATCGGTAATATTGCTCATATGCTTCTATCCGTCCCGGAAACAGTTCATTACCGTTACAAAGAGATAGTCGCTTGCCACCTGTACCGTCAGGACCAGCCTGACCCCCTGTCAGGGAAAAACCTATAAGAAACAGGAGAAATCCCTTATTTTATTTAAAGATTTTTTTCGTGTTTTTCTCCATTCACGGGGGTACAACTATCACCAAAAGAAGGAGAACTGCAATGGCCTGGAAATTCTTGAAATCAACAAAACCAAAAGAAGTCAGTAAACCCGCAACCGCAACCGTCAGTAAACCGGCGTTCCCCGTGAATGAACTGAAGACATGGCTGAAGGGACGCAAAGGCTGGAACCACAATGACTGGCTGGCCCTGCTGACAGATATCCGCTCAAAAGGTTACAGCTCGATAACAGATACCCAGGAAGGCCGGGACTCTATCGGCAAGTTCCTTGAAGCCAATAAAAGCCAGTAGTCCTGACGCCTGGTCCTGTTAAACCAGCCGGCGGATAAAACCCGGTCACAGGGTATAAACCGCATCCCCCCATACAATAAACAGCAGGGTTATTCCGTTTATACAATTATGCAAAGACTGGTTGTGCGAAGATTAATCAAAAGAAGCAGGAAAGGCAGAAAAGCCTGCAGTAGATCCCGCGAAATAGTACAGCCGCGCACAACCATGTAATAACAGGAAAGGCCACCTTAATCCGGTGGCCTTTCTTTTCCCGTTCATCGCCATCCAAAATTGCTTCAGTCCGGAAAGGCAACCGAATACGTCTTCCCGGCAGGTCCAACACCGGTCATAACCGTCCTGCCGCCCATGACAACCGTAACTTTCTGCTGATCTCCGGCGCGCTCGACCATGATGTCCCAGGCCCGGCCAAACGCACGCACATCACGCAGCGCCATTCGCGGCCAGTCTTTGGGCAGCCAGGGCGTGCATTCAAAAGAGTTAAGCCCTGTCGGAACGATTCCAAACATCCCTTCGGTAAATACACGCGGATAGAGTGATCCGGGACAGAGCATATCAATTGCATCCTCGTCCGGATACGGACCACGGCAGCCGAAGATCTGCGCCTTCACAACCCGCCGGGTCAGGTCAACAGCCGTCTCTGTATGACCTGCTTTAAACAAAACCCGCAGGGCATAATAGGTCTCACGGCCCCATTCTGTCGGCCTTATAGACTCCGCCAGGATATCGGCGCCATCCCTGCGGTTCGGCCAGAGTTTATCCGAAATCAAAGCAGCTACCGTCGCATCCTGCCGGTTGGTTATACCCATGGCCAGCGGCAAAAGGATCCAGCCACGAAGCGTCGTATTGGTGGAATAATAGCGATAGGTCTTAAAGCCTTCAATCTCTGCGCCAAAGAAGGATTCAATACCCCTGCTCAAGGCATCCGCACGCTTGTCGAATTCCGCTTCAACCGGCTTGCCCAGCGCGTGAGCCAGTCGCGCCGCCTGGCGGTAACCGCCATAGGCGAGCGATGAAGTGCTCAGGTTCGCCTTTCCTGTGGGATAGCGACCCTCCATCTCGTCTGTTTCTGATGCAATTATCCCGTCTGCGGTCGTATGCTTCAAAACCGACGCAGCGCTGAACTCTATCAGCGGCCACATTTCCCCGGCGGCGGCACGATCACCCTGGAACAACAGGAACTTCGACAAACCGTAAAGAACCATGGCATCGTCGCCTCGCTCCCTCTGGCACAACTTCAAGGCTGGCCCCTCAAAGGAGCCTGGAAATGGAACGATTCCATTTGTCCGGCAGAAATCCTGCCAAATGCGGTACATGTTCATGCTGGCGGCGTTCAGGCCTGCATCGCCGAAAAACGGAAACACCGGGCTTGAGTATTCAACCGGGTCATTGGCCCAGACTCCCGGGGAATAAGTTAGACTGCCGTTATGTGTGATGATTCCCCTGCACGTCTCAATCGGGCATTCCAGCACATGGAATTTCTGCAATGCAAATGCCGTGTCCAGCGCCGGCTCCGGTGTTTCAAGCCGTCCCGGTCCGCGCCAGGCGGCCTCGGCCAGGGCAGCGCGCGCCTTGTGCTCATCCTCCCGGTAAAATTGCGGATCAGGCTCAGAATCCAGTCTCACCTTGACGTAAACGGCAAAATTAACAACGCCGCCGGGATTCATCTCGATTGATTCAACACCTCTGCAAGTCCATGCCATGACAACATGCTCATCATTGGTTGCTGCCCTGTTGCCTTCCGCCACCGCCATCGTCATGCCCTTTTCTATTACATTGCGCAACTGCCATTCTTCAACAACCAGGGCCCTGGTCATCGACGGATAGACCATACGGGTAATGGCCACGCCGCTGTTCGTCGGGTACTTGAACGTCAGCATGCCATCGAACTTAACACTTGACGGAACTTCTATTTTCAGCGGCTTGTCATTGATCTTTATCTCGGGGTTCGTCCCGGGCCCGGCTTCAAAGATGACTTTCTTCTTTTTCAGGAGATCCTTCTGCACATTGTAGAACCTGGCCTTGTAGCAGACACCGGTAACACTGTCCGACTGGACCTGCATCACGACTTTCCTGCCCTGCATGCACATAACAAGAGGCTCTTTTCCGCCAAAATTGTGCTCGATCATGCCTGTTTTACCCGTTACCCAGAAATCTTCTGCCGCAGAACAAGATAAAGTGGTTCCCATCATCGCTACAAAAAAAGCCAACCACTTCGGATTCATTAGCTCCCTTTTCTTGTAGGGGCGCCGATAAACGACGCCCCTACGAAAATTAGACCTTCCCTGTTGCTAATTCCAATAGCATATATTCTATCACTTTATTTCAGAAACCAAAACTTTGATCGGCTTTGTTGATTCAATCTTGATCCATACAACAAGATCCGTACTCTCAAGAGTGCGCCTGAAACCATACCTGAAATCCGGACCCCGCGGAACTTCGTCACCATCAAGCTTCAACGCGGCTTCATTCCCGCCCCACCCCTTGATCACAAAAGCCGGATTGAAAACCGGCGACCCGGCGCTGCCGGCAAGCTCAACCTCAATGATGCTGCCAGGCTGTTCCCGCTTCAATAGATACGCGCGCTGGTCAGGATCATATCCTTGACTGGAAAATTCAGACCCGCTGATCTTGATTGCCGGCGGGTTGATCCATGATCTCGCCAGCGGAAGCAGTCCCGCCGCCGGCTTGTCCGTCATGCCGTACAGGAAGGCGTTCGAAGACTGCGTAACCCACGTAAGCGAAGAATGGGCCGCCCGGTCAGCCGCCATTGCATAACGGCCGTCACTGGCCACCCGTGCCACCGGCCAGTGGTTCCACCATGGGAAATGCGAATATTCCTTCCGCACCTCGCAGCTGAAAGGGCCAATCCTGGATCCGGGTTTGACAATAATCAGCGGCCGGAACCGCGATTTCAGGTTCACCATCTGGATGACCGGATCTTTAAGATCCAGTTTGGGATAACCTTCTTCCCACGAATATGTTTCTGATTCGCCCTTAAGGTTGGCCAGGCTCACCGCCTCCAGTTCGCAGTTGTCCTCGGGACGCGTCCCGTCCTCATTCAAAAATATCGTCTCCTGGTCAACGCGATGTACGGGCTCCGGCCACCAGCCGTGGACGTCGCGGGTTGTCACGCCGTCTGGATAGACATAGTAGAATTCATCGCCATACTGCCCCTTCCCGGCCACCTCGTCATAGTTGGCGAACCGGAACGCCGCATCCACCATGGCATAACGCCAGTGGATAACCACCCGCGCATCGGTGTTCTCGATGATGCGCACATGGCTGAACCGGCACTGTGAATCCGACATGTGTTCACAGCAGCCGACCGCGCCCTGCCCGCCCCGCCTGCGCAGCTCCTCCGGCCACACGCCGGTTTCGAGGCTCTGGTCCGCCATCCATTTCCCGTTCTCGCTCACCCAGCAGGGCGAAAAACGCGTTCCGCGCCAGAACACCATGCTGACCGGCAGTTCATCAAACTTGACGACAATGTCCGGATTGCCGGCCATCTGCCACAACGCATCCCACTGCTCATAGTATTCCAGCCGGACCGGGTAGGCGCCAAAACGATTTGTCCCCCTGGACACATCAGGGAAATGCCTCTGCGGAATATCCGGCGCGCCTGACGGCTTGTCCGCCGCCCGGAAGGCCTGTATTTCCTTTTCCGTCAGGACACGGTCATGGATTTTGATTTCATCCATCAGTCCGTCAAAAGACCACCAGGATGGAAACTTTGCCCATTCCCTTACAAGGTGCGCCGGCACCATCTTCTCGTGGTTGCGTCCGATAAAAAGGTCGATTTCCTTTGCCAGGCTGAGCTTCTTCTCTAAAGGAAAAGATCCTGCCGGCCGGCCATCAATGAACAAACGAACACCGGACGCCGGATCATAGGAAGTCGCCACATGGTACCAGGTCCTCAGGCCGAGGACATTCGTGGAAATGCAATTCATCCATTTGAAATCCGAAGCCAGTTGAAGTCCCAGGTGGCCGGTACTGTCGATGCCGAATGAAAATCCGCGCACTTCGCCTTCGCGCTGGGCCACTACCGGGGTCCAGTTCCAGGGATAAGCCGCCATGGCCACCCAGCCCTGGATCGTAAACCCCTTGCCCAGGTCCGGCACTTTTGCCGCCTCGCGCCGGACCAGGGTCGTGAAGCCGTCAAACCTCAGGCAGCCCCCGCGCACGCCCTCCGGCATGAACTTGTAATTGCCTTCTATGACCTTTGTCGAACTGCCAGAAGCATCGATTGCCGCCGGTCCGTCGAACTTCCACCATGCAGCGGGATCATCACCTGCCCGGGCCTGGACACCGGACAGCAGGAAAAACAGGCAGCCCGCCAGCTTAACCGGTGCGGGCAACAACCGGCGCCTGAACATGCAAACCTCCCGTTTCATATCAGCTCGAAACGCCGCCGCCGACCGGTTCAATATCCATTGCCGAACCTTCGAGCTCGAGAACAATAATGGTATCAATCTTCTCGCGGTTGGCCGCAGAAACATCAAGGGTAATGCCTTTCTCGTCCTGCTTGAACGTCGCTGTTCCGCCTGTCAGCGCCTTTGCTGACTTAACTTTGCCTGTAATTGCAGGCAATTCCAGGGCCCCTTCTCCGGGCCACTTTAATATGTGGACAAATATCTTATTGTCCTTCCTTGTGCTCGCTCCCCAGGCCGCAGGCTTGAATGGACCGCCGCGTGTTCCATAGATGCTTTCGCCGTATTTTCCCATCCACACGCCCATTTCCTTGAGACGCTCAACCTGCCGCGCCTCAATCTCGCCGGTGGGCATTGGACCAACATTGAGGAGAAGGTTGCCGTCGCCTCCCACAGTGTTGATTAGAATATTGAGACACTGTTCAAGCGATTTCAAATTGTCGCCGGGTTTCCATGACCACTGGTGGCAGATGGTCATGCATGTTTCCCATGGGCGTTTCATATTGAAGCCGCCTATTTTCTGCTCCGGCGTGTCGTAATCACCGCCTGCACCGGTCCGGTTATTTATAGTGATGTCCGGCTGGAGTTTGCGGACCAGTTCTATGGTGGCTTCGCCCCGTTTGCCGTACATGGCCGGCACATCGTTCCACATTGTGACAAGCGGGCCGTACTTTGTGATCAGTTCAGTGGTCTGGCCAAGAAGGTATTTCTGGTACGCGTCGAGGTCAAATTTCTCCCGCTTGACCTTACCGGCCGGACTCCCGACGGGCCAGTTGGGGTTGTACCAGTCGGTCACGGAATAATAAGTGCCAAACGCTATTCCCGCCTTCCTGCAGGCTTCGGAAAGTTCCTTTACAACGTCGCGTTTGAAAGGCGAATTCATGATGTTGTAGTCGGTCAGTTTGGTGTCCCACAGGCAGAACCCGTCGTGATGTTTCGTGGTCAGCACCATGTACTTCATCCCGGTGTCCTTGGCTATTTTCACCCATTCATCGGCGTTGAATTTTGTGGGGTTAAACTCCTTGTAGAGATTGTCGTATTTCTCGATGGGCGTTTCCTTGCCGCGGGACCAGCCTATCTCATGGCCGGTGAGGCTCACGGGGCCCCAGTGGATGAACATGCCGAAGCGCATGTCCTGCCAGCGCTTCAGGCCTGCCTGGAAGGCGGCGTTGGTTGGCGTCTCATAGGCGTGTGCAGTGAATGCACCCAGGATTAAGGCAATAAGGACTGATGTGCTGCGTTTCATGGTTTCCTCCAGAGCATTACTTGTTAAGAAACATGTTACCCTGCGTGAGTTCTGCCATAGAAATTCAGCATGAGTCAACAGCAATCAGGATGGCGGCCGGACATTCTTCCAGCACAATTCGGGCCGGACCTGCAACTGTTTTCCGGCATACCGCAACAAATTCATCCAGTGCGGTTTTTTAAACTCCTGCAGAATAACAGTCGTCCTCACTTCCCCGGGGGATTGACATCGGGCGCGGCTTCCTTGAGGACCTTGATGCGGATATTGCGGAAGCGGTAGACCTTTCCCTTCTCGCCGTGGTGCTGTATGCCGATATAGCCCTGCGCATCCTTATCATCCTCCACATCGCTGCAGAGAGTGTCGTTGACATATATCTTGATGCTCTTGCCGCGGCATTCGATGCGGTACTTGTTCCATTCGCCGGGCTTGAAGCTGTCGCCGGCCCGCTTGCGGAACTCCTCAACTGACTTTGTGGCGTCTTCCTTGCTTTTTGCGGCATCCTTGTTGGGCGAGATGAACCATTTGCGGCGACCTTCATCGTAGAGTCCGCCAGACCATTTGCGGGCGCTGGGATCCACTTCAGCCTGGTAGCCGAACACCTTGTTCTTCTCCACGTGACAGCGGAACATGAAGCCGGAGTTCCCTTCTGGAACGTTGACTTCGCCTTCCAGGATAAAGTCAGCGTACTGTTTCTCCGTGCAGAGGAACCACTTTCCCTTATCGCTGGTCAGATGGACTTCGCCATCCACAATCTCGGCCTTCCCGAAATCGTAAGGGTTACGCCAGCCGGCGGTCGTCTTGCCGTCGAACATATTGATCCACTCCCCGCCATCTTCGCCCGTAACACCGGCGCCGCTGATCAACGCAACCAACCCGGACACAACGAGAACTCTTCCAGCATTCATAGCCTTACTCCCTCCTTAACAATATACCGAACACACTGAATCAATCCTGGTTCCTTTTTGCCGGGTAGCGGAACCAGCCAATTATTTGTTCTCTTTCCCGGCTTTCTCTTTTTGTTTGGCCTTTTCCCTTTCAAGGGCTGCCCTGTCTTTTTCGCACTTCTCCCTGTTCTCATCAATGAAGATCTGCGATTCTTTTAGCCGCCTCTGGGTGTCGTCCAGGCGCAGTTGTTTCTGTACCAACCCTCTAAGCTGGCGGGCGTCGTCACAGATAAACTTCTCCGGGACCTCCTCCATCTTCCAGTCATCACTCCTCTGTGTCGCAAACGGCAGATCATTGTTATCGGCCGTCTTCAGGTTGCCCATGGGATTCCGTCCCCAGGCATACCGGAAATGCAGCGGCTTTGGCACCAGCAGACTGCTGAGTACGATGGCCTTCTTGTCGGTCTCGGGCCGGTTGTGTTTATCCTTTCCGGTTACGAGATAACTAGCGTCTGCGGGCTGGAACCTGCGGTCATCACCTGCGATGGCAAAGCCTTCGATCACGCCGTCATTTTCCGGTTTCACAATGGCATCCATTTTGAGGATGATTTTGCCGTCATCAATCTTCATCTCCGTGTACATCGGCGGCTTCCACTTGATTTCTTTTGCAAAGCCGTACTGCGTTGCCAGGGCCCACCTGGATATCCGTTCCCCTACAGGAATTTTCAGCTGGGGATGATACCATGAACGCCGCTGGTCGAAACTGCTGGCATACCCGATGTTCGTGTCGCCGGCCTTATAGAAGTCGAGAAACGTCTTATACTGCACTTCACGTATGTAGATTCCGTCATCGAACATTTTCTCGAGGTATTCGTCGCGCGTCTGCGGCTCCCCGCACGTGCACAGGGAAATGATGCCGAACGGCATGTCCTGGTCAGTAAACGCGGCGCGCCACGCGGTGATCATCTTGCCAAAGATCTGGTAGTACATCGTCGTTTCCGCCGAACCTCCTCCCAGCGCATTGTTGAACCCCTGGTGGAAGATTGCGCCCTTTACGGCAAACCCCGCAATCGGGGCAATCATACTGGCGTAACAGTTCCCCGGCCGGTTCTGGTCCATTGCCGGACCGGGCCTCAGGTCAGCCGGCGCCGCGCTTTTCGGAGGCATCTTCTCGCCCTTCTTTTCCATCTCTTTCTTCCGGTTCTCATAATTCTTTACCCGTTTCTCGAGATCCGCCTTCGGGTCCCATTCCGCCATCTTCTTGTCCCAGTCGGCAAGCTTGGCTTTAACCTCTTCCGTATCGATCTTCCTGAGGACCGGAAGGGGCGTCCATGTTTCAACCGTTGTTCCGCCGCGGGACGTGTCGATCACACCTATGGGGATCTTCGAAGCCATATGGATGCGGCGGGCAAATACGTATCCGATCGCTGACAGTTCCTTCACTGTCTCCGGCGAGCAGACATCCCAATCACCTTTACGAAAGTGACGCCCGGACCAGTCGCTCCACTCGTAAAGCCTGGCGAAGCCTTTCTTTTCGTCCGGTCCATCCTGCCCGGGAATGGTCAACATTCTGATTTGCGGGAAGTTTGCCGATACTACTTCCAGCTGGCCATTCTCAACGTTTGCGATCGGAAACTCCATATTACTTTGGCCGCCAAGAACCCAGATATCGCCGACGAGAATGTTTTCCAGGGTGAGCGTCTTATCCTTGCCCTGCACGGTGAGCTTCTGCGGTGCGGTGTTTGCCGGCATGGCGGTGAGCGTGACTTTCCAGCCGCGATCTTTATCAGCCGTCGCGGTCTGGGTCTGGCCCGCAAAGGACACGGTCACCTTCTCGCCAGGCGCGGCCCATCCCCAGACGGCAACAGGTTTATCGCGCTGGAGCACCATGTTTGACTGGAAGACGTTATGGACACAGAGTCCTTCCCCGATGGCAGGTACGTCGATGACGTCCTCCCTGGGCATTTCTTTCTTTTCTGCAGATATCGCGCTTCCGGAAACCAGCCCGGCAAGAAGGATAACCGACAAACCTGACACTATCTTATCTCGCATTGTATTGCCCTTTCCGATGTTTCCATTGAAGAGATGGCATCATATTCTCCTCCCCAGCCCACTTATTGCATGAACAATGTAACGTTCCGAGATGCCTGATTATTGTGCCGCACAATCGACCGGACAACCGCGGCGGCCTGATTCCGGCGGACCCATGTAGGAGTCTTTGAGACCGCCGGTGTTTATAACAATCTTATCCAGCACCACGCCCGGGTCCACCATCCAGATTTTTAATATGTGCGGGCCTGGAACTGCAACCTGGTGCTGCGAACGTAAGATCATCATATTGTTGATAACGCTGTGGTCCCCGTGTTGCGGAGAAACTATCTGAGGCGTATCGCCATCAAATGCAACAGCGAGACGCCTGCCATGCTCCGCGTTAATGCTCTGCGTTGGAACACAATTGACAGTTACTGCCACAGAACCCGTGGAGAAGAGATGCATGTCATATTCCACAACAGGGGAGTTCCCGGTGATATCAGGCGCGTTCGTCCGGCTTGGAACAGTTGACGGTAAAACGGTAATGGATTTTCCGTTACGCCCGAGACCTTCAACGACATCCCATCCGGTGCCTCCCCTGTCCGTCTTCCTGCAGTAATGCTCCGCCTCCATGGATACACATCCATGACTCTCTACAAATCCTTTCACCTCGTTCATTACCGGTTTTGCCGGATTGAAGACTGTTACGGTAACGTCGTTGGAGCGGCCGGCTCCAGATATGGTAATTACCCCGTGTTGAGCCTCTCCTTTCGGCGCAAGGTCCGGGTCAATGGTCACCCAAACCCGTGTTCCATGGTCAAATTGCCCTGACATTTCGCTCAACTTGATCCATTTACCGGAAATGGAAGCAGTCCAGGAAATTCTGCCTGTGCCCGAGTTGAATATGTCGATGAAGCATTTATCACTGCTATAGACGCTGAAACCCGGAAGATTGCTGATTCCCCCGCCCTCAAGGGACAGGTTCATATATGCCGGACCTTCTCCCGCATATTCACTCAGCGGAGGCATGTCCCACTGGTGCCACTGACCGCCCCACGGACCCGGCAATGATGCCATGTGGTTCCATTTACTGCCCACGGTTAAAAGACCGGTATTGTACTGCTTTATAATTCCATTGATTTCCCCTGCTGCCGCCCGCGCCTTCCTGGCGTAATCCGCCGCGCTGGCCCTCTTCCCGGCGCCATACGCGCCGCTCTTCTGTGCATAGATCACCTTCTTGTTGTGCAGGGCGGCGCACTTCACGTTGTAGAGCACCATCTGGAAGAAAGAATCCTTGAGCTCAACGGGAAGCTTCCCATACAACTCATCCACCTGCCTGATCAGCCCGTCATACGCATCCACTCTCTGCTGGGCTTCGTCATTGTAATTCACAAGGCTGAACCAGTCATACTTTATGGTTTGAAGCTTACCCGACGACATCACCATATGTTCCGGCCGGCGCGCAAACCCCAGTTCATAATGTTTCTCCATGATGTCCGCAATCGGGGCGGCAAATCTTTCGCCGAAGTCCCTGGTTGCCCACTGGATGAGGAATTCCCGGGTGTTGGAATTATTCCAGCGGTCTATGTCCCAGGCCATCTGCATGAAATACTCCAGGTCGATTTCCGCCGGTTTGATATCGCCGACGTTCACCACCCATAGCTTTCGCGCATTATAGTCATACGCTTTCTTCATCTCCTCCCATACCAGCCCCAGCGGCGTGGTGCTCAGCCACGTGTAGGCAGTTGATGCGCCGTTCAACCACTGGAAATGATAATAAACACCCGAGCCGCCGGAACGTTTCTGCTCACTGGTATCAGGCAGTTGCCGGATATAACCGTAATTATCATCCGGCCAGCAGAAGATAACGTCATCTGGAACTTTTAAGCCTTTGTTATAAAGTCCCAGCACTTCCGTATAGGCAATCAGCACCTGCGGCACCCGCGTGACATCTTTATCAACCCAGTTTGCGAGAATGGTCCGCTGGTCGGCAATTATCCGTTCCAGCACCGGGACGGTTACATCCTTCCCGGCTTCATCATCACGTCCCCTCTTTCCTATGGTATAAACATTCTCATACCTGCCGTTGGCTTTGACCCGGTCTTCCCAGTATTTGTAGATATGGTCCTTGTTCATCACATAGTCCCAGGGTTCGCCGGGATATTCACGGTCCCACTCGGCACCGGCAATGTTGTTGCGCAGCATGGGCTCTATGTGGGAGGAGCCCATGACGATGGCGTATTCGTCGGCCACCACCTTGTTCTTCTCGTAGCAGTTGAACGGCATCGTCCCGCCGTCTCCATCGTGCATGGCCGGCCAGACATGGTTGGCTTTGAGCCGCAGCATAAGCTCGAATATTCTGCTGTAAGTTTTCGGTCCGAGCCCGTGCCCCTCATCCGGCGCAAGGGTGTTCATGGCCCATGGCCGCAGGCCCCACATCTCATCATTAATGAATATGCCGCGATATTTTACCGATGGCGGCTTCTGCACATATCTTCCCGCCTTTATCGTAATCGTATTTCTTTTCCTGGGCGCCACGTCGGCGAAATAATACCAGGGCGAAACACCCATCTGCTGCGACAGCTCGAAAAGTCCATAGGCGGTTCCCCTTCGGTCACTTCCCGCAATGACAAGGGCCGCATTCACACCTGGCATGGGCTTCTCGACAACCTGGATGAGGCAGCTCTCCCACTGGTTCTCAATACCGGATACATCTATCTTCTTCTTTTCGACCAGCTCTTTAATAACGCTGTTGCTTCCGATTGTGCCGGCAATCACGCAGCTCCTTGAAACAGCAGCAATGTCAGTCTTGACGGCCGGCTTCTGCCCTGTAACCCTGTCAACGTCTTCAGCAAACAGTCCGGCCACAAGCAGCACCGTCTTGCTGTCCCCGGCATCCACGAATATATCCGCCGCGGAATTACTGGCAACAAGCCGGAAATCACCGCTGGAATACGCATCCGCAACCATCCCTTCCATGGCGCCGCCTGCCGGCACAACCGCCGGCACTGCAAGCCAGCAGAACACCGTGACCAGGAAAATTAAAAGCGACAGACTTTTTCTCATAAACAAACAACCTTAATCACGGGACCAGGCGTCCGAGTTCCAGCCAGGCATCGCGGAACCACTTGATGGTTTCCCAGGGCGTGCGGATTGATGTATTGCAGCTCGCCGACAGCATAAACCGGTTCAAGTACGGGCTCAACCGCTTGAACAGGCTTTCAACATACCGCCTGACTTCATCACAGGTTTTCAACCCCTCGCCCTCCAGGGCACTGATGCCGCCGGTGATTATAAGCTTTTCGCCGCTCAACTGCATGGCTTCATCCAGCTCAACATCTCCCATAGGCGGAAAAGCCACGCCTTCAAGTCCGTCCACGCCCAGCGACGCTATGAGCCGCAGATTGTCACGCTGCCGCCCGCAGGCGTGAATAAAGAGAAGACTGCCGTGCTCATGGCATATGCGGCTGGCTTTCTCATAAAATGAAGCCGAGTATTGTTCAACATACTGCGGCGGATGGAACGCCGTATCGAGGTTGTCCATCGACATCATCACGCGCACACCCGCCCGGCACATCTGCCGGACAAGGTCAAGCTGGGCCGCCTCGTGCATTGCCATTAACGCGGCCGCACGGTCCGGATAATCCATCAGGAAATAGGTCGTGTCCTGTGGTCCAAGCAGCACATGCAGCATTTTCAGGGGACTGTAAAGCTCCCCGGCGACAACAACACTTCCGGCCCCGGCTTTTTCCTGGATTTCTTTAAAGCGTTCCGGGACAAACCGCCAGCGCCGTATCCTCAGCAGCGCTTCCATTTCATCCAGCTGGTTCGCGTAATCGTTAACGGCAAATTTCCGCTGCACCAGCGTGGATTCATCAAATATATACCTCAGTTGTTCAGTCAGCCTGCCGTACCGGCGTTCGATTATCCGATCCCTGCCTTCAAAGCGTTCCGTCTCCCCGCATTCCAGCCCGTCCAGCACAACATCCGACAGCCCGCCCCACCAGCCGCGCTGTTCATCGCAATAAATATTGCGGCTGAAAACATCCAGGCCGAGCCGGTTGATCATTTCGAGCTGATTCCTGCAGCCGGCAAGCTCGGGCGGAAGGTTTTCGTGGTTGCGATGATGCGCAAACCACTGCCAGTAGTTCGGCGCATAGACGATACGTCCAGGCTTACGGCGTTCCAGTACGGCTGAAATGACATCAGGGTTCATTGGCCTCCTTTTTTCCCTGCATGACCGGATGCCAGCGGGGAACAAGAAAATGCATTATCAGGAGAGCGGCAAGATATGCCGCTCCACAGGCCAGGAACAGGGTCCAGTAACTGCCCGTGGCCTCAAGTATGGCGCCTGCTGTCCTTGAAAATACCAGGGAAGTCACTGCGCCGAACATTGCGCCCAGCCCAACCACTGACGCAACCGCGCTCTTTGGAAACAGGTCTGAAACAAGGGTGTAGAGATTGGCGGCCCAGCCCTGGTGGGCTGAGGCCGCAAGGCCTATCAGGAGGGTTGCGACCCAGAGGTTGGATGCTTTTGCCGCAAAGATCACAGGAACAACGCAGATCGCGCAAGCCAGCATGGCGGTCTTTCGCGCGGCATTGACGGACCAGCCGCGCTTTATAAGCAGGGACGAAACAAATCCTCCTCCTATGCTCCCGAAACAGGTCATGGTGTAGATCACAACCAGCGGGGGCCCCATTGTCGTAAGGTCCAGGTTATAGTTCTTGTTGAGGAACTTCGGGAGCCAGTACAGATAGAACCACCATACAGGCGCCGAAAAAGACATTCCGACTATATATGCCCAGGTCTGGCGATATCCGAGCATATCTATCCAGCGCATTCTTGCTCCTGTTTCATCGGGCGGATCCATCCTGATATGCGCCAGCTCTGCGCCGGAAACCCAGCGCGATTCTTCGGGGGAATTATAAAGCACGTGCCACAACACGACCCAGGCAAATCCGATCGCTCCGAGGATGATGAACGACGTCTGCCAGCCGTAATGCAGAGTCAGGGCAGGAACTGCAAGAGGCGCTATTATGGCGCCGACATTCGAACCCGAATTGAATATGCCGGTGGCGAGGGCGCGTTCCTGCCTGGGAAACCACTCGGTGACAGCTTTTACTGCGGCAGGGAAGTTACCGGCTTCGCCGATGCCGAGCGCAAATCGCGCCGCCCCGAACCCGAAGACGGACCTGGCAAGCGCATGGGCGCCGGCTGCAATACTCCATAACGCTATGGAAAGAGAATATCCGTGCTTTGTGCCGATTCGGTCTATGATCCAGCCGAATCCAAGAAGACCCAGCGCGTAGGCGGCCTGGAACGCCATAACGATGTAGCTGTACTCCGTTTCTGTCCAGCCGATCTCCTTCTCAAGCATCGGCGCAAGCAGGCCGAGTATCTGGCGATCCATATAGTTGATCGTCGTGGCAAGGAAAAGCAGCGCGCAGACTATCCATCTCACGCCGGTCATTTTCCCTGTCATATGCCTGTTCGCGTTCATTTGTGGTTCTTATTGGCAGCCTGTCCCGCACCGCACAGTGCACTAAAACCTGTCTTCAGATCCATGGCCGCTGATCACTTCCGCCCTAATCTCGCGTCGCACCAGTCCACGAGATTATTGTTTTTCTTCCCAGCAGCATCGGTTGCGCGAAGAACCAGCTTCTTCACTTCCTTGACGGATACCGAGACCTGTTTTGCTGCTTCGGCCTTCTTGACTTCGCCGCTGTTCCAAAGCTCCTTCCCATCTCCTTCAACCACAAGGATAACGCCGCCGTCCCTGCCGTTATCATCAACACCTGCGTTTGCGGTGAATTCATCAAACAGACCATGCAGGTCGTATTCAATTGCATTTCCAGTCTTTGCGCCAACTCCGGATACAAATTTCTTACCGCCAACAGAAAGGGCTTTGCCCGCGGCAGATTCATTGATCCTGATTTTTTCCGGCCGGCCTTCGCCAACAGCGTTTGCCGGCTCAAGTTCGGTCAGCTGATACCCCGGACGAACCAGCGAATCCAGCGTGAAAGACGCCGCCTTCGCCGGATTCGTACTGCAGGTTCCATCTTCCCAGACGCAGGCAACCTGGACGGAATAGGTTTTTCCGAAAGACAGGTTCCTTAAAGGAAACATCTTGTCTTTTGTAGCGCCGAGAAGTTCGCCGTCCAGGGAAACCAGGAATGCCCCGATACTGCTGACGCCCGGCTGGCCCCATTTTACTGAAACATTATCCAGGCCGGTCAGCACTGGAACAGCGCCTCCGGGATTCGGGCAGGGAAAGTTATACCACTTCTCCGGCGCGAAAGTGACCGTCCAGGAAATCTCCGCTGTCTTCGCCGGAGTGATTTCAACTTCAGCCCAACCCTGGTGATTCGAAATCTTCACCGGCAGTGAACCTGCGGTTGCCTTTGTGATGGTGAAATTCCTGCCCGACGGATAAGCAAACGTGATTACATACGGATCGTTCCTGATGACGCGGCTTTGCCCCTTGAATGTCTTGTCGGCGGCATCATGTTTCAAGCTCAC
>Ga0172371_10002738_pt1 | contig 27736 bp, 27 predicted proteins | sample Lak12m_FD_114543 | JGI IMG/M metagenome (GOLD analysis project Ga0172371, IMG submission 114543) | Freshwater microbial communities from Kabuno Bay, South-Kivu, Congo - kab_022012_12m | ecosystem: Environmental > Aquatic > Freshwater > Lake | place: Democratic Republic of the Congo: South-Kivu...
AAAAAGGATTTTGACCTTTACTTCGGCGGCACGCAGGGAGTGATGATTGACCCGGAAACGGGCACACTTTACGGCGGAGCGGACCCGAGGCGCGAAGGTTATGTGATAGGTTACTGATGTTATTTACTCTTTGAGTATTGCATCAATCGCAACACGGGTTCATAGCAGACATACAGATATATAGGTTTAAAATATTTTCTTTGGTGGCGGGGAGAGGATTTGAACCTCTGACCTTCGGGTTATGAGTTCGACATTTGTTTTACAAAATTTCATTTAAAGTCAATAACATTTTTTAAATAAAATTTGTCTTGACCCCACTTAACCCCTCATTTTATAGTTATTCCAAATAAAGAATAATTTTAAAACAAACAAAGTTTCTTTTCGGTTTCAAAGAAACAGATGAAGAAACAAAACTGTTGCTATGGGAGGAAAGCATAAAAGACACCGGTATAGTTTTATTGTCTTTCTGGCTCTTGTTGAAAGTTTTAAAATCAAGTCTTTATAATAACTTGCATAAGTCGGACTTCTTGGTAAATAATTTATCAGTATTTATATAAGCAGATAAAAGAATAAACCAATGAGAGTAAGTTAAATTTTGTCCAGACATTTTCTTAATAGACCCTCAATATATAAGTTGGGAACCAGATGGGCTAGTTATATGCCTACATCACTGTCTTATGCTATTTCCCATGCCATTGCAGATATAAGCTACATATTTTATAAATCGGCAGCGGCAAACGTTAAACAAAATCTTAGGCTGGTATTTCCAGACATTCCTTCTTCTGAGATTTCATATCTGACCAAAAAGCTTTTCAGAAACTATGGTAAATATCTAGTTGATTATGGAAGATTTATGAGCTTGGACAAAAATACTGTTATAAAAAAAATTGTGACTTTCGATGGTAAAGAAAATCTTAATAGTGTCTTAGAAATGGGCAAAGGGCTGATATTGCTTACTGCGCATCTTGGCAATTGGGAACTAGGGGGGATTTTTTTCGGAAGTTGTGGCATCAAAACAAATGTTGTAACGATTCAGGATAAAAATGCCGATATAGACAATACCCGCAGGTTGTATAGAGAAAAACACAATGTAGGCACTATCACTATCGGAAATTCACCCTTCTCTACATTTGAGATGGTAAATGCACTAACGAATGGGGAGACTATTGCTATGCTTATCGACCGGTATAACAGTGGGGATGGTATTACTGCAGATTTTTTTGGCAAGCCGGTTAAATTTCCCAAAGGGCCTTTTATACTAAGCAAGCTAACGGGCGCGCCTATCGTTGTTGCCTTTGTCGTCAAGGAAGGCAAGGGATATAGGGGGATTGTAAGTAATCCAATGATTGTTAGAAGCGAAAAAGAAGAGAGAGAGACTTTAAGGGCTGTTGTAAAAATCCTTGAAAATTATATTATAATGTATCCTGATCAATGGTACAATTTTACGCCGATCTGACTTGGGGGGACCGTATTATAAAATCAAATTTTTTAGAGGAACATTCCGCTGAAAATAAAAATATGTTGCAGCAACAGACTACGTTGACGGGCAGCCCGATCCCTCATATCCTTAAAGGACTTCCGGGCCATACATTCAGAAATTGCGTTGAAAGGCAGTATGTCGAAAATAGGAAGAGTTAGTTATCCATTTTTTGCATTGCTTTTTATTATTACCATAGCTACTGGAGCGTCAAGTAATGCCCTCAAGGAAATACCCGGAGAAGAAAAACAAAAAGTGCTCGAAAGGCTCAGCTCGCTTCAGAAGGACATACACTCGCTTGTTGCCACTGTCAGTCAGGAAAAACAGTTGGCAATTCTGAAAAAGAAAGTAAATATCGATGCTAAAATAACAATGGCAAAACCCAATATGCTGAGGTGGGATATAGCAAAACCAGACAGATCCATAACAGTTATAGACGGTGAAACCATGACTATATATCATCCTGATATTAAAGAAGCGCAAATTTATAATCTCTCCGAAAATTTTATGGCCCGAAATACTATGAGTTTTTTTACGGCAGCTATGGGTGGGAATCTTAACGAGATGGAAAAGAGATTTACCGTTACTCTTTTTCGCAATAACGGTAAAATAATCTTTAAATTAGTACCCCTATCCAGCATAGCAAGGAAATATCTATCAGATATCACAGTGTATTATGATGAGGCTACAGGATTGCCCATTGGGTTTGATATAACAACACCTAAGGGGGACAAGACAATAACAAAATTAGCTGACATAAAGATAAATCCTGAGGTCAATAATGACATTTTTGAGTTGAAACTTCCCGATGATGTCAGAATAACCAATAAGACTGAGAATTCTAACAACTGATGTGATGCTTTTAATTATAAAAATAGCTACAGTTCTGACAATATTCATTCTGTGTATTTCCTTTTATCCATATTTGACACCTCAAAATATCAGCATATTCGTTGAGAAATACAATATCGTTGCGCCTCTTCTCTTTATTATTTTGTGCGCCGTGAGACCTATCCTATTTTTTCTGCCATCTATGGGATTGACCGTAGTAGCAGGGGTGCTATTCGGCACTTTTTGGGGTACGACATATGTGGTCCTCGGCGGTGCTCTTTCAACGATAGTGGGTTTTTACTTTGCAAGATGGATTGGTAGAGACATTACAAAGAAACTTATGAGGAAAAATAACTTGTTCAAGGAATTTGAGGAAAAATCTATAAAGCGGGGAAAGAATGCAGTATTATATATGAGGCTTTTTAATCTACCATGGGACATTGTCAGCTATTGGGCAGGGCTTTCAGGAATCGGATTTAAGGATTTTTATGTGGCTAGCCTAATCCCGCTAATACCTATTAGTTTCTTATATACCTATTTTGGCAGCAATATCTTTATTCCAAGCAGTGCCGGATTTATTATTCCGTTAATAATAATAGTTGTGATGGGGTCTATTCCCTATATTCATTCTATGATAGTTAGGAAAACAAATGATTAATCGCATAGGCGTTATAGATATCCCTATAAGCAGGCTTCATATGGAGCTTACAAACATCTGCAATTTTTCATGTGAGTTCTGCCCTGACTCAAAAATGAAGAGACAACGGGGAATGATGCCGCTTGAAACGGCAAAGGCTATATTGGAAGAAATCGGAAATACAAAAATCGTTAAAACGGTTTTGTTTCATATTATGGGAGAGCCTACTTTATATCCATATCTTGTTGATGTAGTAGAATATGCGAACAGTAAAGGCATTGATACCTGCCTGACAACAAACGGAAGCCGTCTGGATGAAAAATTATTAGGTGAGCTTGTTCAGGCAGGTATAGGCAGGATAATTATTTCCCTGCAGACCCCTGATGAAAAGACATTTGCTCTAAGAGGAGCAAACGGCATACAGTTTGGCGAATATACTGAGAAAATCTTAGCCGTAACTCAAAAATTCTTTGGAGAGACTGGAGGAACAAAATTAACTATAAGCTTTCTTTCATCGCCGCTCAGAAGGCTTATTATCCCAATATTTCCTGAAGTCAGCATAGCGGATACATCCGCCGATCTGAAGAAGTATCTAAGCGTATGGGCTGAAAGGATAGTAAGAAATTCCTCTATTGAAAATAGATATGGCGATGTGTTAAAACAAATACAAAAAATTTGGACATTTAAGGAAAATACCATACAGATAACTGACAGGATAAACCTTCACACAAGAGTTATGGGAGACTGGTCGATACATTTTGATAAAAAAAATGTAAATGCATATATGGGGTTTTGCCCGGGGATACGGGAAAATTTCGGTATTTTATGGAATGGGGATTATACTTTTTGTTGCACAGATTTTGATGGAAAGACTTCTGTATGCAATTTTAATGATACATCTATCTATTCCTATCTAAACAAGGATGTGGTGCAGAAAATTGTAAAAGGGTTTAATAGGTTCAGGGTATTGCACTCTTACTGTAAGCAATGCATGGGAGATAGGAATTTTCTTAATGCCGTTGTGAAGCAGATAGGGACGATTGCTTATTTTAAGTGGATAAGAAGGAATTAATAGTGTCATAAAGGAGGGAATAACGTGAAAAGATTGTTTTCTCTTTTGGCTGTCTTTTGTATCATGCAGTTTGTGTTTGTATCTGCAGTATACGGCGAAGCAGATATCTATTATGCCCGGTGTAATCTGAAAGTAATTAAAGGGAACCAGATTACATGGGTTAACTGGCAATCAACTCCAACGTTTATTCCTGCCGGCACTCAATTAAAGGTTGTAAAATCCGGCAGCACTGCTTCTTTGGTAGATGCAGTGACAGGAACTACCTATACACTTGACGTAGGAGCTGAGGGAGACGCGTTTCTTGAAAAATTCATTACAAAGAAGCCGGTCGATATAAAAAACTTTCCTGCAGATATTCAGATTGATATCAAAAATGCAGTAGCAAAGATTGGAATGACAAAAGAACAAGTTTATATTGCGATGGGGCCGCCGGCCACGATTAATAATGCCAGAACTAATACAATGACATACGAAAATATCATGGCCTCTAATCTATGGATATACGCAAGGCGCCGTTTTGCTAAAAATATAGGTGTATCATTCGATTCGGATACAGGCAAGGTAAATAGGACAGAAGGTATATGGGGTAAATAAAGTTTAATTAAAATTATAGTTGTGCTTTGTTATAAAAGGAGGAGGCTATGCTTGCAAAATTTCGTTTATTTTCTAACATTTCTTTAATATTTACATTTGCATTTATTCTGGCTGGTTGCGCTCATACATGGAGTCCAGGAGAAAGTCCTGATGTAGCTCTTGATGTCGTCGGGACATATAAAGAGAATCTTTCGGTTGAATTGATTAATAATCAACAGAACACTACACCTCAGCTATTTGCGGGAGTAGGGGGGCATACCCATTATGCAAATTACAAAGAATGGACACAATTTTTTGTCAACAAATATGAGTCAGAATTAACAAAGAGAGGGGTAGCAGTAACAAAGGACAGTCCTAATAAGATAAAAATCAAGTTGTATGATTTTGCTTTTTTCCAGGGTTTTGCAAAGGTCAGAGTAAATATGAAAGTACATCTCGAATCCGGTGACGGGAAATGGTCTAAAGTTTATGAGGAAACCGATACTTCCGGGTGGAGCATGGGACGGGCATTTGGAAGTATAATATATCACACTATAGAGAAGCTATTAAAAGATCCGGAGGTTACGGCAAGGATGAGAAGATGAGGCAAGACCTATGGAAAAGAAAGAGAGTATTAAAAAATGTCGAAATTGAGACCTGAAGATGGGAGGTAAATGAAAAAACTTGTTTTAATCTCTCCTCTTGCATCAAAAAGCCTGCTGGGGGGCGATTTTTATTTTCGTGTCCCCTATCTTGGGCTTCTGAAAGTGGCTTCCCTTACGCCCTCTGACTGGCAGGTAAATATCGTTGATGAAAAGGTTGAAAAGATAGATTTTAATCTTGACGCGGACCTTGTAGGCATTACCGCCATGACGCCTGCTGCCAACCGAGGCTATGAAATCGCGGATAGCTTCAGGCAGCGCGGGATAAAGGTAGTTATGGGGGGAATGCATATATCAAAGATGCCGGAAGAGGCTCTTCAGCACTGCGACGGCGTTGTTGTTGGGGAGGCGGAAGACTTATGGCATAGGCTTCTGGAAGATTATGAGAAAGACGAACTCAAGAAAATCTACAGGCAGGAGAATGGCTATTATCCTTCCCTTGAAAATCGTCCGGCGCTTAATTGGGATCTCTACAGGGATAAAGGATATCTGCCTTTTCATTCAGTTGAAACTACCAGAGGATGTCCGCATAACTGCGAATTTTGTTCTGTTACAAGTTCTTTTGGCGGCAAATTTAGAAATAAGCCGGTTGACGAGGTTGTAAAAGAGATACAGAATCTGAAACAGTTTGAAGGCAGGTTTATCTTAAAGAATGTAGTATTTTTTGCCGATGATAACATAATAAGCAGCAGGAGACATGCAAAGGAGTTGCTCGAAAGAATAATTCCTTACAACCTGAAATGGCTTGGTCAGGCATCGGTTAATATTGCAAAAGACGATGAGATGCTGTCGCTTTGCAGAAAAAGCGGATGCATGGGGCTTTTGATAGGTTTTGAGAGTTTATCACCGGAGAGCCTCGCTAATGTTGGGAAGGGATTTAATAAACCGCAAAACTATATCGATGTAGTTAATAAATTGCATGACTACGGCATTGGAATAAACAGTTCCTTTGTTTTAGGGTTTGATCATGATGATGAAGGAACGTTTGAGCGGACTATTGATTTTGTAAGAAAGGCAAAGCTTGATGTCTGTTATTTTTCGATACTTACGCCTTATCCTGGTACCGTCCTATATTCGCGGATGGTGAAAGAGGGAAGGCTCATAGATACGGATTGGTCGAATTACAACACAAATAATGTCGTATTCATGCCCAAGTTGATGAAACCTGAAAAACTTCTTGAAGGATATCATCAGGTTCTCAGGGAGAGTTTTTCTTACGGCTCTATTTTTAAGAGGCTGTGGGGGAATGGGACGTATAAGAATTTCTTTTATCCGATGAATTTCGGATTCAGGCAGACTATAAGGAAAACCATTAAACACAAACAGCGGTTTTCCTATGAGCAGAATTAGGATGAGCTACCATTCTTACTTTATATCCCGGGTTTTAGGAATATCTTGCTGAGATGCGCTCTCGTAAGGCAAAGGTATTGGTGCTTGACGGCATGTGGAACAAATCGCTTGCTGCGGTGCGTTCTCTCGGCAAAAGGGGCTTTTCCGTAACAGCGGGAGAACGTACCCGTCTTGCAACAGCCCTATTCTCGAAATACTGCAACGAGCGGCTGACATATCCATCGGTAAGCCTTTATCCTTATGATTTTATCGATGCTATCGAGAAAGAACTGATGATGCACAGCTATGATGTGATTTTCCCAATGGAATTTTCGACTCAGATTATTTTAACCAATGACGAAAACAGGAAGAGGCTTGAGCAATATACAAGAATTCCGTTTGCTGATGCCGGCCTTGCCAAGAATATCAACGATAAGGCGTTCATTATGAGGTATGCAATAGAAAACGGGATTGATATACCAGCGACTTATTTTATAAACGATATAAAGCAGCTTTCAGAGGCTTCGGTTGATATAAGGTATCCCGCAATAATAAAACCTAGGGACAGTTCTGGTTCCCGTGGAATGGTCTATGTAAAAAATAGTGATGAATTAATTTCTGCTTATTCATTGGTACATAATCAACATCCCCTTCCGATTATTCAGGAATGTATACCTATCGAAGGTGATACGTATGGAGTCGGATTACTACTTAATTTTAATTCCGAAGTCCGGGCGTCATTTGTCTATAAACGTCTTCGATCATATCCTATAAAAGGAGGGCCGAGCACACTCAGGGAAAGCGTCAAAAGGAATGACGTCAGAGAGATTGCCGAGTCATTAATGAAATCCCTTAGATGGACAGGGATTGCCCATGTTGAATTTAAGGTCGACCCTCGGGACGGATTGCCAAAATTGCTGGAGGTAAATCCCCGTTTTTGGGGTTCGTTACCGCTCGCTATTGAGTCAGGAATTGATTTCCCATTTTTATTATATTCATTGGCGATGAATGGTGATATAAAGCCTGTTAGCGATTATAGAACGGGTGTGAAATGCAGATGGCTTATTCCTGGCGATATCCTGCATTTTTTAAAAAGCCCTAATAGGTTAAAACTTTGTTCTAACTTCTTTAATTTTAAAATAAAAGATGATATTTTAGCTTTCACCGATCCATTGCCGACAATTGGGAGGATATTGTCAGCATTTACCCTGATTTTTGATAGAGAAATGAGAGGATTATTAAAAAGATAGGGGCGGGAATGGTGGATAATCGACTATATCGAACAGCGGCCTCATGACGTGCAGGTGGACTTGACACCGGCGGAATACATGAAACATAATGCTGAAAACTCTACTTTGTTGCTGTCAACTTAGTGGGGAGGCTTACGATAAGTAAAGGAGGAAACACTACAATGAATTGGCGAAATAGATATTTCTGGATGGCGTGCCTTTTGGTAAGTATTATTCTTGGAAGGATGAGCATTGTGTATTCAGAAGACTCAGCTATTCAAACAAAACAAGAAGACTTATATTTAAAGGCATTAACTTTGAAAGACAACGGTGAATACGATGCTGCTTATGAAATCCTTAAAAAACTTACAGCTGAGGCACCTAATATCGGCAAATATGAAATAAGTTATGTTGATATTCTTCTAGATCAAAGCCGTACCATGAAGGAGGCCAAAGATTCTGTATGGAAGCAAAAGGCAAAAGAGGCATGGTACAAGATAAAAATGCTTTATAGGGCTAATTTGAATAATGCTGACTATTATCTTATCTGGGCAAAGTGTTCATGGATTGCTGAATCGAAAAAAGAATCAAATATTTATAAGGCATTAGAGAAGGCATTTCATTATAAGCCTAATTATTTCTATGCACATATTATAAAGGGAGATATCTATTCTGGACTTGCCCAAAATGCCAGTCCCATAGAACAAGCAACAGATACAACCGCCTTAACTGGTGGAAGTTCCACTAATACGAGACATTTATTAGCGATGGAGGCAAAATCCGCTTATGAGGCGGCACTTTCAGCAGCCGATATTGGTGGAATAAAAAAGGCATATATATATTATAAACTCGGGGAGATAGAGGAAAGATTTCTTGGCAATAAAGAGGCGGCTAATGCCATCTGGAAGAAGGCATTAGCTATATCTTCCGATAGTAGGTGGGGTAAATTAGCAAAAGAGAGCATGGGTAAATAAGGTATTTTACATATGCTTAATGCCCTTACAGTTGACCTTGAAGATTGGTATCACATATGCGGTGTTGAAGATTACTCAAACACATTAAAATGGGATGCCTATGAGAGCAGAATAGTCAGAAATGCAAATAAAGTACTCAGTTTATTAAGAACGTACAACGCAAAAGCTACGTTCTTTGTTCTGGGCTATATAGCATTTAAAGAACCAGAACTTATCAAAGATATTAAAAAAGAAGGACACGAAATAGCAACACATGGATTTTGGCATCGAAGAATCTTTGAGATGACGGAAGATGAGTTTGAGGAGGATGTCGGTAAGTCTATTTCTGCAATATCATCAATTACAAAAGAAAGAGTTACAGGCTTCCGGGCGCCTGAATGGTCTATAAATAAAAAGACGCCTTGGGCACTTGATGTTCTAAGAAAAATGGGTATTCTTTATGATTCAAGTATGGTTCCTCTTACCCGAATGGGAAGCCGCGATTATCCTCTTTGTCCGGTAAAAATAAATACCAATTATGGCGAAATATGGGAGTTCCCCCTTACCACTGCAAAACTGTTTTGGGAAAATCTTCCTTTTAGCGGCGGGTTACCGCTGAGAATTGCCCCTTACTTTTATGTTATTTCAAAGATCAAGAGAATGAATCGCCAGGGCATTCCAGCCATTGTCTACATACATCCATGGGAATTTGATATGGAGCAGCCCCAAATTGAACTTCCGTTAAGCAGGCGCTTTATGCATTATTTTAATATAAAGGCTATACCCCAAAAAGTGGAATCCCTGCTTAAATATTTACCGTTTGCCCCGGTTAATGACGTGCTCGGATTAGCTGATGAGAGATAGTTATTTCTGGAAATCCTTATTCTTGACATTGGCTCTTTATTTAGCATTTTTATGTAGTTTAATGATGTTTGTTGCCGTTGCAGGCTTATGGGGAATTTCTATCATCTTTGTGGTTATTATATTGGCATTAATTTACTTTTATGGCGGTTTTAAGAGGATTATCAAATTTCTGGATAAATTTTTGAATTAGCGGAGTATTGTATGACTTTGAATAGAAGGGTTGTCATAACAGGAGTTGGCATCCTTACCGCACATGGAATGGGGAAGGAGATAAACTGGGGAAAAATGAAATCAGGCACATCCAGTATTGCCGAGATTAAATCTTTTGACGCCTTCAAATACAGAGGGAAATATGGCGGTGAATTGAGAGAGTTTACTTCAACGCCCCTTTACAAAATAAAAAATAAAAGACTTGACAGGGCATCGCATCTGCTAATTCATACAGCGCGGGAAGCGATTTTAGATTCAGGAATTAATAATAAAATAAAAGACAGGGATGTATTCTTGTCTTTTGGCACTACACTAGGCGGTATGCTTTCAGGTGAAGTTTTCCACAAAGAAGTCCTTAGAAAAGGGTTAGACAGGGCAACCCTTTCGCTCGTTTCTGACTATCTTGCTCATTACCAAACGATTAACCTTTTTAAAGAATTCGAATTAAAAGGAGATTTTTCGGTCTGTTCCAATGCCTGTGCTTCCGGCACTAATGCTGTCGGTCATGCTTTTAATGCAATCCGTTATGGCGAATATGATTTAGCTATATGTGGAGGATATGACACTATGAGCGAATTCACCCTTGCCGGATTCAATTCTCTTATGGCAGTTACCCCACATCTCTGCAGACCTTTTGACAAGGATAGGGACGGGCTCGTTCTCGGGGAGGGAGCGGGAATTCTTATTCTGGAGGAACTGAAATACGCAATGAAGCGAAATGCACAAATACTCGGCGAGATAGCAGGGTACGGCGAATCGTCAGATGCGCATCATATAACAAGCCCGGAGCCATCGGGTCTGTCGGCAGCAAAAGCTATTAAAACAGCGCTGTTAGATGCGGGACATCCAAGGATTGATTATATTAATGCTCATGGAACAGGCACTAAGTATAACGATGCAATGGAAACCAATGCGATAAAAACAGTGTTTGGAAAAAAGACAAAAGAAATACCTGTCAGTTCAATAAAACCAATGGTTGGACACCTTCTGGGAGGCGCAGGAGCTATAGAGACAATTGTTTCTTTGTTTACAATAAATTATAAAACTATTCCCCCAAACATAAATTATAGAACCCATGACCCTGAGTGTGACCTCAATATAGCGAAACAAACTGCTGAATCAGACATAAAAACAGTGCTATCCAATTCATTCGGTTTTGGCGGCTCAAATGCAGCCATAATAATCAGGGAATACCAGTGAAGAGGTTAGTTTTGACAGGCTTAGGTGTTGTATCGCCTATTGGCACAGGAAAGGAGCAATTCTGGAAGTCAGTTGTTGAAGGCGCTTCCGGTATAAGAAAAATAACGAAAATTCCATCGCTGACTGAATATTATGGCGGAGAAATCAGAGGCTTTGATGTTGATAAATATGTGGATGACAGAAGATTTAGACGAGCGGCAGATATTTCAAAATATGCACTTGCCGCTATAAAACTTGCGATTATGGATACGGCTATAGAGGTAGCTGATAACACATCTCTGGTTATGGGAATAACACACGGCGCGCTTAATTATACTCAGGAGTATCACTGGGGATTGCTAAAAGAATCAGCGGAGGTAAGCCCTATGCTTTTCTCTGATTCGGTGTTAAATGCACCCGCTGGGAACGCATCAATCTGTTTTGGGATAAATGGGCCGGTCCATACAATTATCGGAGGTGCAGAGGCGTCTATTAAGGCAATTATGCTGGAGCGTCAACTACTTGAAAAAGGAATTGCTGAAAAATCAATTGTTGTTTCTACAGAAGAAATTAATGAACTCGCGTTTTCCTGTTATTTAAGGAAAGGGATGAATCAATTATCAGAAGGTTCGTGTGCAATAGTGATAGAAAAAGAGGATGATGTTAAATCACAGCCTTACTGCTATATAGCCGGTATAAGTTCACTATTTAATCCTGCAAGCCCTGATACAGCATTGACTGATGCTATAAATCAATGTCTACAAAAAGCGGGGCTTAAAATAAAAGATATCGATATAGTTATAACTGATTCTCGTCTGCCTGATACGCTTTTAAATAATATACCTATTGGCTCTATAATTTCACTTACAGGGAATGCTTTTTCGGTGACGTCACTTTGTCATGTAGTGCTTTCCGCTATTATTATAAAAACTGGAGTATTGCCTAATGCCATAATTAAGAATAAGACGTTTATGTCTGATAATATAAAAAATGTAATGGTATGTGCCTCTGATAGAGAGGGGATAGTATTTGCAATAATTCTAACGAGCTATAATTAGGATCTAAAATGCTCTTAAATACAGATATAAAGTCTCTTTTGAGCGATTGCCTTATTCAAAAGGTTCTTTCAGAACGATTTTTAACCTTTGTGTCCCAGGAAGGTATTTTTGAAATTTTTAAAACTATTCATAGTTTTAAGATAGAACAAGCGATGGAAGCCTTTGAAAAAAAACTTGGTTACAACCTTCAGGATAAAAAAAGATACAGGATGGCAATGATAATCATTGTTTTTTTGTGTGAATGTGGATATATGTCAAAAAAAGACGACCTTTATACATGGAACGGAAATAAAGATTTAGAGAGACTGCCGAAGGATTATCGCAAAAAAGCAGAAATTGCTTTTAAAGGACAAATAGACTTTTTTGAAAAATGCATGACTTATGCTAATGGTTTTCTGAAAGAAAAATCTCCGCTTTATAAATTTGATATCGATTCAACTCAAAATTGGGAGGAATTTCTGGGGAATGCTGAATTTAGATTTGCTCGTGAGGTTTTGTTAAAGCTACTTTTTTCAGAAAGAAATGACAATTATGAAATACTTGATCTTTGTTGCGGTCCCGGCTTTGATGTCCTACAGATGCAAGAACACTGCCCCCAGATAAGTATAACAGCTATTGATTTTACAGATGTCTTTCAGGTTCAGGCATCGCGGAGGATACACAATAATAAATCTGTGAAATGGATTAGCTCTAAGCTATGGCATGGTTTTGGTAATCGTTTACCTTTTGGCGATAATACATTTGATATTGTATTTTTTGCCTGTGCTGATCCTTATATACCAGAGAAATTGCGTGAATATGTTTACAAAGATATATTCAGGATTTTAAAAAAGGGTGGCAGGCTTGGGATACTTACACGCACTTATCCTGATACTGAAGGGACGCATGTAACAGATGTATGGATAAGGAGAGGTATTCTCTGTCATGACTTTGCTGAGAGTGTATGTGAGGGATGGCAGGGATTTTATGACGCTCAGGAATCTGTAAATCTCTTTAGGAGAATTGGTTATAACATCTATAATGTCATGCTGGATGGCGCCGTATGGAGGCTTGATAAACCATGAAGAATAATGTTGTTATCACGGGAATGGGCATTGTCAGTCCATTAAGACCATTCAAGGGTATAGATATTTTCTGGGACGCTTTATGTTTAGGAGAGGATTCAATTAAGAGGATGAATTTGCCCTTGATGAATATTGATAGGCAATGGCCTATGGCAGGAATCGATATGTCTATTTTAGCTGATGACATTAACATGGAAGACAAATTTCATTTTTTATCAGAATTTGCTTTGAACATGGCAATGACAGACGCAGGTATAAATGGGTATCGGAACATCGGGCTTTCAATTGGCACTGTCCTTGGCAATATACTTTTCAAAGAGAAGAAATTAATGGATGGGACAAGAGATAAAAAAGGCTATGAGGGTCGATGTAGTTTATCATTTATCTCTTCATATCTGGCAGATAAATACAATTTGAAGGGGCCTAATATTGTAGTCTCTACAGCATGCTCATCTGGAACTGACGCAATTGGTATTGCAGCAAGGAAGATAGTTTCAGGCAAGACAGATGTTATGATTGCCGGCGGCGTAGATGTGTTGAGTGATTTTGCCATATTGGGTTTTGATTCACTACAAGCGCTTACAGAAGATAAAATTCGTCCATTTGAAAAAAACAGAACAGGGCTTGTTCTTGGTGAAGGAGCTGCCTTTGTCGTCCTTGAGTCCGGGAGCCATGCCGTTAGAAGAGGAGCAAGAATATATGGAAATGTGCTTGGATATACATCAAGGGCGGATGCAAATCATTTGACGGGACCACACAGGGAAGGCAGAGGACTTACTGATGCTATAAATCAAACGATATCAGAGGCGAATATTAGTCTCTGTGATGTCAATTATATTAATGCGCATGGTACAGGCACAACATATAATGACCTCATGGAAACCAAGGCAATAAAAAGGGTATTTGGCAAAACAGCTTATGAGATACCTGTAAGCTCTACTAAATCCATGTTGGGACATTCCTTTGGTGCTGCGGGGGTAACAGAGGCAATATGCTGTCTGTTATCGATAAAAAATAATAGAATTCCCCCTACTATCAATTATAGCGTGAGGGATCCTGAATGCGACCTTGATTATGTTCCGAATGTATCAAGGCAACATGATGTAAAGATAGCCATATCTCTATCTGCGGGCTTTGGCGGACAAAATTCTGTAATAATATTTGGGGAAGCATGAGTATTGTAGTAACAGGGATAAGCAAACTAACAAACGCAGAGGCGGAGAGGATAATAAATAAATTTATCACCGGTATCAAACCGATACGGATTGTTAATGCGCTGGAACAACTCACTATTGCCGCTGTCGGAAGCGTGCTGGACAACGCCGGAGTTGCTTTTCCCGTCGGTACCTCAAGCATTGGCATCTATATTGAAATCGACGACGCTATAGAGGATATAAAAGACGAATATTTTAATAATATTTTAAATGAAGGCACCATGGGAGTAAGCCCCTTACTTTTTCCCTACACATCTCCCAATGCATTGGCGGCTCAAGTGTCGATTGCCTTTGATATTAGAGGGGAAAGCATCACTATGCCTATTAACCATTCCTGCAGCAATGTGATAGAATATGCCGCCGAATGCGTTGCCGGAAAATATATAAGTTCAGCAATCGCGGGCCGAATCATATTGAATGATAGAAGTTCTGCTGTAGAGGGAGGTAAGTATGTGGCAGAGTTCTTTCTGCTTGAAAAATTAGATATTGCTGTAAAAAGAGGAGCAAAGATATATCGACATCTAAAGGCAGAAACGCATGAAAATTTTTGAATCAATCGATAAGCTTACTGCAAACAATATCAGAGGCATTCAGGATGAACTTCTGATAGAAACAGTCCTTTATGCCTATAATAATTCTCTATATTACAAAAAAAAGTTTGATAAGCTTGACCTATTGCCATCCAATGTTAAAGGCATTAGCAGTTTAGAAAAACTTCCCTTTACCAGCAAGGAGGATATTCAGAGATACAACTGGGAATTTCTTGCTGTTACCAAACGAGATGTTGCAGAGATAGTCTCTACTACGGGGACCACAGGGGAACCGGCCCTTATAGCTCTTACCGGTAATGATTTAGACCGTCTTGCCAACAATGAAGAAAAAAGTTTTAGTTATGCGGGTGCTGGCCATGGAGATATATTTCATTTGGCAGTTACATGCGACAATCTTTTTATTGCAGGAATTGCCTACTACAGAGGACTTATAAAGCGAGGCGCATCTGTAGTAAGAGTGGGACCGCAGAATATCATCAGACAATTAGATCTCATAAGGAAATTAAAACCTACCGGAATCGTTGCAGTTCCTTCATTTATGGTTCATCTGGGACGACGCATGAACGATAATGGCATGACTGTTGAAGAATTAGGGCTAAAAAAGATAGTATTGATTGGAGATAGTATTAGAGATGCAGATTTCAAGACTAATTCGCTTGGCAGTTTAATAGAAAATGTATTCGGGCATATATGTTATTCTACCTATGGAATTACAGAGGGACAGATTTCATTTTGTGAATGTGAAAAACACCAGGGACTTCATAGTCATCCTGAATTGGTGCTAGTAGAAATAATAGATGAAAATGGCAATTGTTTGCCTGATGGAGAGATTGGAGAATTGGTTCTCACTCCTTTACAGTTGGAGGGAATGCCCCTGATACGGTATAAAACCGGAGATATCACATTCAGAATATCAGACCCTTGCCAATGTGGAAGAAATTCTGTACGCATTGGCCCGATTCTGGGCAGAAAACATCATAAATTAAAGGTAAAAGGCGTTACTCTGTATCCGAAGTCCATTGAGAATGTGCTCATTGGCATTGACAATATAGTTAATTATCAGATAGAGGTATACACGGGTGATGATCAGACAGACGATATAATTTTAAGGGTTGGCTCTTACAATAACGATAAAAATTTTTTACTGTCATTATGTGATATGCTCCGGGCAAAAATTAGGGTGACGCCGAGGGTAGAAATCGAACGTCCTGATGATATAGAAAAAAGGCTTTTTGAGGGAGGAAGCCGAAAGGCGATGGTTTTCAAAGACAGAAGGTTTAAGTTATATGAGTAATATCGTAGACGCAATGCATGTGTTGGGTTTTACCGGCGATGAGATAGCAGAATGCCTTAAAAGGAATGAACTGCTTTCGGTTGAGCTTGAATTTACAAAGAAATGTAATCTCAGGTGCCGTTACTGTTACTCTAACGCAGGAGAAGCTGAGGAAAACGAGTTATCTCTCGAAGAAATACGGTCTGTAATCCTTCAAGCAAAAAAAATGGGCGCCAAAAAAATAATCCTCTTAGGCGGTGGCGAGCCGCTAATATATGGGGGGGTAATGGATGTTTTGGAGTATACTCATTCTTTAGGACTGGATCAGGTTCTTTTTACAAACGGTACCCTTGTTACCAAAGAAATGGCTCGCTTTTTTTTGAAAAACGGCGTCTCGGTTGTCATAAAATGCAATAGCATGGATCCTGCAATTCAGGATAATCTTGCAGGGGTGATAGGCGCGTTCACAAAGATAAGGAGGGGCCTGCAACTACTTATAGAAGCCGGGTATCCCGGCAAAGATGTTGCTTTAGGCATACAGACAGTTATATGCAGACAGAATATAGATGAACTCCCATCAATGTGGATTTGGGCAAGAGAAAATAGAATCATACCGTACTTTGAGATACTGACGCATCAAGGAAGGGCTATGACAAATATGCACCTGAATGTTTCCATATCCGAAATTAAAAATATTTTCGCACATCTGGAAAGGATTGATAAAGAAAGGTTTGGCATTGAATGGAAATCTCGCCCAACCATTGCAGCCTTTTCCTGCAAACGTCATCTCTATAGCTGCCTTGTAAACTCTCAGGGGTTTATACAGCCTTGCACCGGAGTTGACATCCCTGTCGGCAATATACGAAAAAAAACTCTTAGAGAAATACTCCATAGCAGTCCCGTAATTACGAACCTTAGAAATATCTATGAGAAAATTGAGGGTGATTGTAAGGTTTGTGAATATAACTGCGAATGTTATGGATGCAGGGGGAATGCCTATCAGATTACCGGCAATTATATGGCATCCGATCCGACCTGCTGGCGATACAAGAGGGTGCTAAATGAAAATTCTGCTCATTTCTGTCAACAATGAGAAAGAACCATACCCTGTAGCGCCGCTCGGCGCTGCATACATTGCAAAGGCGCTGAGGGATAAGAATCATGAGGTGCAAATACTGGATCTATGTTTCGCTACAGATGATTTTTATGTTATCTCGGAGTCTTTAAAGCATTTCACTCCAGATGTTATAGGGCTATCAATAAGAAATATAGACAATCTTACCTATCACAAAAGTATTTTCTATATGCCAAGGATTCAATATATTGTCAACTTTATCAAAAGAAAAACCTCAGTTCCCATAATAGCCGGTGGATCCGGCTTTTCTATTTTTCCCGAAGATGCACTAAGATATTTTGGATTGGATATAGGTATTATAGGGGAAGGGGAAACAGCATTTCCTCTGCTTCTGGATGCCTTTAATAGTGGCGAGCAATTTCCTGCCATTCAAAACATTTGTTATATGAAAGACGGCAGGTTTAATGCAAATAAAATAATAGATTCCCATATTAATCATTTTCCCGACAGGTCATTATTGAACAATAAACTATATTTTGATGTTGGCGGCATGGCTAATATACAGTCTAAAAGGGGATGCCCGTTTAAATGCTCTTATTGCACATATCCCAATATCGAAGGCAGCAAATTGAGACTGCGCGAACCTGCTGATGTCGTAGAAGAATTAAAAGAGACGTGGTCGAAATATGGTATCGACTATTTCTTTTTTGTTGACGATATATTCAATTTTCCGGAAGACCATGCGATTGCGCTTTGCGAGGAGATAATCAGAAATGATCTGAAAATAAACTGGGCTTGTTTTGCAACTCCAAAAGGTATTACGCAAAAGCTGGTATTGCTCATGAAAAAAGCTGGATGTACAGGGATTGAGTTTGGCTCCGATGGAGGCTCTGAAAAAACGTTAAAAGGTCTTAATAAACATTTCACAATGGACGATATAGCAAGCGCTGCTAAATGTTGCAAGTCTGTTGACTTGCCTAATGCACACTATATTATAATTGGTGGTCCAGATGAAGACATTTTTACCTTGCAAGAGACACTCAATTTTTTTGATAGGATTAGTCCTACTGCGGTTATTGCACTGATTGGAGTGAGGGTGTATCCGAATACATTATTGCATAAGAAATCAATAGAAGAGGGAATAATTGGCAATGGCACGAATTTATTTGAACCCGTATTTTATCTTACCCCAAAGATGAATGTAGACACTATCACGCAAAAAGTTTCTAATCATGCAAAACAAAGGCAAAATTGGATAGTCCCGGGTTTAGATATAAGATGTGCTGCTGACATGTTATCTTTGTTAAGAAAACGTGGCAAAAGAGGACCATTATGGGATATGCTTTCGTAACAGGTATTTGTTTGGGGGAACGAAATATTTACAAAAAATATTTATCTTTATGATACTTGTCAGGATATTAAAATGAGTAAGGTTGTTCTAATCACTGGAGGAAGCAAGGGGATAGGAAGAGCAATAGCCAAGTCTTTTGCTGAATCCGGAGACACTGTTATTATCAATTATAACAAATCGAGCGATGATGCAGAGGCATTAAAAATTGAATTATCTTCTGAGAATAATGTTATTGCTATAGAGAAGGCTGATGTTTCCGATTATATACAGGTAAAAAAGATGATAGATAATATTATAGCTAAATATAAAAGAATCGATGTACTTGTCAATAATGCCGGCATTACCAAAGATGGTTTCTTGATGCTTATGTCTGAGAGCGATTGGGGTGATGTGATCAACATAAACCTCACAGGTGTGTTCAACTGTTCAAAAGCTGTAACTGAACACATGATTAGCCAAAGAAGAGGGGTTATAATTAACGTTTCATCTCTAAGCGGTATCACCGGTCTGCCGGGGCAGGCAAATTATTCGGCTGCAAAAGGCGGCGTAGTTGCCTTTACAAGGGCTATTTCAAAAGAGCTTGCATCATTCGGAATAAGAGTTAATGCTGTTGCCCCAGGCGTCATACAAACAGAGCTTATAAATTCTCTTAACGAAAAAACGAAAACAAATTTTCTCAGCAATATTCCATTGAATAGATTCGGTATGCCGGAGGAAGTAGCATCCGTTGTAAAATTCCTTGCGTCTCAGGACGCTTCGTATATTACTGGAGAGACTATTTGTGTAACAGGAGGCTTGCACTAATGCCCGAAATGTCCGATACACTTGGAAGGCTTAAGGAGATTCTGATAACCAGATTAAAACTTAAAATCGGGGCCGATCAGATAAAAGAAGATACCACGCTTTTTGGCCCTGACGGTTTGGGACTTGACTCCATCGATGTATTAGAACTTGTAGTCGGCATAAAAAAAGAGTTTGGTGTTGAGATTGTTGATCGCCAGACTGCCGAGAAGGTCTTCACATCTGTAGCAGCAATAGTAAAATATATAGAAGATAACAGATGACAGATCCGTATCCGCTTCCATCAACTATCCTTCCCCACTCATATCCTTTTATCCTCATTGATAAAATAATTGAGCTGGCGGGAGACAAACAAATTGTATGCTTAAAGAATGTAACCATTAACGAGGAGTTTTTCAGTGGTCACTTCAGAGAGAACCCTGTAATGCCGGGAGTCTTGATTATCGAAGCAATGGCGCAAGCATCAGGACTGATAGTCGGGAACGAACATGCCACTATGACTTATCTTAGCAGGGTTAATGACGCTAAATTTAAAAGGCCTGTGATCCCCGGCGACCAGTTGATTATAAAATCATCAGTAATTCAAAAATTTCCTCCGTTGCATATTTTTGAGGCTGTTGCATATGTCAATGACGAGGTAGTTTCCGAAGCTGAGATAACACTAACCATTATGTAATATGCATAAAATAGGGACAGATATAGTGATGATTTCAAGGATTAAGCCTTGGGTAAAAGATTCAATGATGCTGGAGAAGGTCTTTACCGATAAAGAGACGCATTATTGTTTAAATAAAAGATACCCTCATAAGCACCTCGCTGCCATGTTTGCCGTAAAAGAAGCATTCATGAAGGCGATAGGTGTTGGCTGGAGCAGTGGTGTAAATTGGAAAGATATTGAGATACTTGAAGACAATGGTAAACCATCAATCAGGCTTATCAATAAGGCAAAAGAATTTTGCAGTAATGGAAAGGTTTTTGTGAGTACGAGTTATGCAGGTGATTTAGCAGTTGCTATGGTAGTTATCTCTGGTGGTGTATAATTCTCTGCCGTTTATGCTAAGGCTTCTGGAGGAATAATTAATGCAGTATGTCAATTGCAATCTCTGCGGTATAGATAAGCCCTCCCTTATAACCGTTCAAAATGGTTATAAGGTTGTTCGATGCGTTAACTGTGGACTTGTTTATGTAAATCCAAGGCCAACTTCTGAGATGCTCATAAGGCTTTATAGTGATTATCATAAAAGGGGTGGTAAGGATGAACATTCATGGACAATTCTTATGAAGGATAACTTTAAAGAGGTGTCGGCATTTCTGAATAAACTATTCCCTGAAAGAGGAAAGCTCCTTGATATAGGCTGTGCCTATGGGCATTTTATTAAAATAATGGAAGGTCATGGATGGTTGGTTACAGGCGTTGACCCTTCATCAGAAGCTGTAGCATCTGCTAGGAAAAAGGATCTCCGTGTTCTTGAGACAACCATAGAGGATGCCATGTTCCCTGAGGCTTCCTTTGATGCGGTCACGGCTTTTTACGTCGTTGAACACCTTGCTGATCCATTTACTGCGGTCAAAAAAATATTTAATATGCTGAAACCCGGAGGTATAGTTGTTTTACGAATTCCTCATACAACGCCGATAGCAAAATTTCTTGCCTTTTGGGGCATAAAGAATAATCTCTATGACCTGCCATACCATTTATATGATTTTTCTCCAAAGACCGTAAGTCTGCTACTTGAAAAAGCAGGATTCTCATTAATCAGTGTAATGCCCGGAATGCCAACCCTTCCGAAAAGGTATGCAGAGAGGCTAATATCAATAGCCTCCGGTGATTTTGCGCGTTTTCTGTTTGTTGTGAGCATGGGCAAATTACTCCTGCCCGGCACGAGTAAGACTGTTATAGCTACCAAACCATAGATTCAGGTAAAATAAACAGCCTATGGAACGCCTCATGAAAAAGATTGCCCAATTTGTCTTTCTATTTCATAAATGGATAGTTTTCGTCTTTTTCCTGCTAACTGTAATTTCTATTATTACTGTTTTTAAAATGGAGATTAAATCAGATATTATAGATGTCCTTCCCAGTGGCAATAAGATTGTTTCACAATTCAGAGACTTCACAGAGAAGTACGGTATGCTGGATAAGGTTACCGTGGTTGTAGAATCCCCCAGTAATACTATTGATGAGCACATTGACCTTATAGAAAGCCTATCCAAAAGGCTTAGTGGCTCTCCCTTGATAGAATATATAGACTACAGTCCCTTGAAGGTGAAAAATGACTTATTCATTAAGCATTTTCCCTTATTCCTTGATGAAAAGGGGGTAAAACAACTTAAAGAAAGACTATCGCCATCAGGCATTAGGCAACAGGTCAGGATAGACTACCAGCGATTGCTTTCCCCTTTCAGTTCGCCTCTGGATTCTGAGTTGATTGCAAAGGACCCTTTAAATCTGAGAGAAATTATTATGGGAAGCCTGAAACGCTCCGGCAGTGATAATGTGCTTGACCTCAGTGCCGGATATTATTTCACAAAAGACCGAGCCATGGGTTTTATCTTTGTGAAACCGAGAGGTAAAGCTAAAGATATGGCGTTTGTGAAAAAGTTCAGGAAGGAGATAGACGACATTATTCAGTTATCCCTCAGAGAAGCCAATAACCCCCCTGATGTAAAGATAGGAGTTACCGGCGGACATATCCTTTCAGAAGAGATCAGAGGAGTTGTTCAACATGATATTGTTAGCTCCTTTCTGTTGTCAGTTTTTCTTATAGGATTGCTTATTATGCTGGTTTATCGGGTTAGGGCGGTAATTTTTTTAATAATAGGATTCACACTGCTGACATCTCTTGCCGCAACATTGGCGTTCGCCTATTACATATTTGGCAGTTTAAACATTGTTACAAGTATTGTTGCTGCTGTTCTCATTGGTTTATATGTGGACTATGCCATACACACATTAAAGAGATTCGGAGATGAAGTGCAAAAAAGCAATGATTCTCTTAAGGCACTGGAGGTTACTCTTACCAAAACAGGTCCTGCATTTGTTGTCTCGGCTATTACGACATCGCTGTCCTTCTTCAGTATTATCGTCACTAGGTTTGAGGGACTATATGAGCTTGGAATTGTTGCTGGCATCGGTGTTCTCTTGTGCCTTATATCAACACTTTTTCTGATGAGTTCTCTTCTTGTATGGGTGAGCAAAAGTGATTTCCGAAAGTTGTATAAAGGGAGAACCTCATCCGGGATTGAAGCCATCATTAACCTTGTTGTATCAAAGCCACGACATATAATTTTTGCGAGTTGTCTCATAGTTATACTTATCGGATTTGGCATTGTCGGCTTAAACTTCGACAGTAATCCTGAACATATTGGCATTAGGGACAGCCAGTCAATGGCGTTGGGAAAGAGAGTTAACCAGAGTCTTGGTAAAAAAGGTGAACCGATGGCGATTGCGGTAAAGGGTAAAGATAAAGAAACCCTTGCATATGATTTTGATTCCCTTGAAAGAACGCTTTCTCGCTGGAAGAAGGAAGGAATAATAGACGGGTATGACTCCCTAGGCATATTCCTTCCGCCGCCTTCTGTTCAGATACAGATATTGAATAGCCTTGGAGATATAAGAGATGTTGTAACACTTAACGAACTTGAAAATGTCCTTACCACTGCTCTTCAGCAAAAAGGTATGGATTATGACAGGGATTATATACACACATATCTGGATAAAATCGCCGTTGCCGTATCCAATGGCAATCCAATCGGATTACAGGAAACAGAGGCCATATCGGATCCGAGAGTCAGGCATTTTTATAATAGAGACGATATATCACTTGCAGCCTATATCTATCCTTCCATGAAGGAATGGAATAAGCAGGCACTGGACTCGCTGCAGGAAGATATTAGGCTAAGAGGACAAAACTGGACATTGCTTGGAAGCCCCATTCTTTTTACTGAGATAACGACATCTATTATATTGGGAAGCGCATTAGCTGTCATCATTACTCTTCTCTCTAATTTTTTTGTCCTATACCTGTTCTTCAAAAGAATATTTTATGTTGTATTAATCCTGCTGCCTGTTATGGCAGGCTCTCTTCTTACCATAGGAATACTCGGATTTATCGGTATCCCCTTTAACTTTATCAATGTGGGCGCGGTTGCACTTATATTCGGCTTTGGTGTGGACTATGGCATTTATGTAGTGCAGACATATCTGAAAGAAAATACAAGAGATGTAGGTAATACCCTTAGAATAACAGGGAAGAATGTGATGATGTGTGCTGCCACCACTGTTGCAGGATGCGGAAGCCTTGTAACGGCCAAATTTCAGGGGATTGCATCCATAGGAAGTGTTTTAAGCATTGGCGCTGTCTCTTGCGCCCTTACCGCATTAGTCGTACTGCCGGCCATTCTTTATCTGAAGAAGGGAGCGGTGAATGAAGGAATTTGATGTTATCGTTATAGGAGGCGGGATTGGAGGACTTATAAGTGCGGGAATTCTCACCTCGGGAGGATTGAAAGTACTGGTGCTTGAGAGGCACAGCACGCCGGGAGGCTATCTTGCGTCATTCAAAAGGAAGGAATTTATTTTCGACTCTGCCGTGGACTGTATATCAGGGGTTACCGCCGGCGGATTGATATATAAGGTGCTTAAGCTGCTTGATGTCTCTAACGATATTGAATTTGTAAGGATATCCCCGGTGAGGTCGAGTATTTTCCCTGATATCGAGGTCATTGTGGATGCTGATGTGAATGCGTACATCGAAAGACTTTCAACATTGTTTCCACTGGAATCAGGGAAAATTCGAAAATTCTTTGAATCCATCAGCAGTGTTTATAGCGAAACAATGTCAGTAACGGATATGCTCATATCGGGAAGGCTCGGGTTGAATAATATCCCATCTCAGATATTGAGATTTATGGCTATCAGTTATAAAGAATTATTGGACGAATATTTCAATGATTTTAAACTGAAAGCGGCGCTTTCCGACAGATGCCCCTTTATAGGGCTTCCACCGTCAAAGCTTTCCGCCCTATCTATGATTGCTATGGTCATGAGCTATTTTAATTTCGGGGCTTATCGTCCTACTGGCGGTTTCCAGAGGCTTGCGGATATTTTAGCAAATGGAATCCTGAAAAAAGGCGGCAGTGTTATTTCTGGAAATGGGGCAAAGAAGATTCTCTTGAATGGGAATCATTGTTGTGGTGTCAGGTGCGATAACAATGAAGAATATACCTCAAAATACATTATATCCAATGCCGATTTCAACTATACATTCAATCATTTGCTTGGGGGAAAATATGCAGCCATTGCAGAAAAGATGAATAGGGATATCGGTATTTCAACATCATTTTTTATTGTTTATGCGGGCATTAGGGGAGAGATCAATACTCCATCGAGTGTTGGATACTTCCCTTCCTATGATATGGAGGACTTTTTCAACCATGATGTATCGTTTACTGACAGATCAACTATTGGTATAACAATAGCCACTCGGGAGGATAAGTCCCGCGCCCCTGCCGGTTGTCATACAGTGGTAATCCACGAAATGGCGGATATATCTGATAGATGCCTTGATAAAAAACAAAGTACAGATAATGTTTTAAGAAGGGCTGAAAGAATTATCCCCGGCATAGGGGACAGGATTGTGGTGTTGGATTCAGCTACTCCTCAGACCCTTCAGCGTTATACAGGCAATTTTAAAGGCGCTGCCTTTGGCTGGAGGCAGGTGCCTGGTTTCAGGAATGTGCATAAACACGACTTAGAAAATCTTTACATTGCCGGCCACTGGAGCGATATGGGCGGCGGGGTTCTGGCTGCGGCATATTCAGGTGCTAGAGCTGCAGGCGAGATTCTAGTTAGGGAGGGAATTAGAGTTGACGTCTAAGCTCTGTGTCATAATTCCTGCTTATAATGCGTCTAAGACTGTAGAGAGTGTAGTAAAAGGCGCATTAAAATATGTTAGTAAGGTTATCGTTGCCGATGACGGCTCTGTTGATGATACTGCAATTTCTGCATCTCGTGCCGGTGCAGATGTGATTAAAATGGACAAAAACAGGGGAAAGGGTAATGCATTAAAAGTGCTTTTTCAAAAGGCGATTAGGGAAGGGTATTCTGTTGTTATAAGTATGGATGCAGATGGACAGCACGATCCCGATGATATTCCTCTTTTTATTAAGGGGCACAGTGCATATCCGTCTGATATAATAGTCGGCTCAAGAATGCATGAGAAAGAGAAGATCCCAAGAGCAAGGTACAACTCCATGCATATTGCAAGATTCTATATATCGCTTGCCGCAAATCAATTCATAGAAGACACCCAATGCGGGTTCAGGCTTTATCCGCTTTCTTTGGTTAATAAAATAAATTTGACTACAGAGAAGTATGTCACCGAGACAGAGATACTGATAAAGGTGGGTGATATGGGTTCGCGTGTCAGATTCGTGCACGTTCGGACTATCTATGGCGGCATCAAAAGCCATTTCAGGCCGATAATGGATGTTGCAGAAATAACTGCATACGTAATATTTTATCTTCATATCAAATGGCTGATTGAAGGACTTACATCCAACAGGCCATTTACCTATGCCATAGGTAGTGCTGTAGACACGATTTCAAGATTTAAACCTGTAGCCATTATTTGTCAGACAATAACAGCAGTTACTGCAGTGCCTGCAAGCATGGTTTTTTTTATTGAATATATAATGCTATCTCCATTTATTAATAATTTTTTATCTATCAGAAGACTTGGTAGCGGCTTTTTCAAGATAACTCTGGCATCACATATGCTGCCCGTGTTATTAATCGTGACTATACTTGAGAGATTACTGAACAAATCAAAACTTGAGGTTAATCTTGTGGATGGCTTTATAAATAGATTTTACCCCAATATATGGGGGAAAAATCTGTGATAAGAAAGTTCTTGGGAAAAATTATATACAGATTTATCGCCTTCTGTTTTTTATATCCTTTCTTTAAACTATTTGGCAGATTGGAGGTCAAAGGCATTGAAAATATCCCTAAAAGCGGTGGTATTCTTATTGCATCTAATCATTTAAGTTATGTCGACCCACCACTGTTAGCAACTATAATACCAGGGGGGTGTGTTTTCATGGCAAAGGATAACCTACTGAAAATTCCGATACTTAGGCATATAATAGGCTATTATTCATTCCCTGTAAATAGACAAAAACCAGGAGCATCAGCAATCAAAACAGCGTTGACCAAGCTCGCCCATGGAGAAATTGTTGTTATATTCCCTGAAGGGCGCAGAGGCACGGGGAATGCGCTCCTTCCGTTTAAAAAAGGCATAGGCATAATAAGTGTTTTAAGTGGTAAAAAGGTTGTGCCTACTTTGATAGAAGGTTCAGATAAACTTTTTTCACTAAATAAATTCATACCGAGACCGGCAAAGGTGCGAGTGACATTCGGAATGCCGATAGATTTAAGCCAAGAGGGCACAGACTATAATAAGATCAGCCATAAGATTGCTGATTCCATTCGAGAATTGACTCAATTGGACATACCCTGAACCTGAATCCCACTTCAGATTTAAGGTTGTTTTCTATGAGAAATAATTATAAAAGCGGGGATTCAAATTCTTTAATTGGCTCTTTCTTCTTTTCCCTTCGCGAAAAACCGAAAAATTCAGAACTCCACTCAAGAAAATCCAGATAACTTTCAAAATTAGTTTCAGCGCTCCTTTTTGCACGGCTTTTGGAAATAGCCTCCAGATTCTTAGCGAGTATTTCTGGGTCATCATCGCTAAATAGGTTTCTGGTTTTTTTCAGGTGTATAGTATTTTTATATCATATTGAGATTAAAAAACATATAATTCTAAAAATAAATAGCAGTGGGGTATAATGTAGTCTATGGAATTCAAAAAGGTCATCACAACCATCCTTCTCGAACTGGAAAAGCGTAACATCCCTTATGCGCTGATCGGTGCCGTAGCAATGGGATTCTGGGGCGTACAGAGAGACACAATAGATGTAGACGTCCTTGTAAAAGAAGGAGACAGAGAAAAAGTCATATCCTTAATAAAGTCTTTAGGTTACGACCATGTGGTAAGCTCCAAATTTGCCGACCAGTTTTCCCACGTCGTAAAAAATATGGGATTAATAGACTTTCTCTATACACGAAGAGAAAAGGGGATAATAGAATCAAGCAGGACTTTTAAAATCGGAGACGCAGAGCTGCACGTTGCGCTGCCTGAGGATATTATCGGAATGAAACTCGACAGTATCCGTAATAATCCCAAAAGGGAGATGAAAGACTGGGCGGATATTCAGTCTATAGTTGAAATTATCGGCGATGAGCTTGACTGGGAAAAAATCAGGGA
>Ga0172371_10002739_pt1 | contig 27732 bp, 22 predicted proteins | sample Lak12m_FD_114543 | JGI IMG/M metagenome (GOLD analysis project Ga0172371, IMG submission 114543) | Freshwater microbial communities from Kabuno Bay, South-Kivu, Congo - kab_022012_12m | ecosystem: Environmental > Aquatic > Freshwater > Lake | place: Democratic Republic of the Congo: South-Kivu...
GGTCCAGGTTCTGCGCCCGGCGGCGTTGCAGGTAGCTCATGACTTGCTGCCATTCGTGCAGGTCTTTCTGCACCAGCCAGTCGATCAGGCGCTGGACCTGATCTTCGATCTGCTGCGGGACGTCGGCCAGGACTTGCTTCTCGAACTGGGCGCGGACCTTGTCGCCGCGCACCAGGTTCTGGACGTTCGTCAGGCGCAGGGTGCTGTCGAAGAAGTCGAGGCCGCGCTGTTCGAGACGGTGCAGGATGTTCTCAACTTCAGCCAGTCGTGGAGGAAGTTCGCTGTGCAGTTCACGCTCGTATTCTGTGATGACAGTTTCCAATGAGTCAGCGGTCAATTTGTCTTCATTCAAATCTTCGGACTGGGCGGACAAGCTCTGCCCGGCCTGGGCGATCAGGTGCTCGGCTACGCCCAGCGGGTTATTGAACTTGAGTTGCAAGCGTGCCGTGTCATCGAGGGTGGCGCTGATGAACTGCTCCAGATCATCGAGGCGGCTGAGGCTGCGCAGATGGGCGCGTTCTTCGGGGTTCGATTCGGATTGGGCACGCTGGGCCAGTTTAGCAGAGACAGGATACAGCTGGGGTTGATCGCCGAGTATTGTAGCGGTATGTTTCAGGATAAAGTCGCGGACTTCCTGCAGGGCAGAGTCGTCTTCGAAGATGTCCACCTTATTCAGAACAAAGACGACTTTCTTGCCCCAAGTCAGGATGCGTTCCAAGAATTGTCGCTCGCTTTCGGTCAGGGGATGGTCGGCAGAGGTAATGAACAGAACCAGGTCACTGCGTGGGGCGAACTCGTCCGTCAAGCGCGCGTGATGGCGGATGATGGCATTCGTACCCGGTGTATCAACAATGTTCAGTTCTTTCAGGAGTGGCAGGGGGTGGGTATAGATAGAAAAGTTTTCGTCGACTACTTGTTCGGCGGCCTGTTCGCCCCACTTGACCAGGGTGACGCGCGATGTAGTGGGGGTGGCACCTTCGGCTAAAACTTTTTGGCCGAGCAGGGCGTTAATCAGCGCACTCTTACCAGCGTTGAATTCCCCCGCGATGACGATCAGGAAAAGTTCATCCAGTTGCAGGATAGCTTTCTGCAGGCTGTCCAAGGCTGTGCGCGGCAAATCGAGCCCGGCCAGCGCGAGTTGCATCCCGGCTAGGGCTTCTTTCTCGTCGCGCAGGAATTGGGCTTGCAGTTCGGTGAGTACGGACTGACGCATGGGCTTCTCCTCATATATCCCTACAAAATGCAATTATACAGCCGATACGCCCTACGGCCACAACGCCCGAAGGGGACAAGCGCAACTCCTCTTGCGTTTTAGAATTGCTTACTTTTCGTTTCATACATACTCTCCATTCCCCTTCCCCTAAATCCGCACTTTGGATTTGGGGGAAGAACGGGAAGGGAGCAGGTTCACAACTTTCCCTCAAGCGCCCTCGATCACAACCATTTTCGATTTGGCGTATTTGTGGCGCAAGGCTCGCGCTTTGCTGTATTCCGGCGAATTGAGCCACTTCTTTGCCTGCTCAATGCTATCGAACTGCAAGATGACCAACCGATTTGGCGACCAATCGCCCTCGAATATTTCGGTCCTGCCGCCGCGCGCGATATATTTCCCGCCGTACAAAGTAACGGTCGGAGGCGCAAGCTTCACGTATTCCTGATAGCCGACGGGGTCGGTCACTTCAATATCAACGATCACATAAGCAGTCACGTTCGTTCTCCTTTCATCTCATCATTGTCTCAATTGTCTCACTCAACATGGACGGTAGCAGCGCCCGCAAGCGCAACTCCTCCCCTGTAGCGGACTCTACCGCCGCAGCGACGCCAGCCGCACTTGTCGAAGATCCCACGATAGCGGACGCTATCGAGATACGCCACAATGCGTCCAGCGTCAACACCATCTGCTCGATTAGTACTCATCCTCCCAGCCAGTAGACTGAGATTTTAGAAAAACATAGGTGCGGCAAGTATCAACTTCGTTCATATCCCATCTTTATCCATTGGTATAAGCACACAGGCAAACCCACTTGTGGGCAAGTGACACAGGATAACGCAATATTTGCGATAGTGCTACGCGACTACGCGCGAGAACGCTGCTTCTGTGTGCGGATGGTGCGACGGCGATGGGCACGGATCAAAGCATCCACACAGGCGCGGTCATACTGGGTATCCACGCGGTTGCGCAGGAAATCCAGGGCGGCTTTCGCAGGCAAGGCGCGGTGATAGGGCCGGTCGGAGGTCAAGGCGTCGAAGATATCAGCCACGGTAACGATGCAGCTGGCGAGCGAAATCTGCCCATTTTGCAAGCCTGCGGGATAGCCGCTGCCGTCCAGCCGTTCATGGTGCTCGGCAATGATGGGCAACTCAGCGCGCAACATGCGTACCTGGCTCATGATCCTGCCGCCGATGGCGGGATGCTGTTTCATCAGGTCGAACTCAGCCTCCGTCAACTTGCCCGGCTTGGTCAGGACGGCATCCGGTACGCCGATCTTGCCAACGTCGTGCAGAAGACTGCCGATACGGATGTGGTGGATGACATCCGGCGGCAGGCCCAACTCGCGGGCAATCTCGACCGAGAACTCGCTGACCCGTTCGGAATGGCCGACGGTATATGGGTCTTTGGCGTCAACGGCGGCGGTGAGGGACTTCACCACATCCAGGGACAACTCGTTGGCGTCCGCGTACAGGCTGGAGATCTCAAGAACTGTGGCGGCCTGGTTGGCCAGGATGCGTAGAAAATAGGCATCGTCTTCGCTGAAGGTGCCCTCAAGTTTATTGAGCGCTTCGAGCCCGCCGATGATGCGCTCGGGGGTGGTTCCGCGCTCGCCGCCCAGGTCAACCGTGCGCGCACGCAAAGGGACTGCCAGGATGGAGCGGGTGACAAAGCCGCTTTTACGATCCATCCCGCCGTAATGACGCTCATCTTGTAGGGCATCGGCCACCAGCACGGTCTCACCGGTTCGGATGGTGTGGCCGATGATGCCTTTACCGGCCGGGACGCGCAACTGCTCGACGCTGACGCGCTTGTTAATGTTGCTGGCAATTACCAGGACAAGGTCGCCGAGCGCTTCGTCCGTTAAAAAGAGGGAACAGGCTTCTGCGTTGAGAAATTCGCGCGCTGAGTTAATGATCACGTGCAGGATCTGGTCACGGTCCAGGCTGGAGCCGATCTGCCCGATGATGGCGATCAGCGCCTCGAGGCGATGGTTGCGCTGCTGGCTGGCTTTGAGCAGAAGCGAGGGGTCAATCTCGGATACCATGCGATCGGCGGACAGTTGCGATTCAAAGTCCAACGTCGCACCGTTTCCGACTGCGGCGACTTTGCGATTTTTGGTTCTTGTAGATTTTTTTGCTGACATGATTATTCCTATTATTAAAACCAATTATAAAACCCTGCGGACTTGGAGACTCTTGGGGTCTATTAAACAACCAAACCCGCCAGCGCGCAACCCCTGGGGAAAAAGGCGGGGTCTCAGCTCGAAACAAAAATTCGCACCTGTGCTCTTTTTCAAATTTCCAGCCATGCTATACTAGCATGGAATCCCAAAAAGGAAGTTTCACTATGCCAAAAAGAATCATTACATTTCTGATCCTGCTCACCACCATTGCCCTCGTTCCGCTTCGTACCGCATCCGCTTCCTCCGCCGCGGACGTGACGAACGATTCGGTTCAGCTCGACTTCCCCAACACCATCAGCTTCCATGCCAATATTACCAGTACCGCAAAGATCACTTCCGTTGTGCTTGAATATGGCGACCAGCAGGAAACCTGCGGTCAGGTCATTGCCAAGGCCTACCCGGACTTCACGCCCGGCACTTCCGTCAGCGTGGATTGGCAGTGGAATATGCGTCAGTCTGGTTCCATGCCGCCCGGCGCGCAGATCTGGTGGCACTGGCGCATCACCGACGAGACCGGCAAGGAAACCGTCAGCGACCAGAAGACCGTCACCTGGCTCGACAGTAAACACAACTGGCAAACCATCACAGATACAAATCTGCGTCTGCATTGGTACGATATTGGACAGGCCAAGGCGCAGGATTTGATGGATGCCGCCAGGACAAGTCTGGCGCGCAATCTGCAACAGGCTGGCCTAAAGCCCGATGGCAGCATGGATGTATATGTATTCGCAACCTATCAGGATTTGCAGGCCGCCGTGCTTTATGAACCATCCTGGCTGGGCGGGCAGGCCTTTCCCGATTTCAACATCACCATCGTCGGCCTGTCAGGCTCCGATGCACAGTATGACCGCAACGTGGTCATCCATGAATTGACCCACGTTCTCGTCGGTCACCTGACCTTCACCTGTCTCGGCGGCGTGCCGCAATGGTTGAACGAAGGACTGGCCGTCTACAGCGAAGGGCCGCTGGATTCCGCTTCACAGGGACAACTCGAGCAAGCCGTCAAAGGCGACACGCTTCTTACCGTCCGCTCGATCAGCGGAGCCTTCTCCGCCGAAGCTGGCAAGGCCACCCTTTCGTATGCCGAGTCTGACAGCCTCGTCAACTATCTGCTCCAGACTTATGGACAGCCAAAGATGACCGCCCTGCTCATGTCTCTGCGCGACGGGAACACCATCGACGAGGGACTCACCACCACTTACGGATTCAACGTGGATGGACTCGAAGATGTCTGGCGGAAAAGCATCGGGGCCGCCCCGCGCACGAATGCCCTGCCAACGGCTGTCCCCGCCCCGACCATCGTCCCCACCATCGTCCCCGTATCGGGTGCGCCGCTGGCAATCACACCTACTCCTTTTAACTTCCCAACGCCCGTCCCAACGGATGCAGGCACTTCAGGCGGTCCGCCGCGCTCGCTCACAATACTTCTGTTGGTCGTGTGTTGCGTTGTGCTTTTATTGTTCGGCGTCATCGCCATCGGCATCATCCTTGCCATGCAGAACCGCAAAGGAGGCAAGTGATGAAAACCAATCTGTCATTGCGAGCCGCGCTCTCTGCGGCGTGGCAATCTCCACCTATAATGAAGATCGCATCCTCCTTCTTTACCTTGCTCCTCATCATCACCCTCGCCGCGGGGGACGTCTCAGCCGCGCAGCCATCTCAAGTACCGCTGAATCAAGCCCTCGTCCTCGAAGGAGGCGAGAGCACCAACCTGCGCGATTATGATCCCGCCACCACACACGGCTCGGGCGACAAACTTGCCTTTAGCGGACTGGTGGCCTTCGACCCACACCTCAATCTCATCCCCGACCTGGCCGGCAACTGGGATGTCAATGCGGATCGCACTATATATACTTTCCATTTGCGCACGAACGCAAAATTCCACGATGGACGCGCGGTCACCGCGCAGGATGTGATCTACTCCTGGCAGCGCGCCGCCGACCCGAACACACAATCGGATACAGTGCTCACTTATCTCGGCGATATCCTCGGCGTGAAAGAGATGCACGCCGGGCAGGCTCAAACCATCAGCGGGTTGAAAGCTTTGGATGACCACACGCTTCAAGTCACGATCGACGCGCCCAAGCCATACTTCCTGCTCAAGCTTACCTATCCCACCGCCTTCATTGTAGACAAGGCCAACGTTGAGTCCGGCTCCGATTGGGTCCACCAACCGAACGGCACCGGGCCATACAAGCTGACCGAGTGGAAGAGCAACGAACAAATTACATATATGGCCTTCAACGATTTTTATCTCGGCAGGCCGGGCGTGCCTTATGTGGTGATAAAGTTATTCAGCGGCGATAGTATGAACCTGTATGAAACCGGCGACGTTGATATGACCGGCGTGTCCTTGTATTCCGCCGACCGCTTCCTCGACCCGACCGAACCGCTTCACAACGAACTCCACACCGGCGTTGATCTTTGCACCGACTATGTGGTCTTCGATACCACGCGGCCGCCCTTCGATGATGTCAAAGTGCGGCAGGCTTTTTCAATGGCCTTCGACCGACAAAAATATATTAATGTAGTCCTGCTAGGACATGCCCTGCCCGCCATCGGGCCTTACCCGCCCGGACTACCCGGCTTCAACACGGAACTAAAGGGTCTGCCCTTCGACCCGGCACAGGCCAAGCAACTATTGACCTCATCCAAGTATGGCGGCCCCTCCGGTCTGCCGCCAATCACTTATACATCCAGCGGGTTTGGTTCCAACCTCAGCTCGGATATTGCGGCGATGGCGCAAATGTGGAAACAATATTTGGGCGTGACGATCACGGTCGAGAACATCGAATCAAACCACTATTACGATCAGGTCTTTTCCGGGCATCACGGTCAACTCTTCGCTGGCGGTTGGTGCGCTGACTATCCCGATCCCGAGAACTTTGCCGATGTATTATTCCATACCGGTTCCCAACAAAACAACGGCGGCTACTCCAACCCTGAACTCGACAAGTTACTCGAAGCCGCCCGCATCGAACAGGATGTGACCAAACGCATCCAAATGTATCAGCAGGCCGAACAGACCATCGTCAACGATGCGCCGGTGTTGTTCACCACGCACTCGCTATCGTACACACTGGTCAAGCCATACGTGAGAGGTTTTGTCCTGACCCCGATCGATATTTCACTTGAGAGATACATGTGGATTGACGGAAAGTGACGGAGGGGGCGAGCTACGGCCTTGCTTCCACCGCGAACTCCACGCGCGCAATCTTCCCCGCTACACTAGAAACCATGAACGCAAACGGCAAGCTTCTGCCTGCTGATAACCCCGCGCTTGATTCCCATCTGCGCACACCGACCACACGTCCCGATTTATCATAAGCCGCCGCCGCCACCCAGATCAAACTGGCGGCTTTTGCATCGGCTGGCAACACCACCTGTCCGCTGACTTGTGCACTCAGGCCGGACCAATCCACTTGAACTAATGTATTCTGCAGGGTGGCAGGCAGATAACGTTCATCGCCGGACAATAAGCGGATGCCCGTTAGAATCTGCGCCTGTGGCTTCGCGTCGGCCGGCACATCGGGCACAAAGTAAACAGTCAATGGCAGGGATGAATTCGGCGGCAGGATGTTAAGCGGCAGCAAAGCTGTCTGACTTGAGATCGTCTGTCCATTCACGTTGAGCGACACCTGTGCGGTGATGTTCTCCATAAAGTCATTCGAATCATTATGCACCAGCACGAAGCACCACATGCCGCGGTCGGAGGTTGGATAACATGCGATTTGTTGAACAGGGAACGGCACCGGCGTCGGCGTGGATTCCCCCGTCGGATTCTTGGGATTGCTGGGAATGTTGAGCTTCTGTCCAAGCGACATGGAGTTCGGGTCAACGTTCGGGTTGGCGGCCAGCAATACATCCAGCGAAACATTGAACTTCTCCGCGATCTGACTCAGCGTGTCACCGGATGCAACCACGTATACAAAAGGCGTGGGCGAGGGCAAAGGCGTTTCGAATGAAACCACCAACCCGTCTGGTTGTGAAGCGGTGGCGCTGGGAGTGATGGTCTGATAAGGTTGAAGCGTGCCTGGGATCGGCGTCGCGCTCGAAGTCTGCGGAGCGCAGGCGGCCAAAAGCAAGAAACATATAAGAATAGTCTTACGCATGAGATGATTATAATGGAGGCCGGTTATAATCCCACGCAAAACAAATTTATTGGAGGCAGCATGGAATATCGTCATTTAGGGCGTACAGGCATTCGCGTCAGTGAACTCTCATTCGGCTCGTGGGTCACATTCAGCAATCAGGTGGATGTGAAAGCCGCGGTGGACATGATGTCCGTCGCGTATGATGCAGGCGTCAACTTCTTCGACAATGCCGAAGTATATGCAGGCGGCAAGTCTGAAGAAGTGATGGGCGCGGCGATCAAGAAACTGGGCTGGCGGCGCGGCAGTTATCTCATCTCGACCAAGTTCTTCTGGGGCCTGTTTGACGGCGTCAATGAACGGAATACACTCAACCGCAAACGGCTGATCGAGGGCATCAACGGTTCGCTCAAACGCCTGCAACTCGATTATGTTGACCTGATCTATTGCCACCGCCCCGACTCGACCACTCCCATCGGAGAGACCGTGTGGGCCATGCACAACATCATCGAATGGGGCAAGGCCATGTACTGGGGCACATCCGAGTGGGCCGCGTCCGAGATCATTGCCGCCATCGAGTTCGCGGAAAAGCATCATTTGCACAAGCCTGTTGTCGAACAGCCGCAATACAACCTATTTGAACGCGGTCGCTTTGAAAACGATTACGCCCGTTTCTATAAAGACTACGGCTACGGCTCTACCATTTGGAGCCCGCTGGCTTCCGGTCTGCTGACGGGCAAATATAGCAACGGCATTCCCAAAGACAGCCGCGGCGCACTCAAAGGCTACGATTGGCTCCAAAGCCAATTAACAGACCAGGAAAAGATCGCAAAAGTACGCACGCTCGAGCCAATTGCAAAGGAACTTGACTGTACGCTCTCGCAGCTATCTTTGGCGTGGTGTCTCAAGAATCCGTTCGTGAGCACGGTTATCACCGGAGCAAGTCGCATTGAGCAAGTTCACGAGAACATGAAAGCGGCAGAAATTGTGCCAAAGTTCACTCCTGAATTATTGGAACGAATTGATAAGATCTTCGGGATCCAAAAGCACGAAGAAGAAGATTAAGCAAATGACAGTCGCTTTGAAAGTGACCGTCATTACTTTTTAAGGCCTTATTTTGAAGTAAAAGGTCATATTTCATCCATGACCTACATCACTTGCCTTGTACAGGCAGGCACAATAAAATAGTTATTACTGGTAAGAATTAGTTGTTTTTTGTGAGAGAGGAAGGGCACTATGCAAATCACCCGTCAGGCTGACTATGCAGTCCGTGCAGTACTACATTTAGCGCGGCTTGGAAACACTGAGCGCGCGGCTACCAGCATGATAGCGGAAGAGCAGCACATCCCGCCTTCGTTCCTGGCCAAGATCATTTCGCAATTGTCCATTGCCGGGCTTCTGCACACTTCACGCGGAGCACGAGGCGGCGTGACACTCGGACGCGAGCCCCAAGACATCACCCTGCTGGAAGTCGTCGAGGCGATTGATGGGCCGATCCAACTCAACGAATGTGTTGGGGATGAGGGCATTTGTCCATTCGATGACAACTGTCCGCTCCGGCCGGTATGGTGCAACGCGCAGGATGAACTGGTGGCACGACTCAGAGGAACAAATTTCGCGCAATTGATGGTGTAAAACTGAACGACAAGTTGAAATAAGTTGGAAAGCGAATCCCTCACGGCGTATAATTACCATGAGGGATTTTTCATCCCCAAATGAATACAAGGAGACTTCCATGTCTGGACCTCGCACCGTGCGCGCACCACGCGGCACACGACTCACTTGTAAGAACTGGCTGATCGAAGCGCCCTATCGCATGATCCAAAATAACCTCGACCCGGATGTGGCCGAGAGGCCCGATGATCTCGTCGTCTATGGCGGGCGCGGACAGGCAGCGCGTTCGTGGGAAGCCTTTGATGCAATTCTTGAATCGCTCAAGAATCTCGAAGAGGATGAAACGTTGCTCGTGCAATCGGGCAAGCCGGTGGTCGTATTCAAAAGTCACACTGACGCGCCGCGCGTGTTGATCGCAAATTCAAATCTTGTGCCGCATTGGGCCACGCAAAAACATTTCGATGAGTTGGCCGCCAAGGGCCTCATCATGTACGGACAGATGACCGCCGGTTCGTGGATCTACATCGGCACACAGGGAATTTTGCAGGGCACGTATGAAACTTTCGGCGCGTTGGCAAAGCTCAAAGGCTGGGGTTCGCTCAAAGGGAAATTTTCTTTGACCGCTGGTTTGGGCGGCATGGGCGGCGCACAACCGCTGTCCATCACGATGAATGAAGGCGTGGGGCTGGTCGTCGAAGTTGACCCGTGGCGCGCGAAGCGTCGACTCGACACGGGATATGTCGATCGTGTGGTTGACAATCTCGAAGAGGCAATGACCCTCGTGGAGGAATATGTCGATAAGCAGATTCCGCTCTCGGTTGGGTTGATCGGCAATGCATCCGACATTTATACCGAGCTGGCCATGCGCGGCATCACGCCGGACGTGGTGACGGATCAAACGTCGGCACATGACGTTTTATCGTACGTTCCTTCCGGACTTTCGCTGACCGCGGCAGACGAGTTGAGAAAATCGGACCCGAAAAAATATGGGGAGATGAGCATGGCTTCGATGGCAAAGCACGTGCAAGCCATGTTGGAATTTCAACGCAAGGGCGCGGAAGTTTTTGATTACGGCAACAATATTCGCCAGCGCGCGTTTGACTGGGGCGTGACGGACGCGTTTGAATTTCCCGGTTTCGTGCCAGCATATATTCGTCCGTTGTTCTGCGAAGGCAAGGGACCATTTCGCTGGGTCGCGCTTTCGGGCGATGAAGAAGATATTTATAAAACCGATCAAGCTGTGATGGAACTTTTCCCGAATGACGATCATTTGCACCGCTGGTTGAAGATGGCGCGCGAGAAAGTTCATTTCCAGGGATTGCCCGCGCGCATTTGCTGGCTCGGTTACGGTGAACGTGCCAAGGCTGGTTTGAAATTTAATGAAATGGTGGCGCAGGGAATTTTGAAAGCGCCGATCGTGATCGGACGCGATCATCTGGACGCGGGTTCGGTGGCTTCTCCAAACCGCGAGACCGAATCGATGAAAGATGGCACCGACGCAGTCAGCGATTGGCCGATCCTCAACGCGATGATCAACGCGGTCGGCGGCGCGACGTGGGTCTCGTTCCATCACGGCGGCGGAGTTGGCATCGGATACAGCCAGCACGCCGGGCAAGTCACTGTGGCGGACGGCACGCCGGAAGCCGCTCGCAGATTGGAAAGAGTCCTTACAACGGATCCCGGCATGGGCGTGGTAAGACACGCAGACGCGGGCTACGGGATCGCGATTGACGCCGCCAAACGTCACGGTATCAAGATGCCGATGTTGAAATAGACCGTAGTAATAGTCAATAAATGATGGACAATAAAAAAGACGGATGCAATTGCATCCGTCTTTTGGTTTATGTTCCCACCATTTCCTTCGGCTCGACGTGGATCGTCACATCGGATTCGGGCAGGAGTTTCTTCACTTCCTTTTCGATCTTCTCAGTCATGGCATGAGCTTCGTTGAGCGTGCGCTTGCCATCCATCGTGACGTGCAAATCCACAAACCAGCGCGCGCCTGAAGGACGAATGCGCACCGCGTGGCAATCATACACGCCTTTCATTTTTTGAACTTTCACAATGATCTGCTCCGTCATTCCGCCCGGCGCGGTATCCAGCAAAGAGCTGATCGTCCGCCAGCCAAGTTCAGCGCTGACGAAGATTACGATCAAGGCCACCGCCATGGCTGCAATCGCATCCGCTTCGGACATCCAGGTGAGTCCCGGTACGAATCGGGCAATCGTCACCCCGATCAGGCCGAGGATGACAACAGAGGATGACCAGATATCGGTCGAGAAATGAAGCGCATCTGCTTCGAGGGCTTGCGAGTTATGTTTCCTGGCGGCTTTATATAAAATCCGCGAGCGCGTGTAATCAATGATGATGGATGTGCCCATCACAATAAACGACCAGATCGAAACTTCCACTTCCACTTTCATGAAAAACAATCTTTGGACCGCCTCATAGATGATCCAGCCAGAGGTGGCGAGCAGGAGAACGGTCTCGAACAATGCGGAAAGATTCTCGATCTTGCCGTGGCCAAAATGATGTTCCTTGTCAGCGGGCTTGTCTGAAACGCTTACAGCAAAGAGAGTCATTAATGCTGCCGCCAGGTCGAGCGCCGAATGAGCGGCTTCAGCCAAAATCCCAAGCGAGTTTGTGAGAATGCCAACCACAATCTTGAATGACGTCAATCCAACCGCCGCAACGACCGAACTCAATGCGGCGGAACTTTTATCTTTTTGTGCCTGGGTATGCGACATGATGTCCTCAATGTTTTAGAATGAGGCCGCCTGTCGTAAATTCAATTGAATCACTTTGGGGAATACGACTTTGAAATTCTGGCGCCGAAGATGAAATGATACTCAATCCTGGTGATGCTGAAAAGGGTTGAATGTCATAGGTTTCTGTCAAGGGATGAAAAAGGGCGGCTGTTTAGCCGCCTAGCTGGATGTGCACGCGGGCTGGAAGAGTTTGATGTTAAAAATTATCTGCCGCCCGAGCCGCTCGCGGCCTGGATCGAAAATTTGATGATGAAGGGGAGAAGAAAGATGATATGTAATTCATGAGTAGTCAATAATGCCAAGAATTTAGAACACTTGCGCTAGATTCTTTTGTCTGGTATTATCTAAGTGCTATCAATTTTTCCCAGAGAAGAGGAAGCCATGAGCGACAATATACTGGTAAGAAACATTCCAGCCGAACTTCGCGATTGGATTGATGATGAACGCCAGCAAAATAAAATGAGCCAACAGGAATTTGTCTTATCAGTTCTAAGAGAAGCACAAAGCATTTATCAACCGATATTATCGTTGTTTCCTCCTGTTGCTGATGAAACCGACCCAGATTCTATCCCATTCAAGTTTATTGATTTATTTGCGGGAATAGGTGGATTTCGTATTGCACTTACAAAACTTGGTGGGAAGTGTGTTTTTTCATCTGAATGGGATAAGTATTCACAGAAAACCTATAAAACTTGGTTTGATGAAATTCCTCATGGCGATATTAGAAAAATTGAACCATTCGAAATACCCGACCACGATATTCTTGTTGCTGGTTTTCCATGTCAACCATTTTCAATTGCTGGCGTATCTAAGAAAAACAGTTTAGGTAAGGCTCATGGCTTTAATGATGTGAATCAGGGAAATTTATTCTTCAACTTAGCCACAATCATTGAAATAAAACGTCCCCCTGTATTATTCTTGGAGAACGTAAAAAATTTACAGTCACATGACCAAGGACGAACATGGAAAGTCATTCGAGAGACTCTTGAAGGTTTAGATTATTGGGTGAATGCAAAAATTATTGACGCTGCCGGATGGGTTCCACAGCACCGAGAGCGTATCTACATTGTTTGTTTTGATAAAAAGATGTTCAAGACTAAGCCAAACTTTAAGTTTCCCGAACCGCCCGAAGGCGAGAGTCCTAAATTGGCTGATATTCTTGACCCAAAACCCGACTCAAAATATACATTAACCGACCATTTGTGGAACTACTTACAGAATTATGCAGAACGTCATCGAGCAAAAGGAAATGGTTTTGGTTTTGGTTTGGCATATCCAAAAGGTATTGCCCGTACCTTAAGTGCTAGATACTATAAAGATGGTTCAGAAATTTTGATTCCACAAAAAGGTAAAAATCCTAGACGACTAACTCCACAGGAGTGTGCTCGCCTGATGGGTTTTGATGATGTTAAAATTGTAGTGTCAGATACTCAAGCTTACAGGCAGTTTGGGAATGCTGTTGTTCCTAAAGTCGTTGAGGCTGTCGGACGCGAGATTACTAAAGTCTTAGCGTGGCAAATCCGAAATGGTGATAACTGTCTTTTAAAGAAATAACCTTTTTCATGGAGGATATATGCAGTCACTTTTTTGTGAAAAAGCAATTGAAGATGCCTTAAAATATAAAAAGGCGATTCTAAAGATAATTTCACCTAATGATGTTGGCGCTACTGGCGGACATCAAACTGGTTATTATTTGCCAAAAGAAGTTTGGCATTTGTTTGCTCCACAAAAACCAGAAAAAGGAGAAAATCATCATCATCCTGTTACCGTTGTTTGGCAGGACGGAAATACAACCAATTCAAACGTAATTTGGTATGGACAAGGAACGCGGAGTGAATATAGGCTTACAAGATTTGGTCGAAATTTTCCATATCTCGAAAATGATAATGTTGGTAGTCTACTTGTCTTGATTCCTAAAACGATATCGGAATTTTGTGCTTATGTTCTTGATTTAGATGAGGACATTGAAGAAATTCAAGCAGCGCTTGGTGTTGAATTAATTAAGAATTGGGTCGCTTACGAAGAAGGTATAGCAATTGCGGAAACAGAAGATGTTTGCTTGAATCGAAAATTTAGAGATTTTGTTGCAACAGTTAAAGTGTTGCCTTCAGGTGCCATTTTTTCAGGTGTAACCAGAGAAGCATTACTAGATTGTGTTCATGATTTTGTGGGATTTACCCCAGATGAACAATTGATTCATTTAGTTAATCAGGAATATAGTCTTTACAAGATGGCCGAAAGAAAAGTCTTTGAGCCGGAAGTGACGCGATTGTTTAGGGATATAGATGATTTTTTAGAAACTGCAATGCACATTTTGCAGAGGCGAAAAGCGAGAGCAGGACGTTCGCTGGAAAATCACGTTGAATTTTTGTTAGGCCAAGCAGGAATACCGCATGAAATGCGGCCTTCTATTGATAAAACCGAACCAGATATTATTATTCCAAATAAGCTATCCTACGATGACCCCGAATTTCCTGAGAATAAATTATTTATGGTTGCCATAAAAACAACTTGCAAAGATAGATGGCGGCAGGTTACTAGAGAAGCGCCTCGTGTTAAGCACAAACATATCATAACGATGCAAAAAGGAATTTCAACCAAACAACTCGATGAAATGAATCGTTTAGATGTTTCTCTTATTGTTCCAGAAAAACTACACGGGGAATACCCGAAAGATGGACGAGGATCATTGTTGACCATTGAGTTGTTCCTAGAATTATTGAAAACCACATATCATTCAGTATGACGGACGTTTTAACTCCCGAACAAAGAAAACTGAATATGTCGAGAATCCTAAATAAAGATACTCGACCTGAAGTTATCGTGCGGTCTTTGATTTATCGGATGGGTTATAGATATAGACTGAACGTAAAAAAACTTCCTGGAAAGCCGGATATCGTACTCTCCAGCCATAAAAAGATCATATTTGTGCATGGCTGTTTCTGGCATATGCATAAATGCAAATATGGAAGAGTTAAACCACAAACCAATGCAGAGTTTTGGCAAAATAAACGAAATGGAAATGTCAAACGTGATAGAAAAACTTTGTCATTACTCAAAAAAGACGGATGGAAAGTATTGATAATTTGGGAATGTTGGCTTAAAAATCCGAAAACATTAATAAAGAGGATCGAAAACTTTTTTCAGGAATAACTTAATAAAAGCTGTAAACCTATGGACGGCGCCTCACCCTCCGCCGCCTACTGATTACTGTCCACTGAAAGCTGATTACTTTATCACTCCCAGCTTCTTTCCAACCTTCGCGAATGCTTCCAAGCCTTGACCTAAATCATTTTGATCGTGCGACGCCGAGATCATCACGCGGATTCTGGCTTTGCCTTTTGCCACGGTCGGGAAACCGATGGACATGGCGAATACACCCGCATCAAAAAGTTCGCGGCTGAATTGCTGAGCCAGCGGCGCTTCGCCAAGCATGATCGGTGTAATCGGTGTTTTGCTGACACCGGTATCGAAGCCGAGTTTCTTCATTTCGGCTTTGAAATATTTGGCGTTGTCCCAAAGTTTGTCAACCAGCGCGGTTGATTCTTCCAGCAAGTCGACCGCCGCCAAACAAGCCGCGGCATCCGGTGCGGTGACCGCCGACGAGAACAGGAACGGCCGTCCGCGCTGGCGCAGCCATTCGATGATAACTTTGTCCCCCGCCACCATTCCGCCAACAACGCCAAAGGCCTTCGACATCGTGCCGACTTCGATGTCAATTTTTCCGTGCAAACTAAAATGGTCCACGATGCCGCGCCCGCCTTTGCCCAAAACACCTTCGCCGTGCGCGTCGTCGACCATGAACAAGATATCGTATTTCTTTGCGACTTCATAAAGAGCAGGCAGCGGCGCAATGTCGCCGTCCATGCTGAAGACGCCGTCCGTGACGATCAAGGCCCGGCGGTAAGTCCCCGCGTTTTCCTTGATGGCCGCCTCGAGGGCGGTCGGATCGTTATGATCGTACGGCACGATGCGCGCGCCAGAGAGTCGGCTGCCGTCAATGATCGAAGCGTGATTCAATCGGTCAGAAAAAATCACGTCTTCTTTGGCGACGAGCGCCGAGAGCGTGCCGAGATTGGCGGTAAAGCCCGATTGAAACGTAATGACGTCTTCCGCGCCTTTGAATTTCGCCAGCCGTTTTTCCAACTCAACGTGCAGGTCTGTCGTACCTGCGATGGAACGCACCGCGGCCGGGCCAACGCCATATTTTTTCGTGGCATCTTTTGCGGCTTTGACGATCTTCGGATGGTTCGCCAGCCCGAGATAATTGTTGGAGCAAAAATTCAAAACATCTTTTCCGTCGACGATCAAGCGTGCGCCCTGCGCTGAGCCAATCGTGCGGATGCGGTTATACAGGCCTTGTTCTTTCAGGCTGTCAATCTCTTGCGTGAGCCAATCGAGTTTTGTGGTCATGGTTTCTCCATTTTATGTTGTCATTGCGAGCCTTTGGGAAGCAATCTCGTTTTGATGGTTACCTGAGATTGCCACACGCCTCCGGCGCTCGCAATGACATGGGATAATTCATTATAGTGACTTCACAACAAAGCGACTGTCACCATTTACCCGTGACAATCGCTCTATTTTTCTTCGGTTAGATCTTCGGTCAGCAGACCGAGTTCAGTAATCGCATCCATCACTTTTTGGATGGCTCCACTTTTGACGGTCACCGTTGTTGGACCGAGCGGCTCACCCAAAAATCTGGCCGCTTTCGATTTCCGCAACTCTTCCAGGACTTCGGGGTGGCTGACCTTTAAAACGATTTGAGTCTCGGCCCGCGCTTCGGTTCCGTTAATTTCCCAGCGTTTGAGTGCTTTGACCAACACCGGCGGAATTCCGGCGTCTGAATTTTTTGCCAGCAACGTCAGCAGGTGTTCAACTTTCAACCCCTGTTCTTTGGCCTTGGTCAATGAATGAGGCGTGATTCTATATTTATATTCATCAGGTTTGGTCTCGATATGGCGGCGCCGGTCGAGTAGTTCCGCAGGAACGTATCGAGACCCGCCGCCTACTCGACCATCGTCATCCCATTCACAGAAACGCGCAATTTGATAGCGGACAACTCTTGGAATAAATCTTGAAACCACAATCTTTCCGTTCGATGTAACTGAGATTGTTTCTTTTTCTTCCCTGGCGACAAAAGTAGAAGAACGAAAAGCCATCGGCGCGGCGTTTTCATCAGGCGCGGCAAGATCAAGTTTTCCAAGCCAGCGAAGGATTTGAATGAAGAAACGGATCAACGCGCCATCGACTTCGTCCCAAAAAGTGAAGCCGCGCAAATATTGACCGTCCGATTCACGCTTGATGAACCACGAATCATAATCTCCGGCAGGACGTTGAAAGTCGGGAAATTTTTGTTTGATGTCGCGCACAAATGAGACGAGACTCCACCACTTGTCGTCTGGAATGGCATCCAGCAAATTGAGCAGGAATTCGCGCGTGACCAGCGGCTGATTTGTCCACTCGCCTTCGCAGATCAAGCCGGGCAGCAATCTTAATTCGTTGAAAGTTTCGCTGGCTTGCCATGCTTCGACCAGCATTTGCAATGCGTCGGCGCGCGAGGCCTCCAAAAATTTTCGCACGGCTTCCGCCTGCGGAATATTTTTCTTCAACAACCCAGCAGCCTGTAAAAGTAAAAGCAATTGGGGGTCGGGTGTGATTTCATGTTCAAGACGAAGCGCGGCCAGCAAGGTGGTGGCGTCGTCGAGGATGTGGTCGTTGGCGGGAATGAGGTAAGCCCTTTCGCCAGGTGTCGCGCCGCGGCCCAAAGGTTCATTCTCGTGTAGGGGCACGACGACATGTCGTCGTGCCCCTACAGATAATATTGAAAATAAATCATCGGGAATGTACGCGAATTCCTGCGGGCCTTTTTCCGTGTCGAAGAAGGCACGGGCAAGTATGGCGCGATAAAACAAGACCTCGGCTGATGAGGCGGGCTTGAGGTACGGACGTTCACGGTCGCGTTTGCCCGCGCCCATCTCTCGAATGTCGCCGAATTGACGGACAAAATTCGCCCACGGGATTCGTCCACCGGCATTCGTCAGCGCGGCGAGAGTCGTTTGGGCGTTAGATGCGAGCGAGTCAATTAATTCGGCGGCCAGTTCAGGGTCGAGGAGAGAAGCGGTTAGTTCGTCCCGCGCAGAATCCTCATCGTTGGACTTCAGTTCGATCCCCCATAATTCCGCGACGATGCGAAGGTGTCCTATATCTTGTTTGAGAAGGGATGAAATCAAATCTGGCATGGAATTATGGATTACGCGTCACAGATTATAAACGTATTGCGTAATCCATAATCAGCCGCGCACGACTTTGATGGCACCCGGCAAAATCTCAAATGTGACTTTGCGCAGGTTGCTGCCAAAGCTCGTAAATATCTCGCCGTCGGCATGGATGTACAGCGGACGGTCGGAAATCATCGCGAATTTTTTGCAGGCGCCCATGCGGATCTGTTCGGTGAAGCGGCGATGTGTGCCGCTCATGAATTCGGGCACGAGGCGGAACATCATGGCGCGCGAAACTTTGCGAACCAGCAGAAATTCCAAGATGCCATCCGTCATTTTAGAATCGGGCGAGAGCATGAAGCCGCCGCCTTCGCGCCCGCCGTTGCAGAGCGTGGTCATCAAGACACTTTCATCAATCGTTTCGGAATCGGTTTGGATCTGCACGCGCGCCGGATCATGATTCAAAAGAATGGTTTGGATCACGGCAGTGAGATACATGAGGAAGCCGCGCAAAAGCGGAAGTTTATGCGAGCGGATGGTGACGACCGCGTCAAAGCCGATGCCGAGCGTGTTGTCAAAATATTCCCTGCGGCCATGTTCGTCTGTCATCAGGCCAAGGTCAATCGCGGATGCTTCGCCATTGAGCGCGTGCGCCAGCGCATGGTCCGATTCTTTCGGGACGCCGATGGCGTGAGCAAAGTCATTGCCTGAGCCGACCGGGACAACGCCGAGCAGAGGACGTTTGTTTTCAGCGATCTGCATCAGTCCGTTCACGACTTCATGCACCGTTCCGTCCCCGCCCATGGCGATGACCAGGTCGTAACCCTGATCGCCCGCCTGCCTGGCAAGTTCAATTGCATGGCCCGGATAAACGGTTCCGCTCCAGTCCGCATTGCCGTATTCCAGCGCAATCGGGCGCAGGTCACGCGCGACGCGCCAGGCATTGCCCATATCGGCCATGGGGTTCAGAATTATCTTTACTTTGCGTGGCATGGATGTCTCCTCAAACTAGGTTTTCAAAATACAACCCCCGATAATCAAAAGAGAGGCCGACAATCCCCTCTTGTGTAATTTCCTAATGCAATTCTCCGGTAAATCCCCTTGCTACAATGAAAGAACCACGACGTTGTTTCTTCGCACGATAGAGCGCTTCGTCTGCGGCTCGCAAAAGATCAGCCGAAGTAGCAGCATGAAGCGGAAAGAGCGCGACCCCCGCAGAGAGTCCGAGGTGAACCTTTTCGCCGTTCGGGGCATCGAATGAAAATTTGTCGATTTTTTCGATAATCTTCTCAACCACAAGGCGCGCCGCGGATGGGTCGGTTTGACTCAGAATAAGGGTCAGCTCATCGCCGCCATAACGAGCCAGGAAGTCACTGGTACGCAGGCCGGTCGCCAGATAGTTGAATGCGACCCGCAAAATCTGGTCACCAACCGCATGCCCATGAGTATCATTAACTGCTTTGAAACCATCCAAATCCATCATGACAACTGCAAAGGTGAACCCGGTACGGCGCGCGTTAAACGCCTCACGTTCCAATCGGTCATCCAGTGCACGGCGATTCGGCAGCCCTGTCACTGTATCGCTGTAGGCCTGTTTGCTGACCATAAGGTGCTGACTGGCATTGGAAATGGCTACCGCCGCCTGGTCAGACAGAAGCCCTAACAGGCGCAATTCAGAGAATGAAAACCCACCGACCGTTGACCTGGATAAATTCATTACGCCAACTACTTTATCATTGATTTTAAGCGGGATGCCAATAATAGAACCAAGCCTTGCTTTTGGCGCATCTTTATAAATGAGGTGCTTACTCACATCTTCAATAATAATTTGTGTCCCGCTCTGGGCTACCGTAAACGCCAATCCATCTTCGCGAGGCTCGGAGATTGGTTTATTGCGGACCTCGTCATAATTCAAAGCCGCACCAAATTCCAGTTTCCCATTTATATACAGGAAAATATGGGCAGACTGAGCGCTCTCGACCAGGCGCATTGCCTCGCCGACAACCGCATCCAGAACGGTTGGCAAATCAAGACTGGAAGTTAGGTTCAGGCTCAACCTCTTAAGCGCGTCTAATTCATCAGCCTGCTGTTTGAGAGTGAGCAGAAGAGAATGGTTTTGGATCAGGTCCGTCGCCAACCTGCGGGCTTGCCCAGGCACATCTTTCGAATCGTCGCTCCCCCCAATCACATTGATCAGCGCGTTAAGATGATTGAGAACATTATCAGATTCCTCAGAAGATAGATGATGTTCTTCCATCAAGATGCGACGGGCCTGATTTAGAATTTCAAGACGTACATCTATTCTGTCCATGTGAGATTTCCACTCAAAAGGAACCCAACGAACAGTCGTACTTTTATCCCAACTTGACTATACCATATCAATTATACAGGAAAACAGGCTGTGTTAGAATATTCACAAATTAATTCGGGAGTTTTCTGTGCCGCCTCAAAGACCCTTATTGCCATTTGCCACACCCCTACAACCTCGCTTATGCGGTCTTATCATCGGCGCATCCAGCGGGATGGGAGCGGTGCTAGCTCATCTTCTTGCGCGTGAAGGATACACTCTTGCTCTGATTGCTCGCCGTGCAGATTTATTGAACACGCTCTGCGATGAAATCAATCAAACAAACGGACAAACACGCGCATTGCCTTACGTCCACGACGTGAGTAACTATGATGAGGTGCCCGATCTTTTGCGCCGCATCGTCTCGGACCTCGGCGGGCTGGATACCGTTATCTTCGCGGCGGGCGTCAACTATCCGCCTGATCCCGCCAAAGACAACTTTGACGGCGATCGCCAGATGCTTGAAGTGAATCTTATCGGCGCCTTTGCCTGGCTCAACCCGATTGCCGCGATGTTCCAATCCGCCAAGCGCGGACAGATCGTCGGCATCTCGTCCGTGGCCGGTGACCGCGGACGCGTGGGCAACCCCGGCTACAACACATCCAAGGCCGGGTTGACGATTTATCTCGAAGCTCTGAGAAATCGCCTCACGCGCCACGGCGTGAATGTGCTGACCGTCAAACCCGGCTTCGTCAAAACTGAAATGCTCAAAGCCGCGGTTGGTCCAATGCCTTTTGCAATCCCCGTCGAGAAAGCCACCGCTGATATTTACAAAGCCATGCGCGCCCGCAAACAGCAAATCTACACTCCCTGGTTTTGGCGTTGGATCATGTTCATCATTCGCAACATTCCTTCGGTTATTTTCCGAAGAATGAATTTCTAATTGGACGATAGACCGCGGACGATGGATAATGGTCTATCGTCAACCGTCCATGGTCATTGAATTGAATCTTATGGACATCACACTCAACAATACATTCACATCCCTCGAAAACTTTGGTCATTCATTGCGCGCTCCGGCTTATGTATTCAAACCGACCAGTGCGGAGGAAATTTCCGAAGCTTTTCAACTCGCAAAGAAAACAGGGCTGACGGTCACCGCGCGCGGAGCTGGCCGCAGCTATAACGACGCCTCGCTCAATGGCGGCGGCATTGTGCTCGAGATGTCAGCCATGAACAAGATCATTAATTGGGACCCGGCCACGGGTCAGGTAAGAGCCGAGCCGGGCGTCACGATTCAACAACTCTGGCAAAGCATCGAGCCCGAAGGCTGGTGGCCACCGGTCGTATCCGGCACGATGTTCACCACGCTGGGCGGATGTCTCAGTGCGAACGTCCATGGAAAAAATAATTTCAAAGTAGGCACCATCGGTGAACACGTTTTGGAATTTACCGCAATTTTGCCGACCGGCGCGGAAGTGACCTGTTCGCCAAAGAAAAATGCAGACTTGTTTTACGCGATGATCAGCGGACTCGGAATGCTCGGCGTGTTCACTTCCATCACGTTGCAGATGAAGCGCATCTATTCGGGACTTCTGGAAGTAGATGCGCGCCCGTCTCATAATCTCCACGAACACCTGACCGATCTGCTCGACAACGCCCCGAATTATGATTACATCGTGGGCTGGCTGGATACCACGGCTGGCGGAAAATCTCTTGGCCGCGGACAGATCCACGCCGCGCGTTATCTGAACGAAAACGAAGACCCGAATGCAAAGAACACGCTGTTGTTGAAGAATCAATCTTTGCCGTCGCGCATCTTTGGAGTTTTTCCAAAATCGATCTTGCATTACTTCATGAGCCCGTTCGTAAATAACCTGGGAACGTGGGGCGTCAACACCGGAAAATATATCGCCAGCCTGCCGCGCTACACATTCAGGGAATCTCATGCCGCTTTTCATTTTCTGCTCGACTATATTCCGAATTGGGAATTGTCTTTTGGCCGCGGCGGATTGATCGAGTATCAATCTTTTGTGCCGAAGGAAACTGCCGAAGCCGCGTGGATGGAAATGTTGCGCCTCTCGCACAAACGCGGCCTGCCGCCTTATCTGGGGGTGACAAAACGTCACCGCCCGGATAAATTCCTGTTGACCCATGCCGTGGATGGTTTTTCGCTGGCGATAGATTTCAAGGTCACGAATTCCAACCGCAAAAAATTAAGCGCCATGCTGCAGGAATTTGACAAGATCGTGCTTGACGCAGGCGGAAGATTCTATTTCGTCAAGAACAGCGAGACATCACCCGAATCTGCAACGCGCTTTCTCGGCGAAGAAACAATCGCGAAGTTCAAGAAGTTAAAGAAGCGCTGCGACCCAAATGGGATTTTAGAGTCGGATTTATATCGAAGAGTGTTTGGTTAGCAGGCTTACGTATAACGTAATACGTAATATGTAAATTCAGTCATGCAAAACTGTGCCGTTCTTGATCTCGGCCTAATCGAATATGAGCACGCCTGGAAATTGCAGGATGAATATGCGTCGGAGATCGCAGCTGGTGCGCGGCCTCCGACGCTGCTTTTGCTGGAGCATCCCCACGTTTACACGTTCGGACGAAAAGGCCATGCTGAAAATCTTTTGTGGGGCGAGGAAAAGCTCAAAGAAAAGGGAATCGACATCCATTGGGTGGATCGCGGCGGCGATGTGACTTATCACGGGCCGGGACAATTGGTGGGTTATCCGTTGATCCCGCTAGGACGCCCTCACCCCAGCCCCTCTCCTAACATTGGGAGAGGGGAAAGGGGAGAGGGCCGACTCCTCGAAGCCGATTATGTCGGCTACATGCGCAAGTTGGAGCAAACGCTGATCGTGGCGCTGGCGCGTCTCGGCGTGGCGGCCGGCCAAAGGTCCGGACTGACCGGCGTGTGGATTCAGGCTGACGTTTATTCGCATTGTCCGCGTTGCAAACCGCAAGATCGCGCCAAGCCCGCCAAGATCGCGGCCATCGGTGTCAAGGTAGATGTAAACGGCGTTTCGCGTCATGGATTCGCGTTGAACGTCAACCCTGACATGGAATATTTTGACGGCATCATCGCATGTGGATTGGCGGACGAACCGGTCGTGAGTCTCGCTGATTTGTTGACCAACCTGCCGAGCATGGAAAAAGTTAAACAAGAAGTAACCGCTGCTTTCGGCGAAATTTTTGAATACGAAATGAAATAGGCCGTTTTTCATCCGGCGAGTTCATCCGCAGCTTTTCTTCCGGGCCTAGTCCGGATGGCGGACGCGGGAGTGGTTGACTTTTTCAAACGAACCTTGTACACTTACAAAAGATTATCCATTGTTGTTTTGGAGGAGAACTTATGACCGCTCAATTCCAACTTGTCATGCGCCAAGGTCCCACCCCAGGTGCAACCTTCTCATTGGAGGGGGATCAACTCATTATCGGTCGCGACTCTTCAAGCGGCGTTGCTATTAATGATGCTGAGATATCTCGCAAGCATGCCCGCCTGAGTTTTCAAGGCGGCAAGTATGTGCTCGAAGACCTTGGATCTACCAACGGCACTTTCGTCAATGGACAACGGCTGGCCAGCCCGGTTGTGTTAAAATCTGGCGATGTGGTTTCCTTCGGCGAACAGATCGTACTCATGTACGAAGCGCTGTCTGGCGACCCAGGCGCGACGGTGATATCATCACGCAAGAGCGCGCCGCGTCCAACCGCCGCCCCGGCACCGGCTCCCGCTTATCAGGCTCCGGTTGCACCTCCGCCGGCCCCCGCATACTCCGCACCCATACAAACCAAAAAGACCAACATGACGCCCATCTTCATCGGCATTGTCGCGTTGTTCTTCATCTGTCTCTGCATCGGTGCATTCTGGTATATCGATAACAACTACCTGTGGTGTAACTTCTTCCCCTTCCTTACAGGATGCGGATAAACTAAAACCGATACACCCCGCGAAAAAATCCGCGGGGTGTTTTGTTTAAATCTGATACCTCTTTGTGAGGGACAAGCAATTTGAACAACGGTTTACTGTTGTAAATTTACTTCGCATTGACTACAATCAGACTATAACAAACGAGACAATCCATGAATGAGCCTTCATCCTCTTCTCCGCACTGGGGCGCCACAACCAAACTGGTTATAGCCCTGACCATCGTCGCGATCGCGGCAGGTTTGTTCATTCAATTTCATTCCATCATCGGGCCGCTGCTCATGGCCTTCATTCTGGCTTATCTGCTCCATCCTGTCGCCAGTTCTCTTCAACGCGGCCTGCATATCGCCTGGCAAGTAGCCGTCGCATTGATTTACTTGCTCCTGGTGATCCTTCTTTTGGGGCTGTTAGCTCTTGGCGGAGTGGGATTGATCCAACAGGCTCAGAATCTCGTGACAGTCGTGCAAAACAATCTGACAGCCCTGCCCGATCTTATCCAGCGTTTATCAGGCCAGGTCTATCAATTTGGCCCATTCCAATTTGACTTCCGCACTCTCGATCTGAGCGCATTGAGTACTCAACTGCTTGGCATGGTCAATCCTCTGCTCGGTCGTACCGGTACTTTGCTCAGTACAGTCGCGGGCGGTGCGGCACAATTTCTAGGCTGGGCGTTATTTGTGCTGTTGATCTCATATTTCGTGCTCGCCGAAAGCGGCGGCCTGCGCGGTCGAATTGTCTGGCTCGACATTCCCGGCTATGCCGAAGATATCCATCGCCTCGGGCACGAACTCAGCCACATCTGGAATGTCTTTCTGCGCGGGCAGATCATCATCTTTTTCATGACAGCGGTTACCTACACAATCGTTCTCAGCCTGTTGGGCGTTCACTATGCCATCGGCATCGCGCTCCTGGCCGGACTGGCCAAGTTCGTTCCTTATGTTGGTCCGTTCATCACGTGGACAACACTGGCCCTCATCACTTACTTTCAACCAGTTCAACCGCTTGGTTTAACGCCATTAACTTACACAATTAGCGCCGTCGTTTTAGCCCTCCTGATTGACCAAATCTTTGATAATATCATCACCCCGCGCATCATCGCACAAGCCTTGCGCGTCCACCCGGCGGCAGTGCTGGTCGCCGCCATCATCGCCGCAAGTTTACTCGGCTTGCTGGGTGTGGTCGTGGCTGCTCCAATGCTCGCCACTGTGGCCCTCTTGTGGCGTTACATAATGCGAAAAATGCTTGACCTTGACCCGTGGCCCGAACCTCAGACTCGGCCCCTGCCGCCGCCCGGTTCGAGGCTGGTCATCCAAATTCGCCGCTTCTGGCGGGACCTGAGCAGACGGTTCGCTAAATGAGCCGGATCGAAATCCAGACCTGATCACTCAAACCAAAAGGAGAAACACATGTCCAACAATAATGACGAACCCACCACCGAGACCATCGCTGAGACCGAGAACTTCCTGGCGTGGAAAGCCGAAGAACCGGATGGCGAGACAACCTGGCACGTTGAACTTAATAACGTGACCGTTCATTTCTTTCAGGAAGAATGGGAAGAGTTTTTGCAACTCGCCCGTCTTCTCAAATAGTTTGATCATAAAAAAGCGGACAATGCAGAAACCTGTATCGTCCGCTTTTCAAATTCAGAATGAAAACAAAATCTTCATCATCAATTACTGATGTCCCCGGCATTGAAGTCGGTCAAGCGCAAAATGATTCCGCGTTGACGGGATGCACCGTTATCTTGTGCCGCAAGGGCGCAGTAGCAGGTGTGGATGTGCGTGGCAGTGCGCCCGGCACGCGTGAGACCGATCTGCTCGATCCGATCAATCTCGTGGAAAAAGTCCACGCGATTATGCTGGCAGGCGGTTCGGCCTTTGGTCTGGACGCGGCCAGCGGCGTGATGAAATATCTTGAAGAAAATAAAATTGGATTCAACACCGGCGTGGCGCGCGTGCCAATTGTCCCCGCCGCGATTCTTTTTGATCTCGGCGTGGGCCGCGCGGATATTCGCCCAGACGCGGCGATGGGATATCAGGCTTGCCTCGCCGCGTCAAAAGCTACACCAACTGAGGGCAACGCGGGAGCTGGAACAGGCGCAAGCGTAGGGAAATTTTTTGGGGCGGCGCTTGCCATGAAGTCCGGGATCGGAAGCGTGAGTCTTGAAATCGGCGGCGGGATTATCGTCGGCGCAATAGTAGCGGTCAATGCGTTCGGCGATGTGCTTAAAGATGGAAAGATTATCGCCGGTTTGCGTTCGGGGAAAGTCGGGCTATTGAAAATCGGCGGAAAAGATTATTTTGCAGATACGTTTGAAATGTTGAAGAAACCAGTTGGGCGTGGCGTCTTGAATTTTGCGACACGCACCAACACAGTCATCGGCGTGGTTGCAGCAAATGCCGCGTTGACAAAAGTGCAGGCCACAAAAGTTGCGCAGATGGCGCATGATGGATTAGCGCGCGTCGTTCGCCCGGTGCACACCATGCTCGACGGCGATACGATCTTTGCTTTGTCAACCGGAAATAAAAAATGTGACGTGACGACAATCGGCGCATTTGCGGCGGAGGCGATGGCACAGGCAATTGTGCGCGCGGTAAAAATGTCGGCATCTGCAGGCGGCTTACCGGGATTAAACAAGTAGGGCGGCCAAATTGGCCGCCCTATGTTTTAGTTTTCTGCTACGATGATCAGAAGAACGGTACCAAGCGCCCGCCAGCTAATTAACGCGCCGGGACCGCGTAAAAGAGTCTTGTCAAAGGCATAGCTTAGGCGTTGACGAAAAGCGGGGTTGGATGATGATATATTTTCTCCGGTTAAATTGGGTAGGCCGATTATAAGAGCCTCTCTCAGATTATGCCAATGGAAACAGGGATGGATACTGATACTGCACAGTACGTTGTAATTTCTCATCGGCTTATTAATGTCACTGGGTAACAGCAGAACGACACAACAAGTCTATCCTGTGCACTCTTAGTTTATAATTTTAGAGAGGAGAGAAAGCCCATGTTTAATTTTGAAGGTCCTGACCGTCGCAAGGAGGAAGACCGCGTCCGCAGTGAAGGACGCCTGCCTCCGGGTCAATCGCTGACTTTAAAATTCCCCGTCTTGCATTACGGTCCCGTGCCGCATTTCAACCCGGCTACCTGGGATTTTCGAATATGGGGCGAAGTGGAAGAAGAAAAGTGCTGGACGTGGGATGAGTTTAACAAATTACCGCGCGCAAAGATCGAAATGGATATTCACTGCGTAACGCGCTGGAGCAAGTTCGACACTGTGTGGGAAGGCGTTTCGGTCAAGACGCTGGTGAAGGATGGCTTCTTCAAGATCAAGCCGAGCGCGACGCACGTCATGCAACATGCGGAATACGGCTTCACGGTCAATTTGCCGCTGGAGGTTGTCTTGCAGGATAATTTCCTGCTGGCGACTCA
>Ga0172371_10002740_pt1 | contig 27730 bp, 25 predicted proteins | sample Lak12m_FD_114543 | JGI IMG/M metagenome (GOLD analysis project Ga0172371, IMG submission 114543) | Freshwater microbial communities from Kabuno Bay, South-Kivu, Congo - kab_022012_12m | ecosystem: Environmental > Aquatic > Freshwater > Lake | place: Democratic Republic of the Congo: South-Kivu...
AGGAAGCATGGGGCGGATGGTATGAAGGGCCCTGGTCAACAGGTATTCTTCTTGATAACCAGACAGCTATCGATAACGTATTTTATTTCTATTTGCCGCCTGTTGCAGACGATGCCCTCCCAAATTGCTGGGCCGCTGATGCAGCACAGGTTCTTGCAATGAGAGAAGATAATGTCAATAAGGACCAGGTAATCAAATATCTGAAGTATCTTGCAACTCCTGAAGTAAGCGCAATATTTATTAAAAACCTGATACATCCTGCAGGAAAATTTCCTGATAACTGGAAAGATATAGCACCTGTTCCTGTATTTGTGGAAGGTGTTGAGATGTATGAGGCCAGTAATGTGGCTCCATGGATATGTTATACTCCTGATGTAGAACAGGCTTTACTGACAAACATTTCACTGATTTATACGGGTGAACTTACTCCGATGGAAGGGCTCCAGAAAATAGATGAAGCAACCAAAGCTTACTGGGCCACACAGGAATAATGAAGAACTTTTACGGTTTATTTAATAAATCTTCAAAGGTCTGATTGAAAAATGATGCAGGATAGATAAAACTATCCTGCATCAAAACAAGCATTGATCAAGATAAGAAAATAAATATTCGATATTTTAAAAGCAGATTTTAAGATTATCGGGATAGTAATTAATTTTATATACATTTTAAATCAGGTATAAACTGTTATGGAAATTAATTTAAATCGCAGAAGGTTGACAAAAAATCTTGAACCTTTCAGTTGGCTTTCTCCTTCCATAATACTTTTTGGTATTTTTTTGATTTACCCTATCATCTTTTCAGTTATTCTAAGCTTTTTTGAATGGCGCGGTTACAGCGCTGATATTTTCAGCAAGTTTATTGGTTTTGACAATTTTATCAAGCTTTTTAAAGACGGACTTTACTGGCAGTCACTAAAAAATACGTTAATACTTGTTTTAGTCGTAGTTTTTATTCAAAATGCCATAGCACTGTTTCTTGCTCTGATTCTTTATTTTGGAAAATTTAAGTACGGCAATATAATCAGAGCAATAATTTTTTTCCCCGGAGTAATATCTGCTATAATAATCGGGCTTGTATTCAGGAAATTCTTGGAATTGAGCGGTCCGGTAAATGTACTTTTAAATTCAATAGGTTTGGGTGCACTGGCACAACCCTGGCTCGCAACCAAATCTTTAACTATATGGATAGTTGCCATCGTAACGACCTGGCAATGGGTAGGATATAATATGGTAATTTTTTATGCAGGGCTCCAAAATGTTGAAAACAGCCTTCTTGAAGCTGCATATATTGATGGGGCCGGTATGAGTCAGGCAATATTTAAAATAGTAATACCCATGTTAAAACCTGTAATTTTTCTTTCAATGATTTTAAATTTTATAGGCGGATTCAGGATTTATGACATAATTTGGGCCACAACAAGGGGCGGACCGGTGCATTCTTCGGAGGTGCTTACAACTTATATGTATTATCAGTCATTTCAATCAAACGGGCCAAGCAACATGGGTTATGCATCCGCAATTTCGGTTACGCTTACATTGATAGTAATTATTTTTGCTGCGGTAAGAATTAAATTTTTCGCAAAAGAAAGCAGTGTTTGATCTGCGATGTTATGGTATTTATCAACTAGGATTTAAAAAGAGAAGAAAAAATTAATGCAGAAATTAACGATAGGCCAAAAATTATTTACGAGGATTGTCATCGCGGTTACCCTTCTAATAATAGCGGTGCCTCTGCTCTGGATTTTCTTCCTTGCGTTTAAAAGACCTGATGAAATATTTCAATCTACCTTGTTTATTTTCCCTAAGAATTTTCACTTTACAATGGAAAATTTTTTAAGCTCCGTATCTTTCATTCAGAAAACCTTAAAAATTTCTTATCTCAGAATGTATGTGAACAGTATAATAGTTACCGGCGGGGGACTCATTATATCAATGCTGGCCGCTTCCTTTGCTGCTTTTGCTATGGTTCATTATAAATTCAGAAGCAAAGAACTTTATTATACATTTATTTTGCTCAGTTATATGATTCCAGTGCAGGTGCTTTTAATACCTCTTTATATAGTTTTGCAGAAATTATCTCTCTTAAATAGCTATGCGGCACTCATTTTTCCTTATGCCACTATGTGTGTTCCGATTGCAACTTTAATTTTGCGCAACTTTTTTTCGCAGGTACCCTATGAATTTACAGAAGCAGCGTATCTTGACGGGGCAACGAGTTTCCAGATATTCAAAAGCATATATCTTCCTCTTGCAAGACCCGCCCTTGCAACGTGCATTATCTTTCTTTTTTTGGAAATGTGGAATGAATTTTTATTTGCATTTATCTTTATCAGAGTGGATAATCTTCAGACATTACCGCTTGCAATGTCAAGAATCGGAATCGGTGCAAGAGCTGTTATCCCATGGGGGATTTATGGCGCATCAATAGTCATTGCAGTTGTACCAATATTTATAATATTTATGATTTTCCAAAGATGGTTTATAAGCGGGCTCGTAGCCGGAGGAATCAAGGGTTAAATGGATGTTCCCGAAAAAAGAAGACTGGAAATTAAAAAAATTATTGCAAAAAATAACTCTATATCTGTAATAAGTCTTGCAAAATTTTTTAAAGTTTCTGAGATTACCGTAAGAAGAGATTTACAAAAATTGGAAAAAGACGGATTTTTGGATAAGGTCCATGGCGGCGCCATAGCAAGACGTCTTAAAACTGAATACGATCCTGTTTATTTAGAAAATATTAAGCTCAACAAAGACAAAAAAGAAAGTATAGCAAAAGAAGCAGTAAAAGAAATAAATGACAATGATGCAGTAATAATTGAGTCTGGCACCACATGTCTTGAGCTGGTTTATAACCTTTCGGGTAAGAGAAATTTGGCTATTTTTACAGCTTCAGTTCCAATTGCTTATGAATTATGGAAAGTATCTTTAAATAGAAATGATTTAGAAGTGAATATATGCGGGGGTCTTATAGAAGCTAAATCAAATACACTGATTGGCAGCCAGGCCACACAATTTTTTCAAAATTTAGATGCCGATGTTGCTTTTATCGGTGCAATTGCAATTTCCATTGATAAAGGTATTTTAACTACTCACAGCCAGATGGATGCAGATGTAATAAGGTCAATTGCAAATAATTCAAAGAAAAAGATTTTACTTGCCGATAGTTCAAAATTTAAAAACAAGGCGCATATTTCCATACTGCCTTTAACTATATTCAATAAAATAATTACTGATACGGAAATTGCTGAGGATGTGGCAGAGAAGATAAGAAATCTAGGAATAGAGCTGAAGATAGTCTGAAATTATTCTTTCACTACAAATTTTTTAATTATAACATTCAAATAATTTACAAATATCTGCATTTTTATCTTGACATATATTTAAGTTACAATATAATTCAAAATAGTACATTATAATTCATATTAGTATTTATTTTTTGTTTAATTAGGGGAAAGGAGATTTTTTATGGACCCTGTGATAAAAGAAATATTCAATTTCAAAAAGGATGATATACCGGCTTACGAGAAGTATCTGATGCTCGGGGGAGGAACACCGGGTGTTAATCTTATCAGAGGAAAAGGAATATATGTATGGGATATCGAAGGTAATCAGTACCTTGATTGTACATCTCAATCATATTCTTTAACTTTGGGATATTCTCACCCCGAGATAGTTAAAGTTATTCAAGAACAGGTTGAATATTCTTACCACATGCACACAGGATTTTTTACAATACCACGATATATACTTGCCGAACGAATAACCGAAATTTTTCCTGAAAAAATGAACAGAGTCTTATTTACCATTGGCGGCAGTATGGCAAATGAAGCAGCGCTGAAAATCGCGATTATAAACAGACCCAAGGCGCATAATTTCATTACCCTCTATGGGGCATATCATGGAACATCGTTTATGATGACAGGGGCCACGCATATGGCGACCTATGCTTATGAAAAATGGCTCGGTCCGGCTGAACTTGATCACTATTCATATAATTTTATACATGTCCCGCCACCATATTATTACAGGCCATATTACGAAGTCAGTGACCCAAATGATGCAGATGAAGTTGACAGGCGGGCCCTGGAAGAGCTGGAGATGCAAATCAAATATGGAAGTACCGGTCCCGTTTGTGCAATGATTATGGAACCTTTACAGGGTTCGGGAGGGCAGCTTATATTTTCCAAAAAGTATTTGGAAGGAGTCAGAAGCATATGCAATAAATACAATATTATTCTGATATGGGACTGTATTCAGACAGCATTTGGCAGAATGGGGACATGGTCAGCTTCAGAATATTATGGAGTGACCCCGGACATAATGACTGTCAGTAAATGTATTGCAGCAGGATTACCGCTTAGTGCTGTGGTTGTTTCTGATGATATCGAAGGTATGAAAATGAATGGAATGGACCTTCACACATATGGCAATAATCAACTTTCACAGGTTGTGGCGCTGAAGCAAATGGAAATTATAAAAAGAGATAATATTTTGGACAATGTCAAAAAAGTCGGCGGCCACCTTAAGGAAGAATTGGAAAAAATACAGGAAAAGTACCCTGTAATGGGTGATGTCAGGGCAATTGGATTTCATATTGGAATTGAATTTGTAAAGGATCCTGTTACAAAAGAGCCTGACTTTGAAGGCTGCACAAAAATGCGAACAGTCGGATACAAAAATGGCATAATATTCGGTGACGGAGGAGTTGCAGGCGGTAAAAATGTCCTGAAAATAAAACCACCGCTTATAACAACCATGGCCGAGTCAGATATAATACTTGAAAGATATTATAAAGTGCTGCAGGAAGTGTATGGTAAATAAATAGTAAGTCCACCGGTTACAAACTGTTTTACCTTTGATTTTTTACCTTTTGCTTAACCGTAAAGATACTAGTGTATATTGCAGTGGTTTTCAGGATAGCCTTGTAAGTCTACCATGTATTTATGAATTATGGATTCTAAAATTATAATTTTGGTTCGAATCTTCTCTACCCAGCCATAATTGACGGCTCAAAGCTCTGGTTCTACTCCAATTAACTAAGAATAAAATGACTTTGATTTTAATATCAATATTGCTATAATTATAGCAATATTATATATAAGATAGGTAAATCTATGAAAATGAGAAATATAGCTGAATTACACAATAAAACCGCGGAAGTTTTAAGAGAAGTCAATGAAACAGGATATGTAATTATCACTTCACATGGCAAGGCAGTAGCCTATATCAAGAAATTCAGAGAAGAAGAAATCGAAGACTTTGTGATTGAAAATCATCCGCTAATAAGGGAATCAATACTTAATTCTTATGATGATTATATAAAAAGCGGAGGAATTGATCTGGATGAAGTAATAAAAAGACTGGAATAATATGGGAAGCAAAATATACAAGATAATATTTACAAATGCTTCCTTTAAAGATCTTGAGAGATTAGATAAAAATATAAGGGAAAGAATATTAACTGAATTAAAATCACTTTCAAGTTTTCCATTAGATTCTAAAAGGGATATTAAAAAACTTAAAGGTGTAGGTAAAAATATTTATCGATTAAGAGTTGGCGAATTTAGAGTAATTTATTTTTTATCAGATATACGGCTTGTTGTATTGCGTATTATTGATAGAAAAGATTTAGTTAAAATAATAAATACTATGAAACTTAACTAATTCTTTTAAAAATTTTTATTTTGCTTTTCCGTAAATGACTCTGCCGCCATCTACTATAATCTCCTGACCGCAAATATACTCTGAAATATCTGACGCTAAAAATGCTGCCACGTTTCCTATATCTTCAGGAGTACCCATCCTGCCAAGTGGTATACGTTCAATTATTTTTTTATTAACTTCGGGAGTATCGGGATATCTTAAACGAAGCATCTTGGTGTTTACCACACCGGGAGAAATTGCATTGATCCTTATTCCTTTTGGCAACAGCTCATAGGTTATTGATTTCATCAGGCCCAGCAAACCTATTTTTGAAACAGCATAGTGAGATCCGCCGCCGCTGCCGTTTATTGTAGCAGCAGATGCTATCAGGATTATGTTGCCTTTCTTTCTTTTGATCATAAAAGGCATAGCTTCCTGTATAAAGTAAAAGGCACCTTTTAAATTTATTTCCATTGCCAGGTCCCATTGCTCATCGGTCAAATCTGTAAATTCGGCAAAAGAAGAATATCCGGCACAATAGACTAAAATATCTATATTTTTGAATTTCTCATAAATTTCTTTCATCACTTTTTTGACTTCGGGTCTTTTGCGGGCATTGCATTCATAAAAAAATATATCAGTATTAAATTTTTCCCTAACCAGTCTTGATAAATTATCGCCCGATACTTTATCGATATCTATTGATATTATTTTGGATCCTGATTCAGCCAATACTTTTACGATCCCTGAACCAATATCTCCTGCTGCACCGATAACTAATGAAATTTTATCTTTAAGATTTATTTGTTTCATAGTTCCTCCGGTCAATTCTTCCGGTCAATTTATTGACATTTAGAGTCAGCTAATTTAATATTGTAACATTATCATAAAAATTCATTTTAGTACATATTAGTGCATTTTTTTAATACAGATTATCATAAAATAAGTAGTTAAACAAAACAACAATGGTAAATAATATAATAGACTGTAATTTTTGGTTTGGAACAAATTATCTGAGTCAGGAATTATCGGTGGATACGGAAAAACTGAATGCTTATTCCGGTTATCTGAACACAAATGTAAAAAATCCCTTAATTGCAGTAAGCAGCTACTTTTCACTATATAGTGATCCTGTTGACGGAGATAATATGCTGGCGGATTTAATAAATTCCAGGAAGTCTCTCATAGGTTCTTTGATTTTTCCGAATTATTTTATATCCAGGGAAAATGATTTTGATAAATATTTAAAGAAGAAATATAGTGAGAAGTTTAAATTTTGCAGGTTATACCCAAAAACTCATAAATATCTGATTGATTGCGGCGCATTTAAAAAAATTTACTTTTTTCTGAATAAATATTGTTTTCCGACAATTATTAATCTTGATGAAATTGACGTGACCGGCAATAAGGCAATTGACTGGCAGCTTCTATCAGATATTTCGCGGCAGCATCCCGATATTCCAATAATAATAGATGGCGGTAATTCAAAGGAACTGATGTTCAATGGCTATTTTTACCAGCTGCTTGAAAGATCAGAAAATATTTATCTTGAGACACATAATTTATTGGCTTTTGACCAGATCGAGGATCTGACTGAAAAGTTTGGTTCAAAAAAATTAATATTTGGCTCATATTTTCCGTTTTATCCGGAATATTTATCTTATGAGCGTATAAAATATGCCAGGATCTCCAAGGATGATAAGGATAATATTTTATCCGGAAACATGAAAACAATTTTAAACAATATAAGACTTTAAAATAAAATCTCAAAATTAAAAACATGAAAATTAATATTGATATCAAGGATAGAAGCAATAAAAATAATAATTACAATTTATATGACAACCTGTCAAAAGATTTCAAAATAATTGATACGCATGCACATATGGGTAAATATTCAGGTTCCTTTGTAAATACTTCTTATGATGATCTGGCAATAAAAACAATGAAGGAACTGAATTTTAAAAAAATTATTGTCACGCACAACAGCTTTTTTTTTGATCTTGAAATTGGAATTAAAGAGACTATCGGGATTATTAAAAAAAATAAGGATTTTGTTTATGGATATGTGGTATACAACCCTAACCATATTGAAAAATCTTTAAAGATAATTGAAGAGTTTTTTAATAAAAATAATACAAGCCCGGCCGGCAAGTATATTGTCGGTATAAAAATGCATCCCGAGGAACATCAATGTTCTATCAATGATCCAAGATACGAAAACTTGTGGAAAATTGCATCTGAGAAAAACATACCGATCCTGTCTCATGCCTGGAATCCAAATGTGGCAAATAAAAATCAAAAGTTTGCTGATGCGCTTTTTTTTGAAAAAGTGGCCAATGATTATCCCAAGCTTAAGATAATCTTGGGTCACGCAGGCGCCAAAGATTACTATTACCATGAAGTGATAAAGATGATTAACAGATGCGTCAGCGGGAATATTTTTGTGGATCTTGCAGGGGATATTTTTTATTCCGGAATGATTGAGCTTTTTGTTAAAGAGATTGGATCCGAAAGAGTTTTATTCGGAACCGATATCCCGTGGTGCGATCCTCTATATCAGATAATAAATGTGATGAATTCAAACATCAGTGATAAAGACAGGGAAAACATATTTTTTAATAATGCAGCCAGAATCTTTAAGTTATAGTTTTTATATGTTTTTATAAAGTAAATAATTATATCAGAGCGCAAGAATCGCAGAACATATATTTTAAATTCGATTGTAAATAATAGGGGGGGCGTAATGGACAAGTTAACATCAAGAGAAAGACTAGCCAGGACTTTTGAGGGAAAAGAAATTGACAGGATCGCTACTTACGACATTATCCATAATATCGAGCTGATGGAATTTGCCACGGGTCAAAAAGTAACTCCACGAAATGCTGAAGATTTGCTTTGCAGAACTGCACATAAATATCTTGATCTGATAAGGCATTTTGCCGTACCGGATTATGAAGGTACCAGAATTGTAAAGGAGGAAGATGGTTACACATATAGATATGAATGGTGGACCGGCCATATTCTTGAAAAACCTGTTTACAGAACCGTTGAAGATGTCGTCAGGAAAATAGAAGAAGATATAGAAAAAATTCAGAATTGTACGAAGAAAAAGAAAATATGTTCCGCGGCCAACAACCACGTGAATTTATTCTATGAAAAGTTTGAGTATTTTGAAGAAGTAAAAGAGGAATACAGGAGAATAACCAATAAATTAGACGGAACCGTTATGCTGGGACCGGAAATGTGCCAGGGTGTTTCTGTCGGATTATTCAGATTCGGAATAGATTCATGGGCCTTCCTTTATCATGACTATCCTGAAGTTGCAATAAGGTATCTTGACAGTTTATATGATTATGAAATAGCTTTTATCGAATCTTATGCCGATATGGATATTATGCCGATCTGCTGTTCGGCAGGTTCGATTGGAATGGATGACAGATTATTGTTTCCTTATGAATTTTACAGGGATGTGATAATCCCCCGGGAAAAGAGAGTAACTGAGGCATTTAAAAAATATGGCAAGCTTGTAATGCGTTTCCTTGATGGCTATAAATGGCCCGTAGTCGGAGATTTTATTGATATCGGGACCGATGCCGTTGATCCGTTTGAACCCTATTGCGATATGGATGTGAAAAGATTCAGAGAAATGTATGATGATACGGTAATTTGCCAGCCAATAGACTGTACCCAGCTTTTACCTTATGGATCGGAGGAAGAAATAAAAAATGCTGTGGTAAAAGCCATTGAAGATGCTCAAAGAAGGAAAATTCTTATTGGCTCGACATCAGAGATTCATCCTGAGGTCAATTACAGGAATGCAATAACTATGTACGAAACTGCCAGAAATTATAAGCTTTAAAAAAGAAATTCTTTGTATATAACAAAATATTTTTATCAATACAGCATATATTTTGATTTGACCGGAAAAATATTTATTAAGTGTTTTTAATGTGCTATTATAGTAAACGTTTAATTAATGAAAAAACTATTCATAAATAAATATAATATTCGAAAGGATCATTATGGCTATAAATACAGGAAAAACAATAAGACTTAAAAGAATATTTGACGAAAATGGCAAAGCGGTTATGTTTGCACCCGTCCATAACCTTACGTCACCGGATCCATACCCCGGACAGATAGATGTCGAAAGGGCCGTAAAGCAATCTGCAGCCGGCGGGGCCACGGCAATGGTCATGAGTAAAGGTTTCCTGCGGCTTTGCGCACCAAAGTGGAATGGCAGAATTGGTATCCTGGATTATTTGTTTACATATGCAGCATTAGGTCCCGATCCGATTCAACAAGTTGCAATATCCACAGTTGAAGAAGCGGTCCGTATCGGAGCAGATGGTGTATGCTTTTTTGTCGGGCTTTCAACAAAAAATGATCCTTATGTTCTGGAATTGCTTGGTAAAACAGGAGATTTATGCGACCGGTATGGAATGGTTTTTGCAGCGGAAGCAGAATTTCCCGGATTTTATGACTCACAGCAAAGCCACTTAAAAAAGCATGGAATTAAATATTTAAAATACACTGCAAGAATTTGCACAGAACTTGGATGTGATTTCATTTCAACCAATTGGACGGGGGACAGTGACAGTTTCGCGGATCTCGTTGATTATGTAAAGATACCGGTTGTCATCAATGGCGGTCCCAAAATGCCAGAACCGGATTTCCTTAAAATGATAGAAGGTGCCATGCGGTCCGGTGCCTCAGGTTGTCTGGTCGGGAGGAACTTGTCTGAAACAAAGGATATAGAGAAATTAACCCGGGCCACTGCAATGATTATACGGGAAGGCAAAACTGCCGGCAATGCAATGGGATTTTTAACTAAATAATTTTTTAAACAAATTCTTATAGGAGGCATTTTGAAAATAAAACCAAAAGCAGGGGTCGTCTTCGCATGTATTGAAGGATTTGATCTGGATCAGGATAAATTAGAGAATTACCAAAAAAAGTTTAACAGTATTCTGCATAAGTTAGATATTGAAAATAAGAATATCGGTTTTATAGTAAAGAATGAAAACGATGCAAAAAAAGCCAATGAAATATTTCACAGAGAAAATTTGGATATCATAATTCTCGTAGTAGCTGTCTGGACACCTGATGCACTTGCAATAAGCTTGCTCAATAATCTTAATATTCCTGTAATTGTTTTTACGGCTTCACTTTCTACACAAACTATCGGAATAAACGGGGCACAGACTATTTCAGCTTCCCTGAAAGAATTAGATTTTGATTTTAAATTTATTTTTGGGGAAATAAATGATGTTAAAGTTCAAAAGAAAATAATTGACTATTGTTTTGCGGCAGCAATAGTTAAAAAATTGAAAAGCCTGAGAATAGGGCTTATAGGTTACATTCCTGAAATAATGCTTAGCTTAAATTTTGATATATTTGCAGTTAAAAAAGTATTCGGCCCGACAATTGTCCCGGTGGATTTTTATAAGCTCAATGATTATGTTGAAAATATCAAAAAAAATTCCGGTAGCAAAATTAAATCTAAAATAAATGATATAAAGAAAAATATCGGCAAAGTTATGGTGAGCAACGAGACACTCTCGGAGTCTGTCAGCTTCTACTATGCTTTTTTAGAGCTGGCCAAAGACTTAAACCTTGATACGATGGCCATCAATTGTTTTCCAACACCGGCCATTAAAGGAAAAACCTGTCTTGCAGTTTCAAATCTCAATGACGAAGGTATTGTAGCGGCATGCGAGGGAGATGTAAATTCGGCAATAATAATGTCAGCATTTAATTTAATAACGGGGAAAGCCAGTTTGAATTCAGATCTTATTATCGAATATGAAAATGAGAATCAAATAATGTTTTCACATTGCGGCGGGGGGCCCTTCAGCTGTGCTTCCAAAATGTCTGACGTAATTCTTGATACGCAATATGAAGTTAAATCAGGTCTGGGAGTTTATTACCCGGTTAAAACAGGCGGAAAGGAAGTAACCGTGGTCAATCTGGTCGGCAATGAAATGACCTACAGAATGTGCATATTAAACGGTATCAGTGTTGCATTGGATAAACTGACTTATTATGGCAATCCCATCAATATTAAATTTAAGACTGATGTCGGGGACCTTATTAATACAATAGGAAATGAGGGATTCGGGCATCACTGGATGGTTGCATTTGGTGATTATAAAGACATATTTCTTGAAATTTGTAAAATGCTTAAAATTTATTGTATAAATATCGAATAACTTAATAAAAGCTTAATTGAGGATCCTGTAAAGATTAAAATAAGATAAAAAATATAAAAATTTTTAAATTTTACTGTGTTATAATTTAAAATTGAAACATGCTTAAATTTCAACTGATCTATGATTATTTTTTAAATTTTGGAAAGGATAAAAATGGCAGAAGATAAACTAATTTGTTTTACGGAAGATGAGATATTAAAACCAAGAGAAATAATAATTGAACTCATGGAACATATGATCAATAAGGGTTTGACAGATTTTAGCGGTGGCAACATGGCCCTGAGGGTTGGAGAAAAAATTTATTCAACACAAACTCACAGCGCTGATAAATATAGGTGGAAATTAAGACCGGACAACATTTTAGTGACAGATATAGATAAAAATCTTTTAGAGGGCAGAAAAGAAACCTTGTCGCGCGAAGCAGATCTGCATTATGGGATACTCAGGAAATTTCAGGATATTAATTGCACAATTCACGGAAACACGTTTTACAGTCCTCTTCTTGTTTCCCAGGGAGTCAAAGTCCTGGGCGCAACCGAAGTCGGACAGTATTACAATATCGTTGAAATTCCGGTTGTACCGGAAGGAATCCCGCCATTATCAGACGAAGAGAACAATACGATAATTTCGATGTTTGAAGATTTAAAGAAGAAGGGGCAGGCTTTGGTTGCCATAATGCCTTATCATGGAATTATTGTCGGGGCAAAGGACCATAATGAAGCTTTTGCACTTTTTGATGCTGTTGAAAGTAATTCAAAGTTTATTCTTTATGGACAACTTTTAAAAACAAGTATGCTTGTTAATAAAATATTTGAAAAAATGGGTAAAAGTCTGGATAAGCCAGGTCAGGTAAAAATAAATACGGGCAATGCCGGAAATACCGGTGAAAGCAGCGGCTCAATTTTTCATCTGGACAGTAAAAATAAAATATTGACCTCAGAAGACATTTCGGAAATATCTCAAAAAGTATCCTCCAGAATAATAAAAGTTGGTCATGATGTTGCCATAACCGATTTTGCATTAAACAAGGCCGAGGAACTTGGTATCAAGATAATTAAAGAATGATTGTTTAGAATTTTTTAAGAATATAATCAGAAATAAACCTTCGCAATAAACGATTCTTAGGCTTGTCTTTTATCAGGCACGGAACAACAGGGGCTTGACAAGTCCACTTATAACTTTTAAATCATTAAAAAATAGTCCGCTCTTAACTTTTAAATAACATGGAATAATTTGTTATTGACTTTTTACTATATTCTATATACTATAGTATTGTTATCAATTTTAATATCTTCAGAATTTAATAAACCAAATGAACGAACCTGAATTAAACAGAACAACAATAACGGATCAAATTTTTGAAATAATTAGGACCAGAATTTTAAATGGCGTGTATCCGCCGGGATACAGGTTAAAAGAAACAGAACTCCCAAAAGAATTTAAAGTTAGTCATATCCCTATTCGTGAAGTGCTGAAGCTTTTAAAATCTGAAGGATATGTAAAGATAACACCTTATAAAGGTGCAGAGGTTACTGATTTTAATAATTTTGATAATGCAAAGAATAACTATGAAATACGAATAATGATTGAATGCTTTGCAATAGAGAAAGTAATGAAAAATGATGCTACCTACAACAAATTCATCAAGGGCCTGGAAAAGGCATTAAAGAAAATAAAATCATCTCAAAAAAGTTTTACAAAGCTGGGTTTTCATGAACTCAATTTTCACAACACCATAGTTAAGGCCGCAGAAAATCCCCAGCTTCTGGCAATGTATGAAAAGATCCAGTTTTCTTCACCAAAATACCTGCCGTCAAATAGAAATGAAAAGAATTATGATTTCGAATCAAATTATATAAGACATAAAAATATTTACGATGCCATAGCATCTAAAGATATAGAAAAGGCTAAAAGAGCAATGATAGAACATTTCAGTTAATAATCATGGGATTTGAAAATAATAGTGCGGAAGGGGGTGCTTACTGTTTATTTTAGATAATAATCTAAAAAGCAATTGGGAGGTGGTATGAAAATGTTTTAAAAAAGTGAGATTTACTCAGAATAGCAATTAAGAAGAGCGTCTATCCTAAGCAAATCTCTAAGTTATTCTATAAATAATTGTTTTTAAAGTAAAATAATTTTTAAAAGAGGTTAAGATGAAAAAAATATTTTTAGTTTCTTTTACAGCTATCATAGTATTGTCGATGATAGTTACTCTGTCAATTACCGGTTGTAAAACTGCAACAACTGAAACCACAGCAGCTGAAAGCACTGCAACAGAAACCACGACTGTTTCAGAAACAACTGCAGCTGAAACTTCTGCCGAGGAAATTATAGAAATTAATCTTTGGGATACCAATCTTCCTGATACACCTAATGGCCAATGGTTAATGGGAGTGATAGCGGATTATGAAGCTGAACACCCAAATGTAAAAATTACCTATACTCAGCAACCAAGCCTTGAAATGTCAGCTATAATGGCTACTTTACTTGCTGCAAAGGCAGGTCCCGATGTGATGGGTTACTGGCCAGGTATCAATATGTTCCCAATAGCCGACAGTCTGGTAGATTTAAGTAAATATGCTACAAATGATATATTAGACCAATATATCCCATCAATTATTTCGACATATTATTATCTATATGATAACAGCGGTAAATTATTAGGGATGCCCAACGGAGGACTTGGTTTTCATTTAATACAATATAGCAAAAAGTTATTTAAAGAGGCAGGGATCACTTGGGAACCTACAGCAGAAAATAAATATCGTATGACATGGGAAGAATTCTTAAATGCTTGTGATGCCTTAAAAGCTAAAGGTATAACACCAATAGCCTGGGGCAATAATGGTGGTAGTATGTCGCAATGGTATTTTGATGTAATGAGTTTGAATTATCTTGAGAAAGATGATTGGAAAAAAATTTTTACAGGTGAACAAAAATTTAACGATCCAAAATATGTAGAAACTGCCACAAAATTATATGATCTTTATAAGAGAGGTTATTTCAATGAAGGTGGATTAACTTTAGGCTGGAATGAAGGCTTGAATATGGTAAACAAAGGACAAGCAGCAATGCAGGATGCTTTTTGGGGATATAATACAGAGTGGGCTTATACTGAGATGAAGGATGATTATGGTATTATGCTTTGGCCTGCAATTAATCCTTCGAATTCCACGGCATTTGCAGTAGAAAGCATCATACCCGGGGCTGCGATTGTTCCTATATGGAGCAAACATCCAGATATAGCCGCTGATATAGCTATCTTTATATCAAGCACAGGAGAAGCACAGAAATATTTTGACATTGTAGGTGGCTTTAGCGGAAGAAAAGATTTTGATAAATCAACAATTACCGATCCAGTTGATAAAATGGCATGGGATATGATCTCAAATAATGAAAACTATCCTTCAGTACAAGATATAAGTTGGCCACCAGAAATAATACCTGAATTTTCTGGCCAGTCAATAGAAATGCTTAATGGAAAAATCACACCTCAAGAATTTTGTGACAGATTACAGACAAGATTTGAGGAACTTGAATATCCATGGATAATCAAATAGATTTTAAAAAAACTAAGGCATTTTTTATTATTTAGGTTAACAATGGCCCATCTTATTTAAAAAAAGATGGGCCATTAAAAAAGAAAAAATTTTCTTAAGTTCAATTTTATAAAAAACTTAAAAATATATTTAAGACATTTTGCGAACAAAAAAAATAACTAAAATAGAGTGGACAAATTACCTTTTTATAATCATACCAGTGATTATCATTATTTTTATAATGATAATCCCTTTTTTTAAGACTATTTATTATAGTTTCACCAAATTTTTAGGATTTTCAAATCCAGTTTTTGTAGGTTTTAAAAATTATGCGTTTTTAGCTAAAAATTCGCATTTTCTTAATGCAATAAAAAATAATTTTCTTATATCGTTGTCAACGCCTATTTGGGTTGGGTTACCATTAATACTGGCAGTAATTTTATTTCAGAATCCAGGACGGTTGTTAAAAATTGCAAGAATGTCAATAATGGTTCCATTTGCACTATCAATGTCTATTGTAGGCATAATATTCCATGCACTCTTTCATTTAACCGGACCAATTAATACGATTCTCGAAAATGCAGGCTTGGGTTTTATGGCACTTGACTGGATAGGAAATTCAAATACGGCACTTCCTTTGATAATAATAACTGCCATTTGGAAAGACCTTGGAGTTTATACGATAATCTTTTTAGCTGGTCTTAGTAACGTAAATATGGACATTGTAGAAGCTGCAAGAATAGATGGCGCTAATTGGTATCAGGAATTCCGCCATGTTATTATTCCACAACTGAATCCTGTTATTGTTTTTGTTGTGGCAATGACATTAATAGGAGATTTCAGATACATGTTTGACTATGTATATAATATAACTCAGGGTGGTCCAGGGTTTGCAACAGAAACAATAGAATTTCTTTTATACAATGAAGCTTTCAGATATTTTAATATGGGTTTTGCTTCTACATTGGGAATAATAATATTTGTAATTATAGTAATAATGACTTTGCTGCAGATAAAAGTTATGAGTAGAAATGACTAAAATGATACAAAAAAAATCTTCAAAAATTTATATTAAAAGAATATTAATTTCATTTTTAGCTATTTTTTTAATAATTGTATGTCTGGCACCAATACTTTTTGTATATTGGAATGCTTCAAAAACGCCACAAGAATATACTACTTCTAAATTCTCAGCTCCTAATGATTTTAAGACTTTTTATACTAATCTAAAATACCTTATAAGTAAGGGTATCTTAAAGCAATTGCTGAATACCGTAGTCGTATCTGTATTTTGTGTATTTTTAAGTATTATTTTTTCAAGTATGAGCGGTTATGCATTTGCAAAATTAAAAATTCCTGGGAAAAATATAATTTTCTTTATAATAGTAAGCTTACTTGCGATGCCATCTCAGGTATTTCTAATACCGATCTATGTTATGTTTGCAAATGCCCATATGATTAATAATCTTTTTACTTTGATTATTATCTACGTAGGCTTTGATTATGCTTTTGGCACATTTTTAATGAGAAATTTTTATTTAAAAATTCCAAATGAATTATTGGAATCTGCAAGGATAGATGGAGCTAATAACTTCCAAATTTATATGAAAATAATGTTGCCACTTGGTAAACCTGCAATAATAACACTTGCGGTCCTTAATTTTTTTGGAGCATGGAATGAATTATTAGTTTCATTAATATTTAATCAGACTACACAATCAAGACTTTTAACTCCTGGTCTTGCATTGTTTAGGCAGGTCGAGAAAGCTGGCGGTGGTCTTACAAACTGGCCATTAATTTATACGGGGATTGTATTCTCTCTTATAATACCATTGACCGTTTACTTTATTTTTCAAAATAGAATAGCAGCGGGACTTACATTGGGGGCAGTAAAAGAATGATTTATCGGTAAAGGTATAATTTAAACTCGGTGTTTGAATTTTTTAAAACTATACATGAAAGGGATTTAATTTTCAAGATGGATAATAAACAAAAGAAATATTCCGGAATAGCTGTTCCTGTCATCACTCCGGTTTTGAATGATAAGAAATTGGATGAAGAAAATTTTAAAAAGATCTTAAAACATAGTATGGACCATGGAATTGATATCATATTCCCGATGGGTACAAGCGGGGAGGCGCCAACCATCAATAAAGAGATCTGGAAAAGATCCTTAGAGGTTGCCATAAATTTTGTAAATGGGGCGGTCCCTGTTTTTTGCGGTGTTATCGATAATTCCACACCGCGTGTTATAGAAAAAATAAAAATTGTTGAACAGTTAGGTGTAAAAACTGTTGTAATTATACCACCACTATATAGCATTTCCCTTCAATCAGAAATAGTAAAACACTTTGAGAAAATATGTAAAAGCACCAAGCTTGAGGTGGTTGTTTATAATAATCCTGACACTTATCATGTCACTATTTTACCTAAAACACTTCTGGAAATATCGAAAATGAATAATATTGTCGCATGCAAGGATAGCACCAGCGACTGGTCGCTGTACCAGGAATCTATCTTCATGCTCAAAGATTCAAAGATCAGTATGTTCTGCGGATCAGAATCTCTGTTTGGGCCGAGCCTTTTATTTGGAGCTGACGGTTGTGTTTCAATTATAGCCAACTTTTTTCCCAAAGTGTGTGTGGATCTTTACAGGGCAGCATCAAATAAGGATATTGAAAAAGTAATAGAGCTGCAGAAAAAAGTAAATGATATAATCAGGATATTTGAGATAAACAAATCCTGGCTGACTATAATAAGATACCTGGCGGTAAAAATGAATTTTAAATCAAAAGGCGATAATAACAGCATCAATATTTTGGAACCTTTAAAAAGCAAAGAAAAAGCTCTTGTTGATGAGATTTTTGACAGATATGTTTAATTTAAAAAAATTAATGAAATATTGGGGCAAAATATGACATTCAGAGAAGAAGTAAAAGAAGCTTTCAGGGGACCATCAACTTTAATTCCCATGCCTTTTAACAAAGATGGAAGCATCGATTATAAAGGTTTGAAAAATTATATAGATTTCGTAATAGATGCCGGAGTTGGGGCCCTGATGCTTACAATGGGAGACAGCTTGTATACAACATTGACGGACCAGGAGGTCGCAGAAGTAACAAAAAAAACTTTTGAGTTTATCAACAACAGGGTATTGCTTGTTGCTGCAGACAGGATCTGGTGGACCGGGAAGGAAATAGAGTTTGCAAAGTATTGCAAAGAATTAGGCATAAAAATATTGATGGTCACTCCTCCGGACTGGGCATCATCGTGTACTATCGATACACTTGTTGATCATTACAATGAAATTTCAAAACATATAAATATAATGTTTGTTACAAATTATTTGATTGACAGAGGAATGGAATCTGGACTGAATATTCTGAGAGTTTTAAAGGAAAAAGTTCCCGGTATAGTTGCAGTAAAGGATGATTTTGGCGGTGCATTCGGAAAACGGCTCGGACTTTTAAATGAGGGCCAATGGGCCCTAACGATATCAGGCGCTGTTGAACCCGGAACTTATCTGTATTCAAAAGAAAGTTTTCTTGAAGTATGGCCATATGGTTATGAAGGATATATATCCAGCCATATTAATTTTGCCCCGAAAGTTACACACCTGTTCTGGGGTGCAATAAAAAAGGGCGATATGTTTGAAGCTATAAAAATAATACAAAAATATGAAATCTCTTTTTCCAATTTTATAGGCTCTTTCAGTGCCGGAGGCATTTCGGGTGCTACATTGGCCGGGGGCGATGCCATATACCACGGAGCTATAGAGTTGTTTGGTGTCTTTAAAAGATGGAGAAGACCGCCCTACTATAGCCTCAGTGATGAAGAAATGGAAAGGCTAAAAGATTTCTTTAAGAGCCTGAAACTGCTTTAACTTTTTTTATCTAAACAGTTCATCAATATATTTAAACAGATAAATATATTTTAGAAACCTAGTTTAAGTGATATATTTCTCTCTGATTATTTTCATTTAAAATGTTTAAGTTTTGAATTAGGACCGGTACAAAGGCTTAAAAAATGAATGTTATAAGAAGAAAAACCATAAATCTTATTTTTTCAATATTTGTTTTATTCGGAATTGCCAGTACGATTATGGACCCACTTATTCCCGTAATATCGGAAAAATTGGGAATAGGTTACGATAAAATCAGCTTGATGCTTTTGGCAGGTTCAATTTTTGGTATTATTTCTATATATATTTCAGGCAGATTTTGTGACAAATATAATTTAAAAAAAATAATAATAACCGGGATGATATTTTCAGCAGCGGGCCTGGCATTGTTTGCAGCATATCTTAATTTTGCAGTTCTTATTTTAGTTATAATTCTATTACGCCTGGGCCATGGGATACTTGACCCTTCAATTCATACATATGCATCTAATATAACTGAAGGGGGTAAAAGCTCAATTTTTTTAAAACTTGACTCATTCTGGTATCTTGGTGCAATACTGAGTCCTCTCATGATAGGCTTAACGTTACTCTTAAACATAGATCTAAAATTTGTATTCGTTTTTTTTGTGATCCTATACCTTGTTCTTACGCTTTTCTTTTATAAAATATCTCCGGTCGATCATTTATCGCTTGCAAAAAATCCGGACCGTAATTTAAGAGTTGATCAAATTATAAATACGGTCAATAAACATTGTGGTGCAGGAAACTTTGATAATAACAAAACAAAAGTAACAACTTTACTTAAAAAACCGGTAATTATAATTGCTGCCATTGCAATATTTTTTAATATTGGGATAATTGCCAATCTTTCTACCTGGCTGACAACATATTTTACGGCTTTGGGGATCCAGGTATCAATTGGTTCAATGATACTATCGTTTTATTGGATTTTTTCCATACTGGGATTATTTATTACAAACAGGGCCATCAATAAGATTGGTGAATTGAACTCTCTCTTTATTTTTGCTGCAGCCGGTACTATAAGTACGGTTGTATACAGTTTTGTTCCTAATTCAATAGTTAAAATATTATTTTTATTTTTTCAGGCAATATTTTATTCAGGAATTTTTCCCATAACGATTGCGATTGCGGTAAATGAAAGCATTGAAAATTCAGGTACGATAATTGGAATTTGTCTGGCCGTAGGTTCTTCAAGTTCCATAGTTTTGTTACCTTTAATTGGTTATCTGGCACAATATTACGGCAAAGAATATATCGCATATGTAATTTTATTAATTGCAATTTTGGGATTAATCTTTGTAGCTATTTTGTTTAAGCTTTTAGGCAAAAAGTATAAAAATAAAAGACCATCGAAGATTTGAAAAATACAAAAATGAAAAAATCAACAGGTACTGACATTGACCTGCTTACTCACCCCGGCTAAGCTGGGTGAGGAAATAGGCGATTATGCCTCTCTCGCAGTAGCTTTTTTTGACTAAATTAATTTAAAATTAAAGTGAGCCCGTTCCATCTAATGCTCATCTATTTATATCTCAATATTCTCGGGATCTGTTTCTGATTCTACTACTTTCCATTCATTGGCTTCCCTGTCAAAATCTGCAATCTTTTCTATGGGCATTCTTAAATATTTGCCCTCAGCTATGGCAGCTACTTCTCCACCGGGAAGCACTATTTTTCCGGTACCTCCAAACAGCCTCTTATCTTCAAATGTAAGTTTTGCCACTACTTTAATTTCTTCATCTAATGGGATAGGTTTTTTATATTTGATATTAAACTCGAAGGTAACGCCCCAGATTTCATTATCTTTACCGTTTGTTATTGTGCGGCCAATTGTTTCATCAAGAATTGCTGCAGCTATCCCGCCGTGGAGTCTTCCCGGGTAACCCTGATGTTCCTGGCATGGTTTGAATAAAGCAATCAATTCATTTTTATCTGTTTCATAAAACGAAGCATTGAGCCCGAATTTATTCTTTAAACCGCAGACAAAACACATTTTTGAATTAGGCTGTTTACCGGTTATTCTATAAATCATTGTTATAACTCCTTGATCTTTAAGTAACTCTTATAAATTTTATAATATTTTATCTGATATTTTTTATCATTTATTTTGAAATTAGGCAAACTACCATTATAATAAGAATGGAAATTAATAGAAAAGGTGGTTGATCTAATTGAGATTTGTTGATTATAAATGCAATGATTGTGGAAAAGTAAGCGAGATTGTTACAAGAAGCAGCGATGATAATGGCTGTGAAATAAAATGTGAAAACTGCAGCAGTCCGAATATGATAAGAATTTTTGCTCCGGTCGGATTAAAAAACTCTTCAGACAGTGATGATTTTGCCGGGAGCGCCTCTTCGCATAAAAGCTGTTCCGGCGGTTCTTGCAGTTCGTGCTCGGGCTGTCATTAAGATTTAAATGTACTTGACCGTAATTAAAAAAATGAATAATGTATCTTAATAATTTAGAACTCATTAATTTCAGAAATTATAAATCTGTAAAATTAAATTTTAAGAACAGCACGATACTTATTACAGGAGATAACGGCCAGGGTAAAACCAATCTTCTTGAATCAATTCATTATATATCATCGGGGAAATCTCACAGGACAAGCGATCAGGATGAGCTTATCAACTGGGATAATGATTATGCCATATTGAGGGCATCTTTTGGAAATTCCATGGAAGATGCCGCTGATTCCGAAAAACAATTAATCGAGATTGAATTAAGAAAAAAAAACAATATCAAGATAAGGATCGATGGCGTCTATTACCGGAGAAAATCAGATTTTACTTCGATAATTCCTTCAGTAATATTTTCCCCGGACGACTTGAGACTTATAAAGGCGGGACCGTCAAATAGAAGAGATTTTCTGGATGATATACTTGAAAAGCTTCAGAATAAGTATGCCGCTCAAAGGCTTCATTACCAGAAAATATTGAACCAGAGAAACAGTCTCCTGAAAAGCATGATCAACGGAGATCGGACCAATGAGAATTCCACAATGGAAGCGTGGGATGAAAACCTTGTGCATTATGGTTCTGAAATAATAGAAAAGAGATTCAGCCTGTTGGGGTCCTTAAAGGAAAAATTTATAAAATATATGGATTATTTTTTCCCGGGCATACAGGCAGATATTTTTTATATTTTCAGCTGGGACAGAAATAACCAGGAAGCGCGGACCGGATCGATACCTGGTGATCCGGTTAACCCGCAAGGCCAAACAGCAACATGCTCTCTGCCAGGAGCAGGCAATCCTATAAATTTACAAAGTGATACCATTTTACAAAGTGATACCATAAAAGATATTTTCAGTTCCAAACTTAAGCAAGGCTTTAAAAAGGACCTGATTCTCAAAACGACACTTATTGGTCCCCACAGGGATGATTTGCTTATTACCATAAAAGGAAAGGACCTGAGGTCATTCGGTTCCCAGGGCCAGCAGCGGATCGCAGCGATATGTTTGAAATTTGGCGAACTTGAGATACTTCGGGAAACACTTAATAAAAATCCAATCTTACTGCTTGATGACGTCCTTTCCGAGCTGGATCCTGAAAGGAAAAAACTGCTTGTAAATATTATTGGCGATAATTTCCAGACCTTTATCACTACCAGCAACCTCGTCTCGTTAAATGATACAGGCGAAAAATTTATCGATAAACTATCTGTAAAAGAAAATAATATATTTCTTTGAGATCAAAGAAAGCAAATTTAGGGAAATTTAAATCCGGGTTACATAAGAATTTTTAGAAAATACCGAATTATTTACCAGGAGCTATTTATTTAACTTCAATATTTTCTTATAATAACAGACTAAACATCCGGTTAGTACAGGTTAAAAAAAATTAGTCTGTATACCTGATTTAATAGCGTTTAATTAAAAGTTTAACATCCGTTTATCGAAAAAGAATTGATTATGAAAATAGAAATAGAATTAGCTGATATACATTTCTGGATCTTACATATACTCTTTACTCTGGCAATTATAGGGGGGCTTTTATATAAAATTTCCACTATCCTTCAGGGAGGCTTGCAGGAATTCGGTGAGGAAAAACGCCTGTCAAGATGGCACAAGTTTTGGTATTTTGTGGCTAAATTTTTTAAGAATTTCTTCTCAAGAAAATTTGTTCCAATCATGAAAGTGCTGATTTTTGACGTGATTCTGCATTCAAAACTTTTTAAGGAAAACAAATTAAAATGGCTCGCTCACACCTGCCTTTTCTGGGGAATACTGATTCTTTTTATTTTATCGGTTCTTTCAGGAATTGCAGTTGAAGTCGCCCCGGCACTTGGGTATAAACCCGGTGTTTCCGAATTTATGGACGGGCTTGCCAATAAGGATAACTGGGTAACGGCAGTTCTCAACGAGCTGCTGAATGTAGTTATACTTATCGGTGTAATAATTGCTTTTGTAAGGGGATTTATTTCAAAGAAAAAGATAGGAATGATGCTTTTTTCGGATATATTCTTAATAATATTTATAATATTGATATTGATTTCGGGCTGGTTTACGGAAGCAACACGCTACATAATCGAAAACACGCCAGGGTATATCGCTAAAATAGGATTTCTGGGATATTACCTGAGCAGGCTGATGCAGTTTTCTTTTCCCAAGGCATCTGCTGATACCTGGATTACGACTTATAAAGTTTTCTGGCATATCCATGTATCTGTCATATGGCTGTCTTTTGTTTATATACCTTTCAGTAAGTTCGCACACGCAATCTTCAGTCCCATCGCAAGTGTGATAAATGTTATCGAGAAGAAAAAAATATTATAAAAATTAAATCATTTAATTTCATATAATTTAAGGCAAATGAATTAAATATATATGAAATAAACTTAAATAAAAAAATATGGGCAATATCGAAATTAAGAACAAAATAAAAAGCAAAAATAAGTTTACGGCAAGACAGTTGTTAAATATAGAATCATGCACGCGATGCGGGCAGTGCACCGACATGTGCTGTGCCTACGATGCGAGCAAGGATCTTTCGGTTTCACCTGCAAAGAAAATGGAGCTGCTGCGTAAAAAAGTCAGGAGCGGAACGTTGTTTGGCAAACTTCTGGGACGGCGGGGTTTTTCAAATAAGGATATGGATATTCTCGCCAGGGCCGCATACCAGTGTACCCTATGTGCAAGATGTGAGGTTGATTGTCCCGTAAACATTGACCTGCAGAAGCTATGGGTTTCATTAAGGTCCAGCCTGACTGACGACAATAGGGGACCCGAAGCGCTTGCAATGCTAAAAGAAAGACTGGATAAATCACATAATATTTCATTTGATACAAACGAGGGCAGGGCTGAGTGGATAAACCAGGTTGCCGGTATTGGCGAAGACAAATATGTAAAGGAAAAGGCCCAGGTTATATATTTTGTGGGATGCGTTTCATCATTTTCTCCAAGGGTATTTAAAATCCCAAGATCTATCGTACAGATTTTTAAGGCTGCAAAAGTTGATTTTGGATTGCTGGGGGATGAAGAATGGTGCTGTGGTTTTCCGCTTCTTTCTTCGGGTTTTAAACAGGATTTTGTTGATTATGCAAAACACAATATCGAAAAAGTCAACAACACCGGAGCAAAATATCTTGTAACTTCGTGTCCGTCCTGTTTCCACATGTGGAAACATATATATCACGAAATTCCCCTTGATGGTATTAAGGCCAATTTTGAAGTTTTACATACTGTTCAGTATATTTATAAACTTGCACAGGATTACAGATTCAGGTTAAAACCTATTAAACAAAAAGTTACATACCACGATCCATGTGACCTGGGGAGGAACTCAGGAATTTATAATGAACCAAGAAAGCTGATCAGGATGATACCCGGTGTAACTTTTATAGAGCTTGAAAAAAATAAAATTGATACTACCTGCTGCGGCGGCGGCGGTAACGTGGAAGCAGTGGACAAACAGCTTTCTGAAAATATAGCTCAGATAAAAGCCAGGGAAATAATAAAAACAGGTGCCGATATTGTTGTAACATCCTGCCAGCAGTGTGTCAGAACAATTCTGCAGGCTTTAAAAAAAGAAAACTCAAAAATAAAAACAATGGATATATCGGAACTTGTGCTGGCAAGCATAACCGGTGCACAATCTTAGTTGTTTAGAATTAGCTCTGTCGGTTTAAATAATGGAAAAAAAGAAAAAAATTCCCGGAACAATTCATTTTACCTCTTATGATAAATTTGATGTTTTGAAAAACCAATCTGAATATAGACCCAAATCCAGAGCCGCAGAAGAGATAGGTTCCGTAATAAATAAAATTGTTTCAGATTCGGAAATTGGCAAAAAGATTAAGAAATTCAACATATTCAACCACTGGCCCGACATCGTAGGCAGCGATATAGGCAATAAAACAAAACCTGAAAAGCTGCTCCGGCAAACTTTATACATTTCTGTGACTAGTTCCACCTGGGCAAATGAATTGAGCCTCATGTCGGGACAACTCATAAAGAAAATAAATGATTTTGTTGGCGAGACGATAGTAAAAGAATTAAGGTTTAAGATCGCACGATAAAAACCGTATAATGAAAACCGTATGATAAAAACCGCAGCATAAAAACGGCATTGTAAAACCATGTGATTGATTTTAAAAGTTTTCTATTTTTGCACTTATTAATTTAATAAATTTATTCAAAATTTAACCCAAAATTTAAACGAAGTATGATATAATATTATAAAAATTTGACTTATTTTCCAGAGTGATAAGATTTAGTTTTTACAAAAAAATAAAGGGTGGTAAGTAATAGTTTTTGTTTACTTATTACTCTTTATTAGCATATCGAAGAGTTTTTAGTTTATTAATTTTAATTAAAGTAGTTTTTCGTGAGGTATAAGGTTTGAAGGAAAAAAAACAATCAAGTTATGATGCCAAGGACATAACCGTTCTTGAGGGACTGTCAGCAGTTCGAAAAAGGCCCGGCATGTACATTGGTTCGACAGGGCTTCGTGGTCTTCACCATCTCGTTTATGAAGTTGTCGATAACAGTATCGATGAAGCAATGGCAGGATTTTGTGACAATATCCTTATAGTAATCAACCAGGATAATTCCGTAACTGTTGTAGATAACGGCAGAGGCATCCCTGTAAAAAAAGTCGAAAAATATAACAGACCCGCTGTTGAAATAGTACTGACAAAACTTCACGCAGGGGGCAAATTCGGAGGCGAAGGATATAAGGTTTCAGGTGGTTTGCATGGAGTGGGACTTTCAGTTGTAAATGCCCTTTCCGAAAAACTCCAGGTTGAAGTAAGAAGGGATGGTTATATATTCAAACAGGAATACAAGCGTGGAGATCCTGTAACTGATCTGATAAAAGCTGAGAAAACAGATACACATGGTACCATTATAACTTTTTTCCCGGACAAGGAAATTTTTGAAGAAATTGATTATAAATATGAAATCCTGGCTTCCAGGATGAGGGAAATGGCTTTTCTCAATAAAGGTCTTAAGATAACAATGGTGGACCGCAGAGAAGTACCTGAAAAGAAGGAAATATATCAGTTCAATGGCGGTATCGTAGATTTTATAAAGTATTTATGCGAGAAAAAAGAAGTTCTTCATAAAAATGTCATCTATATAAAGAACCAGGATGAAGGCCATGAGGTTGAAGTCGCCATGCAATATACCCTCGGTTATAACGAAAGTATATTTTCATTTGCCAATAATATAAATACGACGGAGGGCGGCACACATCTGGTTGGATTCAAAGGTGCCATTACCAGAACCATAAACGATTATGCAAGAAGTACCAATTTACTGAAGGAAAAAGATGAAAATCTTACCGGTGAAGACATAAGGGAAGGCCTGACGGCAATTATAAGCGTTAAATTAAGGGACCCTCAATTTGAAGGTCAGACAAAAACAAAACTTGGAAATAGTGAAATGAAAGGTTTTGTCGAGTCTACAGTAAATGCAAAGCTTGCAGAATTTCTTGGAGAAAATCCGACAGTCGGCAAGACCATTGTCGGGAAATGTTTGGATGCTGCAAGAGCAAGAAATGCAGCAAAGAAAGCAAGAGATCTTACCAGAAAGAAATCTCTTTTTGAAAATAGTTCATTGCCAGGCAAACTTGCCGATTGCTCCATTAACGAACCTGAACTTTGTGAGATATTCCTGGTTGAAGGTGACTCCGCAGGCGGCAGCGCGAAGCAAGCCAGGGACAGGAGATTCCAGGCAATTCTGCCGCTGAAGGGTAAAATACTGAATGTAGAAAAGGCAAGGCTGCATAAAATTTTAAGCAGCGAAGAGATCCAGGCCATGGTCACAGCAATCGGAACAGGAATCAGTGATGAGTTTGATATTAAAAATACAAGATATCACAAGGTGATAATAATGACAGATGCTGATGTTGATGGCGCCCACATAAGGACACTCATATTGACATTTCTTTATAGATACCT